>VFQP010002572.1_pt1 | contig 19964 bp, 9 predicted proteins | sample 3512351 | NCBI WGS metagenome assembly VFQP01 (sample SAMN10412372, study PRJNA504923) | tailings metagenome | isolation source: Relicate 1 Philex TSF1 revegetated site | place: Philippines: Tuba, Benguet | collected 2017-08-29
TCTATCGTCTATCGTCTGCGGTCTATCGTCATAATCCGAGTGAATTGCGCACTCTACTCGCTCCTTTTCCCAATTTCTCCCCCCAAAAATCCCCTGTTTGTCGATTTTACCCCCTTCTAATCAGATTCCTCCCCCCGGATTCCGCTCAACTGGCTATTAGTTTTAACATGAAATTGACACCCGGCACTTTGCCGGTATACTAACGACCAAAACAACGGCTATATGAATGACCTGCTTTCGCCATGTCTCAACCTGAGCCAGCAGTTAAAAACCCAGCCTCTGAAGCGGGTTCGAACCTGGACTTCCCGTATTTTTCTTGTATTCCTTGTTTTAACCACCGCCCAAACGGTGCTGAACGCACGCGAACTTGACGGAGGATATGCAGATTTTCTGCCGCAACAAACTGAAAAGGAGTATAAAGGACGACTTGTTTCTGTTGACAGCACACCGCTTTCAAGGATTTCCATCACCAATCTGCGATCTTCTGCCACCGCAGTTACGGCTGATGACGGAAAATTTTCCATTTTAGCAAATCCTGGTGATCGTCTCCGGTTCTCGGGGACCGGTTATCAGACACAGGAGCAAATCCTGGGCAATGAAACCGACCTTATATATATTATAGATGAAGAGCAGGATCTGAATGTCATCGGCATGCCGGTTCGCAAGACTGTTGAACGGATCTATACCTCCGATCCGCAACATCTGTCTGTCGCTTCATCCGACGTGGTGTACAGTCCGCAGATCACCCGCACCCCGGTTACCAGTTTTACCAATACACTCGCCGGTCGTCTCGCCGGTCTCTACACTGTTCAGGCCGCAGGTCTTCCCGGTGGTGACGGCGCCAGCCTAAGTCTGCGTGGCCAGCAGCCGGTTGTGCTGATTGACGGCGTTGTTGCCAGCCTTACCACATTTGACCTGGAAGAGATCGAATCGATCACTGTATTAAAAGACGCACTGGCTACTGCTATGCTCGGTTCAAGAGGTGCGCGCGGTGCAATTCTTGTAACTACCAAAAAAGGAAAACAGGGCACGCAGCAGATCTCCTTCACCGCGCAAACGGCCATTCAAAAGCCGATGGGTTTTCCTGAAACGCTCAGAGCCTATGATTATGCCCGCCTGCGCAATGAAGCATTACGTAATGATGGGATCGATAGCCTGAACTCTGGCTTGTATTACAGCCAGGCAGCTCTTGATGCATACAGAACAGGAAGCAATCCATACGCTTTCCCGGATAATAATTATCGTGAGCAGTTAACAAAGAATTCTTCCACGTTCAAACGCTACACGATCAGCGCCAGCGGCGGCAACCGTTATGCACGTTATTTCGTGTCCCTTGAACATGCCAACCAATCAGGTTTTTTCAGAACGGTTGACAGCAACAGCTATAATACCAACAACTCTTTCAAAAGCTATGTGATCCGTTCTAACGTAGAAGTGAACATCACTCCGAAACTGACCGCCGGAATTTATCTCCTCGGCCGGATCATGAATGCGAACGAGCCTGGCGTAACAACCGGAACGATTCTTTCGAATATGTTGTTGACTCCATCCAATGCTTATCCATTGCTGAACGAAAATCACAGCTTTGGCGGCTCACAGCTTTTCCAGGATAATATGCTGGCGCAAACGATCAACTCCGGTTACCGTCAGCGCTATTTCAGGGATATCCTTGTTAATGCTTATCTCAAACGATCGCTGGACGAAGTAACTCCAGGTTTATATATCAAGATCAAAGCGGCGTATAACTCGACGCTTGGAGAAGATATCAACCGCAGTAAAACTTTTGCAGTATTCCAGCAAACACAGACCGGCTACACCCAGTACGGTTTGAATGGTGCGCAAGGCAATAGCAATGGTATCGCTTACCAGGGTCGTACGGATTATGAAGAACTGAGCATTGGTTATGACCGGACATTTGATGGCGTTCATGGAATCAGTGCAGTTGTGCTGGCCAATAGGGACAATAATATCAACGGAGATGTTTTACCCTACACCATCACCGGTACTTCCGGCCGCGTTGCCTATAACTATAAAGGAAAATATATGGCAGAAGCTGCGTTTGGCATAAACGGTTCAAACAGGTATCCTCCCGATGGAAATACCAAACGCGGATTCTTCCCTTCTTTCGGTCTCGGATGGAATATCGAGCAGGAAGATTTCATGAAGAATGCAAGCGTGTTCAACCGTTTGAAACTGTATGCTTCTTATGGTAAAGTGGGTTGGGACGCTCCCGGATACTTTATTTACTATCCACGTTTCTTCGACGGACCGGCTGCGTATTTCGGTACAGGAGCGGGATCTGTAACGACGATCTCTGAATGGACTTTGCCAAATGCAGGTATCACATTTGAAAAAGCAAACAAATTGAATATCGGTTTGTCCGGTTCTGTGCTGAATGATCGCCTGAGCTTTACACTGGAGTACTTCAATAATAAATACTACGATCTGCTGATGCAAAGAGGCGGTAACAGCACCCTTATCGGAAACGATTACCCCGTGGAAAATATCGGTAAGAACCGTTACTCCGGTTATGATGCAACAGCAACATGGCGTGGTTCTGTTGGGAAACTGCAGTATTTCGTTTCAGCCAATGCTTCACGTGTGAAGAGCGAGGTATTATATATGGACGAAGTATATCGCCAGTACGACTGGATGAAACAAACAGGTCAGCCGGTTGATCAGATGATGGGATACCGTTCACTTGGTTTGTTCCAGTCACAGGCGGAGATCAACAGCAGTGCAACATTGCAGGGATATACACCACAGCCTGGTGATATCAAGTTCGCGGATTTGAATGGTGATGGAATTATCAACCAGCTCGATCGCACAGCGATCGGTCGCGCAAGACCTCTTTTCTATTATGGCATCTCTTTCGGCGTAAGCTGGAATGGGTTTGATATCAGTGCACTTGGTCAGGGTGCGGAGAACAGGGATATCTATATGGGTAACATTTCCTATCTCGCTTTCCAGAATAATGGAACAGGTCAGGCATTTCAGCATAACCTCGACAGATGGACTCCTTCAAATCCTGGCGCAACCTATCCTCGTCTTAGCTATGGTCAAAACATCAATAATGATGCAATGTCATCTTTCTGGGTAAGGCATGGTGATTACTTCCGTTTGAAAAATGCAGAGATCGGTTACACATTCCCTGCATCACTGGTAGGAAAGATCGGACTTAAAACAGTTCGTGTTTTTGCCAACGGGTATAACCTGTTCACCAAAGCTTCGGAGTCCATCTCCGGAAGAGATCCTGAGTCGTTTGTCGGCGCTTACCCGCTGCAAAAGCTCTACAACTTCGGTATCAACATTAAATTTTAAGACTGCTATATGAAGAAAATATTTCCAATAATCACGATGGTTGCTTTAGGAGGATTGCTGCTCACCACATCTTCCTGCACCAAGTATGAAGAAGAGCCGAAGGATTGGTTCACTTCAGCACTAACCTTCGATACGCTGGATCAGAATGGCGTAATCGCCGGGTTTAATCTGAATAATATTTATACATACATACCGGATGGATTCAATCGTATCAGCGGTGATTTTCTGGATGCCGCAACTGGCGATGCATTACCATCCCGTTATAATACGCTTGTAGAAAACTATACTAAAGGGGCGGTAACAGTTGTAAACAACCCTGATCCATATTGGGGCAATAGCTACTATGGGATCCGCCGTTCGTCTATCTTTTTACAAAGCATCGATCGTGTGCCGATGGCGGCAGCAACGAAAACGATCTGGAAGGCAGAAGCCAGATTCCTTCGTGCGTTCTTTTACTGGGAACTATTGAAACGTTATGGTGGTGTACCATTGCTTGGCGATAATATCCTGAGTATGGATGATAATATCGCTTTGCCAAGAAATACTTTTGAGCAAACTGTCAACTATATCATCAGTGAATGCGATGCAGCAAAAGCTGATCTGCGCGCTGATAACGTTTCTACTTCGGACTTCGGTCGTGTCACCAAAGGCGCAGCCGTAGCATTAAAATGCAGAGTGCTTTTATATGCGGCGAGTCCGCTTTTTAATGGAGGCGGTATTGAGTCTGATCCGGTAAAGAAAGCATTGACCGGTTATCCTACAGCAGATCCAACACGCTGGCAGAAAGTGGTGGACGCAGTAACTGAATTCAATGCATTGGGAACTTATTTCAAACTGGTGACAAGTGGCACTCCAACTGCATTCACTTCTGTATTTATCAATAAAATGAATACAGAGATCATCTTTGCAAAGCAAGTGGCGAATAATGCCAACCTGGAGAATTCTCAATCACCGGTAGGTTTTGTTGCCGGAAACGTAAGAAGCCAGGGTATGACCAGCCCCACGCAGAACTTTGTAGATGCATTCCCTATGTTGAATGGAATGACGATCAATGAAGCCGGTTCCGGTTATGACGCAGCTAGCCCTTATGCAAACAGAGATCCCCGTTTATCTGCAACAGTTTTTCATAATGGCGCAACATGGTTGAGCCGTACTGTGCAGACATATCAGGGAGGATTAGATCGCCCTTCAGATAATGCGGTATCTACTATCCAGACAAGAACCGGTTATTATCTGCGTAAGTTTCTTGGAAACTTTGGGTCATCTACTGCTTATTCAAGCCAGAGTCACAACTTCCCGATCTTCCGTTATGCTGAGATCATCCTGAATCATGCAGAAGCATTGAATGAACTGAACCAGGTGGAAGCGGCCGTCAACCAGATCAAAACACTGAGAGCGCGTGCTGGTATTGCTGCCGGAACAAATACGCGTTATGGCATTAAAGCAGCGATCACACAAACAGAAATGCGTGAGCTGATCCGCAATGAGCGCCGTATCGAACTGGCATTCGAAGAGCATCGTTTCTGGGATATCCGTCGCTGGAAAATTGCAGATCAGGTATTGAACACAACGCTTAATGGTATCCGTATCACTAATGGAACCCCGCTTACATACCAGGTAGTGCCGGTTGCAACATCAAAATTCGAGACAAGGCTTTATCATATGCCAATCCCGCTCGACGAGATCAACAAGAACACACAGCTCATCCAAAATGAAGGATGGTAATTATAAAAAACTAAATGCTTTTAGATGAAAAAGATTGTTTGCATATTAATCATGATAAATGCTTTCTGCCTGGGGGCATTTGCCCAGGTAAAGCAGGTGACCGGGCTTGTGGTTGACTCGCTTGGTGCACCCATTATCGGCGCTACCGTGCTGGAAAAAGGCGTGAGCGCCAATGGTACGAGCACCAATGCGGAAGGGCGTTTCACATTAACATTAAAAGGAACATCACGCGTGATCTCGGTTTCTTATATCGGATACCGGGACAGAGATTTCACCATCGGAGCAAGCAGCAATGTGCAGGTAACACTGTACAGCACGATCGGAAGTCTTTCTGATGTGGTAGTTGTAGGTTATGGCCGTCAGAAAAAGATCACTACCACCGGTGCGATCAGTACTGTATCAGGTGCAGAATTAAGAGAGAACCCATCAGCGAGTGTGCAGAATACACTGGCAGGTCGTTTGCCTGGATTCTTTTCGCAACAAACATCCGGCCGCCCGGGTGCTGATGGTGCTGCTTTCTATATCCGTGGAGTGAGCTCCTATAATACAGGAAGTACTTCTCCGCTGATCATCGTAGATGATATCGAGTTTTCCTATGATCAGTTTGCAAGACTTGATCCGAATGAGATCGAGTCAATGAGTATCCTGAAAGATGCTTCTACCACAGCTGTGTATGGTGTAAGAGGAGCGAATGGTGTCGTGGTTGTCACCACACGCCGTGGTAAGATCGGTGCGCCACAGATCGCATTTCGTGGTGAGACGAGCTTGTCTCAGCCAACCATCATGCCTGAATTCCTGAATTCCTACGAGGCAGCACTATTATATAATAAAGGAAGAACCAACGATAATCAAACACCTTTCTTCTCGGATGCAGCGCTTGCCGCCTTTCGTGATCATACCGATCCGTACAGTTATCCGGATAACAACTGGAAAGACATTCTTTTCAAAAACTTCAGCAGACAATACCGCGGCAACTTTGACATCACTGGCGGTACAGAACGTGTGAAATACTTTATCTCCGCCGGTTATCTTAACCAGGATGGTATGGTGAAAGATTTCGGAAGTAAGGTTGGTATCAATAATAACTTCTATAACCAGCGTTATAACTACCGTTCCAACCTGGATATGAAGCTGACAAAAACGACTGATTTCCGTCTTGATCTCTATGGTAACATGAGCACCATTAACCAACCGCAGGTTGGTAGTCCGAATGGATGGAATGACGTATTCGCGGATTACGGCAGCATCTGGACGCTTGCTCCATGGGCTTACCCGATCTACAACCCAAATGGCTCACTCGGTTATAGCCAGTGGCAGAGAAGTCCGGGTACAGGCGGAACTGTTTATGATGCGAATAATATCATCGGTCGTCTGACCTATCTTGGTTACACGCGTACTTCCGAAGCAAACATGAACCTGGTAGGAACCTTCAATCAGCGTCTCGATTTTATCACGCGCGGTTTATCGCTCAAAGGAACATTGTCATACGCATCCAGCTATGCAAACCCGAACGTTTCGATGAGCGGCGGTGATTTCCCGTCTTATATATATGACCCGGTTACAGAAACCTATGCACCGCGTAACCCGAATATCTTCCGTGTAAGACGTTTGATCCGTGGTTCGAATAATGGTAGCACGGTTCGTAACGTAACAGCTCAGATGTTCCTGAACTATGACAGAACTTTCTCGGGTCGTCATCACATCTATGGTTTGGCATTGTTTAGCCAGAACTCAGCCACAGCGGCCAGCGGAACAAGTGCCTATAACTTTATTCCAAACAACTTCCGTGGTTTTACCGGTCGTATCGGCTATGATTTCAAACAGAAATATATCGTTGAATTCAACGGCGCATACAACGGATCAGACCGTTTCTCCGAAGCAAAACGTTATGGCTTCTTCCCGGCGGCTTCAGCCGGCTGGAACATTTCGGAGGAGTCATTCTTCAAAGACAATATAAAAGTGATCAACCGGATGAAGATCAGAGGTTCTTATGGTCTGGTTGGTAACGATAAGATCGGATCAGGATTCAGTTACTACTATCAGCAGATCTATTCCGCACCAGGCAGTATGGTTTTCTTCGGAGATCCAAATGCCAATGCAGCAGGTGCTGTGTTTGAAGGAACACTGGGTAACCCGGATGTAAGCTGGGAAAAGGAAAAGAAACTGGATATCGGTTTGGAAATGGGATTGTTCAAGAACAAAGTTTCGTTAACTGTTGAATGGTTTGATAACAATCGTTATGATATCCTTACAACAAGAAGCGGTCCTAACTCCTCAGTATCTTCTATCATCGGGCAGGGGTTACCCGCAGTGAATCTCGGTAAAGTGAATAACCGCGGTTATGAGATCGAGCTGAACTACGCGGATAATATTACAAAGGATCTGTCATTCTCGGTAAAAGGAACATATTCTGTTGCGAAGAATAAGATCGTATTCATGGATGAGCCTGCTTACAAATTTGCTTATCAGTCATTCACGGGTAATGCGATCAACGCGCAGCGTGTATATACGTGGATTGGTTTTTATAAGGATGCTGCAGATATTGCTGCAAGTCCAAAGCCAGCTATCGCAGTTCGCCCTGGTGATCTGAAATATGCTGATCTGAATAAAGATGGTATCATCGATGGATTTGATACGCAGGTACAGGGTTATCCGAATATTCCTAATACAACAGGAGGTCTGCAATTAAGCATCCGTTATAAAGGGTTCAACATTGGCGTATTCTTCCAGGGTGCGAAGAACTTCAATGTCAGAGGTGCAGCGGAAGCGATCCAGCCATTTGGCGGAAACTTCAGAGCGATACATCAGCAGGCATGGACGCCGGAATTGGGCGATAATGCACAGTTTCCTTTGTTAAGCTTTATTCCTGGTATCAGTGACTCAAGAGCATATCCATCGACATTCTGGTTGATCCCCGGTGATTATATCCGCTTGAAAACGGCAGAGTTTGGCTATTCACTTCCTTCGAAATGGGTGAAGTCAATGCGTATGAAGGATATCAGGGTTTATACCAACGGATATAACCTGTTCACCTGGACGAAGCTTAACAAACTGTATGATCTTGATCCGGAGATCGGTCAGGGTTCAACAGGTACAAGCGGTACTGATCGTGTGAACTACCCTCCACAGCGTATGTTCAACTTTGGTATCAGCGCCACATTCTAACGATATTGTCTAATTGCGATTTTCGCTATAACTACTTAGTAAATGAAAAAGATTCTAACTATCATCAGCGTTTCAGCCCTGCTGGCAGCCTGCTCTAAATCGGGCGGCTTCCTGGATGATAAATCAACAGCGCTTGATGAAACACAGGTTTTCTCAGACAGCTTGCGTACTATACAATTCCTGAATGGCATTTATGCTGAAGGGACTTTTGGTAACACGGATTTTGCCGGTATCGGTTTCTCTTTTAACAAACGTCGCTGGGAAACACACGGAAATCAGGAGACATCTGCGGATGATGCTGAGTACTCGTTGAGTTCCGCCACGCGTCCATCTGTAATGTTCTACCAGGGTACATTCTCTGCGGCGAACTATGGTGCAAGTCCGCCGGCGACAGATTTCTGGCAGGTGCCTTATCGTAACATCCGCCGTGTGAACCTTCTTTTATCGAAACTGGAGAGTGCGCCATTGTCTGCTTTTATGAAATCACGTATGAGAGGCGAAGCAAGATGCCTGCGTGTTTGGTATTATATGCAATTGATGATCGTGTACGGAGGCGTACCAAATATAGGAGATCAGGTATATGGTATCTCAGATTTCCTGGATGTGCCAAGACAAAAGTTTGCTGAGTTTGTGACCTATCTTACAAAAGAACTGGATGAGGCGGCTGCATTGCTGCCAACACCAAACGCTGCGTTCCCCGTTGGATATGATGCATTGGATTATGGCCGTGTTACAAAAGGAACAGCGATGGGTTTGAAATCCCGCCTTCTTTCATATGCTGCAAGCCCTTTGTTCAATGGTGGCGCGATCGATGCGGCATCTGCAGAGCAAAAAGAAATCGTCAGCTATCCTTCGTATGATGTTGCACGCTGGCAGGCTGCTGCTGCTGCCGCTGAAGCGGTGATCAATTCAGGATATTATTCACTGATCGTAAACAATACACAACCGGGTCTTGGTTTTTATCAGACATTCCTGACGCGTACAAACCCGGAGAACATCTTCGTGGTAACCCGCCCGAATAATAAAGATTTTGAAGCATACTATCTGCCACCCAGCAGAAGCGGTCAGAACTATTCAAGACCAACACAGAATCTTGTGGATGCATTTCCAATGATCAGCGGTAAGGCGATTACTGATCCCACTTCCGGATATGATCCGCAGAACCCTTATGTAAATCGTGATCCACGCTTCAGATATTCTATTATGTTTAACGGTTCCCGTTATGCGGCTAATGATAATACGCAGAATTTTGTTTGGACATATACAGGAGCAGGGCAGACCGGCGACGCATTCTCTTCGGGAGGTAACACAGGCTATTTCACGCGTAAGATGTGCGACAGTACTGTAACAAACAGCATCGGTGCGAGCCCGGCGCGAAACTGGCCGCTCATGCGTTATGCAGAGATCCTGTTGAATTATGCAGAGGCTGTGAATGAAGCAGGTCAAACATCACTTGCTTATCCTAAACTTGCACAGCTTCGTGATCGTGCAGGTATAGAGCCAGGTGCGGATAATTTGTATGGAATGAAAGCTGGCATGAGCAAAGAAGAAATGCGTGCCTTTATCCAGAATGAGAGAAGAATTGAATTAGCATTCGAAGATCATCGCTGGCATGATATCAGAAGATGGAAGATCGCGATGACTTTATACAATGGAGGACCGAGAGGCTTCAATCGTGTGATGCATCCATTCCTTGTATCCGGAACTACACCAGCGACCTATAAATTCAATTATGTAATTGAAAATAATATCCGGGAACACGTGTTCAGGCCAGAAATGTACCTGTTGCCGATACAGGATGCAGAGATCAGAAAAATGCCTGCGATGTTGCAGAATCCGGGTTGGTAGGAAAGGCCCCTCTAAATCTCCTCCTTCGGGGGAGATTTAGAGGGGGCCCTACGCAAATCTGAAATCAATGACTTAAAAGTAATCGTTTGAAAAACTGGCGAAGCTATATTGTTTATTTCCTGTTTCTTTTTCTCATCGCAGGGATGAATGTTAGTGCTCAGAAGTCCCGGGTGATCGATATTGCCAAAGGATGGGCCGGAAACTCTGTAAATACTGTTGTATTCCGTAAGAATTCATTAGCGAGTTTTAACGAATACCAATTCACTGGTTTTTATGACTCTCTCGGTTTTATGGTGATCGGAAAAAGAAAACTTGCCAGTAAAAATTGGGAACTGAAACAAACATCTTTCAAAGGGAATATCCGTGATGCACATAACAGTATCAGCATGATCGTTGACGGAGATGGTTTTTTGCATATTGCCTGGGATCACCATAATTCTAAGCTGCGTTATTGCAAAAGCAAAGAACCCTTGTCTTTAGAATTGACGGATGAAATGCCGATGATCAGTATAGCTGAAAACAGGGTTTCTTATCCAGAGTTTTATACAATGCCGGATGGAGGTTTGTTATTCTTCTATCGGGATGGAGGTTCTGGTAACGGAAATATGGTCATCAACCGGTATGATCTCCTGCAAAAAAAATGGAGCCGTGTTCAATCCAACCTGATCGATGGGGAAGGAAAACGGAATGCTTACTGGCAATCCTATGTTGACGCAAAAGGAGTCATCTACCTGTCATGGGTATGGCGTGAATCTCCCGATGTGGCCAGCAATCATGATATGTGTTTTGCCAAATCTACAGATGGTGGTCAGACCTGGCAGAAATCAACGGGTGAAAAATATAATTTGCCGATCAATGGGGCAAACGCGGAATATGCGTGGCGTATTCCTCAAAAAAGTGAGTTGATCAATCAGACATCCATGCATGCAGATGAGAGCGGTAATGTGGTGATTGCAACCTACTGGCGTGATGCAAACGACAGCGTCCCGCAATATCATCTGGTGTATAATAAAGGGCAACAGTGGCAGGTGATGCCACTTGGCTTTCGCAAGACTCCTTTTAGTTTAAGTGGAATGGGTTCCAAGAAAATTCCTGTTGCCCGTCCGCAGGTGTTGATCAGGAAAAAAGGGAAAAATACAAGTGCATGGATGTTTTTTCGTGATGAGGAAAGAGGCAACAAAGTCTCTGTGATAAGCATTAAGAATATTGGTCAGCAAAAGTTTACAGTAAAGGATCTGTCACCGGGAGATACCGGTGCATGGGAGCCTTCTTTCGACACAAATCTTTGGAAAAAGAAAAATATCGTTCACCTGTTTGTACAGCGTACCGTACAGGCAGATGGTGAAGGGCTTACCGCAACGCCACCACAAATGGTGCAGGTGCTTGAATGGAAGCCGTGATAAACTGAGTTTATGATGAAGAAAATTTTTTATATCGCATGCTGTTTAGCTATTGCCGTATTCACCAGATGTACGGCGCAGAAAAAATCGCTGACGTCAATGATGGGGACAGACCAGCAACAGGTTTTGTCTGTGATTGATAAGGTTAATGCGAACTGGCAGCAAACACATCCTGAACCTGGCCGTGCCTTTTGGGATAATGCAGCCTATCATACCGGCAATATGGAAACTTATTTCCTTACAAAAAATGAAACATACAAAAAGTATTCTGAGAAATGGGCAGAACTGAACCTGTGGATGGGAGCAAAGTCGGCTGATAAGTCAAACTGGAAATACAGCTACGGTGAGAAAGATGATTATGTTCTGTTTGGTGACTGGCAGATTTGTTTTCAAACGTATATTGATCTCTACAACATAGAAAAAGACGAAAGAACGATCGCCCGTGCAAAAGAAGTGATGGAATACCAGATGAGCACACCAAGGAATGATTACTGGTGGTGGGCCGATGGTTTATATATGGTGATGCCGGTGATGACAAAAATGTATAAGCTTACCGGTAACAAACTCTATCTCGAAAAGCTGCATGAATATCTGAATTATGCTAATAGCATCATGTATGATTCCACGGAACATCTTTACTATCGTGATGCAAAATATGTTTACCCGAAACATAAATCAGCAAATGGGAAAAAGGATTTTTGGGCAAGAGGAGATGGCTGGGTGTTTGCCGGTCTTGCCAAAGTGATCAAAGATCTGCCGAAAGATGCTCCCTATCGTAAAGAATATATTACAAGATTCAAAAAGATGGCAGATGCGATAAAAAATTGTCAGCAGCCTGAAGGCTACTGGACGCGCAGCATGTTTGATCCGGCACATGCACCGGGTCCGGAAACAAGCGGTACTTCATTTTTTACTTATGGATTTCTGTGGGGAATAAATAATGGATTGCTGGATAAGCAAACATATCTGCCCGTTGTGCAAAAATCATGGTCGTACTTAATAAACACGGCCCTTCAGCCGGATGGGCGCGTTGGTTATGTACAGCCTATCGGGGAGAGAGCAATTCCCGGACAAGTGGTGGATAAGAATTCGACGGCGAATTTTGGTGTTGGGGCATTTCTGCTTGCGGCATGTGAGATGTACAGGTTGTTAGACTGATCTGCGTAGGTTTCCCGCAGATTTTAGCGTCTGTGTTTTGAGGTGTGTTTATTAAAAAGAGATGTCTGAAGAAAGGAGCGCAGATTACGCAGATGACAGCCTTATATCGGAGACGTATCTGCGAAATCAGCGCATATTCATTTAAACGGCTTTAAGATTATGAAATAGTTTGCGATCGGCGGCATGTTTATCTGCGAAATCAGCGGGAAAACTACGCTGTTCGATAAAGACATAATCATTGTATGTAAGAGTTTGCCTGAGAAGGCAAAAGACTGTTGAGCAAAGCAGTTAATCGTAGCACATTTAAAAAGCAAACAGGCTGTTTCTACAGCCCGTTTTTCAATTTAAAAAACCTTATGATGATAATAAAAGATCTTACTGTAAGAAAAAGCGTTCTTCGTTTTGTCGTAGTGGTTGGATTGGTTTGCGTGTTCGGTTTGTCAGTGTATGCGCAGAAACCTGTAAGCAGATTTTCCCCAGGTGAAGAGTGGTATGATACAAACGGAGACTTGATCAATGCGCATGGCGGCGGCGTGATCTACGATAATGGAAAGTATTACTGGTTCGGTGAAAAAAGAGGAAGGCATGCGTCGGAGGGAGTGAATGTCTATTCTTCCACTGATCTGTATAACTGGAAATATGAATCTCTTGCATTGTCGCAGGATAAGGATACAACAAGTGATATTACTATTGGATGTGTAATGGAACGTCCGAAAGTGATCTATAACCCATCTACAAAAAAATATGTGATGTGGTTTCATCTTGAGTTGAAAGGTAAGGGATATAGCGCAGCAAGAGCCGGAGTGGCAGTGAGTGATAAGATCACCGGACCGTTTAAATTTATCCGCAGCTTCCGCCCAAACGGAAATATGTCGAGGGATATGACATTGTTTGTTGATAAAGACGGGTCAGCTTATCATATTTATTCCTCACGGGAAAATTATGATCTGCGTATCGCAAAACTTACCAATGATTTTCTTGATGTAACTGCTGAAGATAAAATGCTTTTCAGCAATCATCGCGAGGCGCCGGCTATTTTTCAGCAGGACAATAAATACTACATGATAACCAGTGGTTGTACCGGCTGGGCGCCAAACAAGGCGGTGTTACATACGGCCACTTCAGTTTGGGGCCCATGGGAAGCATCGAAAGTGAATCCCATGAGTGGCCCGGGAGCGGATACAACATTTGGAGGTCAGTCGACTTATATTCTGCCCGTTCAGGCAAAGAACAATGCCTATATCTTCCTGGCTGATCGTTGGAATCCACGTAATCTGAAAGACAGCCGTCATCTCTGGCTGCCTATTCGTTTCCGCGATGGATTGCCTATTGTTGAATGGGCTGATAAATGGACACTCGATAATTTTTAATCACACCAATAAATCACAGTATTACTGTATCACAAAGAGAGTTTATGATGAAACGAGTTGTAATGAAGACTTTCCAGTTAAGCTGTTTACTATTGACCGGAGTTTTTGCGTCAGCACAAAATAATGATTGGGAGAATCCAGCCCTTTACGAAGTAAACAAAGAAGCACCGCATGCAAGCTTTATGCTGTTCGATAATCAGCAGGATGTGATCACGGATGATTATAGCAGGTCGCCATTTCACCAATCACTGAATGGAACCTGGCGGTTTATTTATACAGACAAACATGCAGATCGTATCCAGGATTTTTATCGTGATGATCTTGATACAAAAACCTGGTCAGATATTCCTGTTCCTTCCAACTGGGAGATCAAAGGCTTCGGTGTACCTATCTATACAAATATCACGTATCCTCACCCAAAGAATCCTCCGTTTATCGGGCCGGATAACCCGGTAGGTACATACCGACGTGATTTCACCGTGCCTGAGTCGTGGAACGGAAGAGAAGTAATTCTGCATTTTGGATCGATCTCCGGCTGCGCATTTATCTATGTAAATGGTCAGAAGGTCGGGATGACAAAAGCTTCAAAAACGACCGCTGAATTTGATATTACAAAGTATCTCCGCAAAGGGAAAAACCTGCTTGCGGTGCAGGTTTTTCGCTGGCACGACGGAAGCTATCTTGAAGACCAGGATTTCTGGCGCTTGAGTGGCATCGAACGTGACGTATTTCTTTATGCAACGCCCAAACAGACTATCTGGGATTTTTTCCTGAAGCCCGGACTTGATGCTGGGTATAAAGATGGATTGTTTGAAGCAGATGTAACGCTGCGGAACTTTACTCCCGACCCCGGTTTCAGAGGAACGGTGAGCGTTTCGTTGTTGGATGCAGCCGGTAAATCCATTTTTAAACAGGAACAAAAGATCAACGGTTCATCAGATTCTTTCCAGGTATTGACGGTAAAGGGAAAGATCAAGAACGTGTTGAAATGGAGCGGGGAATCTCCCAATCTTTACAGTTGCGTGATCGTATTAAAAGATGCGTCGGGTAATACAACATACACAGGTGCAAAGATCGGTTTCCGGAAAGTGGAGATCAAAAATGCACAGCTGATGGTTAATGGAATGCCATTGATCGTAAGAGGCGTTAATCGTCATGAGCATGATGATGTTCATGGACATGTTCCGCTTCGCGAGATGATGCTGAAAGATATCAGGTTGATGAAAGAATTGAACATTAATGCCGTCAGGCTTTCGCATTATCCCAATGATCCGCTTTGGTATAAGCTATGTGATCAGTATGGACTTTACCTGGTTGATGAAGCAAACATCGAAACGCATGGAATGGGAGCTGAATTTCAGGCATGGTTTGATAAAGCAAAGCATCCAGCCTATATGCCTGAATGGGCTGGTGCGCATATGGATCGTGAGAAAAGAATGGTGGAAAGGGATAAGAACCATCCATCGGTAATTATCTGGTCGCTGGGCAACGAATGTGGTAATGGTCCGGTGTTTCATGATGCATACAAATGGATCAAAGAACGTGATGCGTCAAGACCTGTTCAGTTTGAGCAGGCGGGTGAGGATTGGAATACGGATATCGTTTGCCCGATGTATCCCGCCATCCGCAATATGAAAAGATATGCCGCGGACAGTTCCAAGAAACGTCCGTATATCATGTGTGAGTATTCACATGCAATGGGAAACAGTAATGGGAATTTTCGTGAGTACTGGGATATCATAGACAGTTCGCCACATATGCAGGGCGGTTTTATCTGGGATTGGGTTGATCAGGGTATTAAAACAAAAGATGATAATGGAAAAACGTTCTGGGCTTATGGTGGTGATCTTGGCGGTTTCTATTATCAGCATGATGAAAATGGTGTGGCAGATGGAATGATCAGTTCTGACCGTACTCCTGACCCTGGTGCTTATGAAGTGAAGAAAGTGTATCAACCGGTTTCGTTCTCTGCGAAAGATATTTTAACCGGTAAGATCCATGTGAGAAATTTATTTGCATTCACGAATGTTAACCAATATCAGTTTCGCTGGGAGTTGATCAGTGATGGAAAAAAGATCAGCGAATCTGTGTTTACCGCTGACATCGCGCCAGGTAAAGAAAAGGAAGTGACTATACCTGTGTCGACATTTAATATTCGCGATGGCTCCGAAACATTTATTAATATTTCTTTGATCACAAAGACCGCGGAGGTAATGTTGCCGGCCGGTCATGTGATTGCGACAGAGCAGTTCAAATACAAAGGAGATTTCTTTGCATCAAGGCCGGCAGCAGGCGGATCATTGGTGATAAAGAAATCAGCAGATAAACTCGAATTTCAATCAGGTGATATCACCGGCGAGATCGATCTGAAACAGGGAACTGTGCGCAATTACAAATCGAAGAAAGGTACGCAGCTTGATCGTTTTCCCGAACCATATTTTTGGCGAGCGCCCAATGATAATGATTTTGGAAACAACATGCCATCGAATCTGGGTATCTGGCGTGCGGCTCATTCCGGAAGGAAAGTAAAATCAGTAACGGCGGGAGCGCAAACTGCAGAAGGCGTTTCTGTGAAAGTGGAGTATGAATTAACCGGTATCAATGTTCCATACACGATCGACTATCTTATCCGCAACGATGCCAGCATCCGCATCAACGCATCGATGGATATGACGGGTCGGGATCTCCCGGAGCTTCCGCGTTTTGGGATGAGGATGCGCTTGCCTGGAAGACTGGATAGTTTGGAATATTATGGTCGTGGTCCCTGGGAGAATTACAGCGACAGGAAAGAGTCTGCATTCCTTGGGCTGTATACGGATAATGTCCGCAACCAGTATTATAAAGGATATATCCGTCCGCAGGAAAGCGGTTACAAAACAGATGTGAGATGGTTTTCGCTGACATCTTCACGCGGCAGTGGTATTCTAATTGAGGGTATTCAGCCGATCTGTTTCAGCGCCATGAATTATTCAACAGAAGAGCTCGATCCGGGTTTGACGAAAAAGCAGCAGCATCCGACGGATCTGCCGCCATCGAATGCGGTGCACGTAAATATTGATCTGAAGCAACGCGGTGTAGGCGGCGATGATAGCTGGGGAGCGTTGCCGCATGAGCAGTACAGATTGTTAGATAAAAAGTATTCGTATAGTTACATCATCCGGCTGGTAGACGGGCAGTAGTTGATGATGGTAATTGCCTGGAGGCGTAAAGCGGATGCGAATCTGCTTTACGCCTTCGTGGTTTTTGTTCCTGGGGAACCTTACGACAGTCGGAAAATAAACACTTCCTTGGGGCTGCGGTCCGCCGTCCGTCGTCCATCCCCGTACATCAACTGTCCGTAAACGAACACTTTCGTGTTTCTATTAATCCGCAATCATTTGTTATTTAATATGTTGCTATTTTGGAACGGATTTTAATAAGAGAAACTGTACTGCTGAATGCAGTGCATCACCAAAAACTATCCGGATGTCCACCAATTTCAAAACGCTTCTGCGTCGTCTTGCCCGCTATCGGTTATTCACTGCATTGAATGTATTGGGTCTTGCGATCGGTATTGCCGCTTGCTGGGTTATTTATACACTGGTCAGTTATGAATTTAGCTTCGAAAAAAATCTTCCTGAGCGTGACCGCACTTATCGCCTGGTCACGGGTTTTATTTTCGATGAAAAAGAATCGTATAATGGCGGTGTGTCTGCTCCGATGTATCAGGGGATCCGTGAGCAGGTCCGTGGCATTGACCGTGTTGTGCCTGTTTTTGGCAAATGGATAAACACCGCGAAAGTAGAAAGATCCGGGGCTGAGCCGCTTATTGTAGAAGAACCTGAATTCATCGTTGATGTGGATACAAATTATTTTGCCATGGTACCTTACACCTGGCTTGCAGGAGATGTCCGCAGCGCGATGAATACGGCAAGTAATGTGGTGCTAACGGAAAGCCGCGCGAGGTCTTATTTTGGAGCGCTTGAACCGCAAAAATACCTTGGCAAAACGATCATTTATAACGACACAGTTCCAAGAAGAGTGGCCGGCATCGTAAAAGATATTGCATGGTCAACCGAGTTCAAAGCACAGGAGTTTTATCCGATGCAGTCCAAAGTATATGAACTCGGCGCATGGACGAATACGAACGGCAGTGACAAAGTCTATCTGCAACTTTCTCTTGGTGCGGATACAGCAAAAGTACTTGCACAGATCACAGCGGTAGCAAAAAAGAAGTGGGATGAATTTAGCCAGGAGAAAAAGCCTACCTGGTCGATGAAACGATGGTTTGAGTTATTGCCCATAAAAGAATCTCATTTTTCTACCTATATAAAAGAATACGATACCCGCAAAGCAAGCAAAACGGTTTTGTATGGTTTGATTGCTCTTGGCGGTTTTTTACTGATCCTTGCCTGTATCAATTATATCAATCTCAGTACAGCTTTGGTACCACAAAGAAGCAAGGAGATCGGCGTAAGAAAAGTGCTGGGAAGCGGGCGGCGCGCATTGATCAGGCAGGTTTTTTCAGAAACATTAGCGACTGTTATGCTGGCAATATTACTGGCTTTCTTATTGACCAAGCTTGCATTTGTATTGCTGAAAGATATCATTCCTGACGGAACTGTGGAGTATTCAAATCCCTGGGGATTGGTGCTGTTCCTGGCTCCTTTGCTTTTACTCGTTACAATTCTTTCTGGCTGGTATCCCGCCTGGCTGATTGCGAAAGTTCAGCCTGTAAGTATCATGAGAGGTCAGGCTATGTCAAGCACTGGCAATAGCAGGCAGGTGCTAAGAAAAGTTCTGATCATTTTCCAGTTTGTAATTGCACAGATCTTTATCATTGCCGCATTGATCATGGGTTCGCAGTTGAGCTACACCATGAAGAAAGATATGGGCTTTGATAAAGAAGCGGTCCTTCTCGTGGATATACCATGGAAGATACTTCGCAATGAAAAATTTGAAACGAAACATTTCACATTAGCGGAGGAATTGAAAAAAGAGACAGGTATCAGTGCGGTGTCTTTGGGCACAAAACCGATGTCAAGCGGTTATTCCTCCAGTATGTATGAATACAGGGGGGAGGATGCAGGCAAGGAGCCGATAAAGCGGCAGGTTTTTCGTAAGTCAGTAGATACCTCTTATATTTCCCTTTACAAAATGCAGCTCCTTGCAGGCCGTAATTTGCATGCATCTGATACCACACGCGAGTTTGTGATCAATGAAACAGCTGTTAACGCTTTTGGATTCAAATCTCCGCAGGACGCGATCGGAAAGTTTATCGGACAGGAGAATCAAAAGTATCCGATAGTTGGTGTAGTGAAGGATTTTCATATGCTGGACTTTCACACAACGATAGATCCGGTTGCGTTGATGGCAAATAAAGACAATCTCAATTCTATCAATATCAAGCTGAATACAACCGATCCTGCGAAATGGCAGGAGACGATCAAACATATTGAAAAGAAATGGGCTGCACTTTATCCGCCGGGTACGTTCGCCTACAAATTTTATGATCAGGAGCTGGAAGCGATGTATAAAGAAGAAAGGAATTTCTCCACGCTGATCAATCTCTCTACAGGAATCGCCATTGTGATCAGTTGCCTCGGTTTGTTTGGTCTGGCGATCATTACTTCTTTCCAGCGTACCAAAGAGATCGGTATCCGTAAAGTGCTTGGCGCTTCTGTAACAGGAATTGTAAGAATTCTTTCTTCTGATTTTATCAGACTTGTATTGATCGCATTGGTGATCGCTTCGCCGATCGCCTGGTGGGCAATGAATAAATGGCTGAGTGATTTTGCTTATCGTGTAGATATCAGCTGGTGGATGTTTGCTCTTACAGGACTTATGGCAGTGATCATCGCACTGCTTACGGTTGGGTTTCATGCGGTGAAAGCAGCTATTGCTAACCCCGTTAAGTCTTTAAGAAATGAATAGATGGGAGGGGGGAGAGGTTTGAAAGGTTTCAGAGGTTCCAGAGGTTTGAGAGGTTTGAAAGGTT
>VFQP010002573.1_pt1 | contig 19946 bp, 15 predicted proteins | sample 3512351 | NCBI WGS metagenome assembly VFQP01 (sample SAMN10412372, study PRJNA504923) | tailings metagenome | isolation source: Relicate 1 Philex TSF1 revegetated site | place: Philippines: Tuba, Benguet | collected 2017-08-29
GTTCAAGAAGTTCACTAAGTTCAAGAGGCTTAATAAAGGGTTTAATAATTGGGTAACTTATCTAACTCAACTATTAAACCCTTAACTTTTGAAACCTCTTGAGCTTACTAAACCTCTCAAACCTCTTGAACCTCTCAAACCTCTCAAACCTCTTAAACTTCTTGAACCTCTTGAACCTCTCAAACCTCTCAACCCTATGAAACCTCCCAAACTTCGCTACCTTCGCGCAAACCCTCCTCTCTCATGTGGGATCCCTATAAGAAAGGTTTTAAGGCATATCTTCAGTTGGAGAAATCACTGGCGGATAATTCTATTGAAGCCTATTTGCGTGATATAGATAAACTCACCCAGTTTTTGCAGGAAACATCTTCGATGTTGAATCCGGCAGAAGTGGATCTGAAGCAATTGCAGCAGTTTTTGAAATGGATCAACGAGTTGGGAATGACGTCCTCATCACAAGCACGGATCATCTCGGGAATAAAAGCATTTTATAAATACTGCCTGCTGGAGAATATCAGCCGGATAGATCCGACCGTATTACTGGAGGCGCCGAAACTAAAACGTGCACTTCCGGATGTACTCAGCTATGAAGAAATTGAATCCATTATAGGACAGATCGATTTGAGCAAGCCGGAGGGCGGCCGAAATAAAGCGATCCTTGAAACGATGTACAGTTGCGGGTTACGGGTGAGCGAAGTTGTAAACCTCAAGATCTCCCAGCTGTATCTTGATGTAGGGTTTATCCGTGTGCTGGGTAAAGGCGACAAAGAAAGACTGGTTCCGATTGGCAGCAGCGCTATCAATTATCTCACGATCTATCTGACACATATCCGGGTACATTCGCAACCGAAGTCAGGTAACGAAGACATTGTTTTTTTAAATAAACGCGGCAGTAAATTATCACGCGTAATGATATTTCTGATCATAAAAGATCTTGTAAAAAAAGCAGGGATCAGCAAAACAGTTTCACCGCATACTTTCCGGCACTCATTTGCTACACATCTTGTGGAAGGTGGTGCTGACCTGAGAGCAGTACAAGAAATGCTGGGACATGAGAGTATTACCACTACAGAGATCTATACCCACCTCGATAGAGAATTCCTGAAGAAAACACTGGAGAACTTCCACCCTGCTTTTCGGAAATAGTTCACAACCAAAATACTTCCTGATAACAGAAACGCCCCGTTATGCCTTGCCGGTTTTATTTTTACCGTTGAGGCTGGAAGACGGAAAGGATGAACTACAAATGTTAAAGTTAATAACGATTTGTAAAGCTGGGCTATGATCATTTGGTAATGATTATTTGGCGGGTAAATTGTTTTTTGGATTGCGTGTTTCCCAAAACAACGATGTAATTACCCGCAACGATGGGTGGTATGCTGATATTCATTACGCGGGCGCCTTTGTCGATCCATACTTTATTTTCAAAGATATTTTTTCCGTTGAGAGAGATCAGTCGGAATTGATAATAATCGTCTTTAAGAGGCCCAGTTATTTCGATGTTGAGGGAGGCCCCGGATGGAACAGGATTGGGAAATACTTTGAACATGGTTGTATCAGTATCAACATTTTTAGGAGGGCGCACCCTAATTTTCTTACGGACAGGCACCATCATTATATCTCCCATCACAGACTCTTCCATAGGATCAAGTGTAATATATGTTTCCGTATCAGCATCGTTCAGTTCACAAGAGACCTGTTTTGCATTAAACCCCACATAAGAGATATCCAGATAAACTTTCTTTTTACTATCGGGCAACTTCAATCTGAAAAAACCATGTTCGTCTGCAACTGCGCCAATTGGGGTTCCATGTATGATTACTGACGCTCCAGCCAGGCCATTACCGTTTTGATCACGCACATCTCCGGTAATAAAACGCGTGCGAATGGTATCACCGATGATCACCTCGTCATTCTGCACTTTTACAGGAGACTGACTTGTAGCTGGTACTACTTTGCGAATAGCGCCCTGTGTATATCCCTTGTTTGAAAATAGCAGCGCGGGTATGACTACCTTCAGAAGGTGACGGAGCCAGGGAATTGGTTTCGGAGGAATAGAAAGATCTTTTGACAACTGGTCTTTCCGGACGCGGCCACATACAGATGCTGTATTCTTTTTGAAAAACAGGGCAAGCTGCTGATCATTCATTGTTGTAAAATCAACAACTGTCTTCTGGCAGGAATCACAAAATCTACCGCAACCGGTGGGCTTCATCCGATCCCAACTTTCCTGACAGGGTTCGGGAATATTAAGTTGAAATTGCTTTGCCATAATTAACTATTAAGAAGCGGGCTTAAGTTAAAACAAGGTTACTTAAAATATTCACAATTTGATTTCACATGCAGCTTTAGATGAGTCTGTCTGCCGGGTACTCGTTCCGACAGAATCATGCAATACATTCTGCTGAAATGCCTTATCGATACCTGGCTGATTGTTTTCGGGGACAGGAATTGCCTCCCCCATCGTCACCCCGTAGTCATTGCAGGAAAATAACGCGAACGGAATAATAAGCCGTAGTATGTACCGGAACCATGGAACATGCCTACCTGAGAACCTGCTTTGTTCTCCTAATTGATCATTCCTTAATCTAGCGCATACTTTTTCTTTATTCTCTTTAAAGAATAACAGAACCTGCTCTTCATTCATGTTCGTAAAGTCAACGACCTGCTTCTCACATGAATCGCAAAATCTTCCGCAAGCTGTAGGCTTCATTTCAGTCCAATCCTCGTTACAAGGTTTTGATATATGCAATTGAAAACGCTTGTCTGTCATTGAATGAGTAGTTTATGGTGCGAATAAATTTTCCCTTTATGATCGATTACCTGAACAACATACATACCAGCTGCCCAACTCGGTGATACAGGTACGTCAAACCTGTTAAGTCCTTTTACAGGGATACAAGTGAGATTACAGAGCAGCATACCATTAAGATTTAATACCCTTATTTGTTTGGGAGAGATATCATCTGCAATTAACTCAATCTTCACTACGCCGCCTCTCAGTACAGGATTTGGGAAAACTGTCGGCCCGGTGATAACCGGAGTTCCCCGATTCAGGATCACAGAATCTCTGACTGTATCAAACCCGCAGTATTGCGTTACAGTCCGTGTGCATTGAGCTCGTTTTAGTATACAAGTATAACCAAGGCCTCTCACAATTACTTCTTCGAGTTCTTTTACTTCCGGTTTCATAAAAAACGGTGGCACCGGTTTTCCTTTATAGGCCTTGTATGGTAACTTAAACTTTTCATATCCGAAAGCTGTCACAGATAAGCTGTATTCGTACCCATCCCTTAATAAATCCGTTTCTATTTCTCCTTCCTGACCGGTCATCAACCTTATACTGTCGTTGTTCCTGCCAACGAATGTAACTGTAGCCAGGTTGATGCCTGAACTATCTTCTTCATCCAGCACACGGAACACATATTTGTCCTGTGACTTTAAGGTTACATACACCACACCGTTAAGGCCGCGGCTTCCGTATAACGCGGTGGCTTCAGATCCTTTCAGCACATCAATCGTTTGAATTGTAGCCGGATCAATTTTCGAGAGCGCTTCATACGAGAATTGTTTACCATCAACCATAAAAAGCGGAGTGCAGCTATCAGTTGAGGTCGCGTGGCATCTCATACGAATGGAGACCGGACGGCTTGCATTTGCGCTATCCTGCGCAAACACATTAAAGCCAGATAAGATCATACAAATAAAAAGGTAAAAATATTTCATATGGTGAATGGTTATGTGAAGAATGCAGCATCTGTCATTATCAACTACTGAATGACAATCTTGTTTTGAAGAAAGACTTCTCCGCTATCCGTTAAAATTTGCACTACATACATACCGGCGGCCCAATGACGGGCAATCGGTACTTCAATCCGGTTTAATCCTTCGACTGATTGATAAGACAAACTTGCCAACTGAGCTCCCCTCAAGCTGCAAACTCTTACATGCAAAGACTGAAATACTTCCGCAATAAATTCAACTTTAAAAGCATTGCCTTTAACAACAGGATTGGGATATATCTTTGACAAAACAGGGGTTTCCGCTGATGCCTGCGTTTTCTTCAATAGATGAGAGCAACTCAGTACCCCACCGCATCCACCCCTACAGATTACACGGCGGTATCCTCCATGCCCTTTCACGATCACTTCCTGGTTTACTTTGATATCACGCGTTAAGCGGTAATGTCCTGGCATCTTTTCCCGGGAAAATTTGTACGTCGTAATAAAGTCTTTATAACCTACCGACGTAACGCGAACCTTATATTCAACGCCGCATTTGAGCATATTCGTTTCAACTCGTCCCGACTGATCAGCAGCGATGCGTAAGCTATCATTTTCATTATCGAAAAATGTTACTGTAGCTGCGCTCACGCCACTGTTATCTTCTGCATCGGTAACCAGAAACTGGTGGTCTTTTATTGACTTTGTAGCGATAATGATCAATCCCTCAGCCGCACGGCCACCGCAGAACAGGGCAGCGGACTGTTCATTTTTCAAAAGACTCAAATACTCAATCGTGTTAACGTCGAGCTTCTTTACTTCTTGGAACGAAGAAAGCTTTCCATCAATCACAAATAAGGGATAGGACTTCGCCGAATCACTTACCCAGCCATGCCAGGATAAGGGTACCGGTTCCTTAGAGGTATTCTGTTCCGGATAAGATGCTGGCGTTGTGCGCTGCGCGAACACTGACGCATTAAGAAACAGGAAGCATACAAATGAGTAGAAATATCTCATATAGCATTTCAGTTTGGCATAAAAGAGGGGCTGGTAAACACCAGCCCCGTATCACTAACCGGCTGTTAGATGATTGTGTTTCTTATACGATTCAAAACACGCTACTGTTACATAAAACTTTTTTATCTTTTTCCGGTGTCGCCATCAATTTCCGACTTAGATTGTCCTTTTGCAAGCAGTTTAGCACTGCTAACCAACCTGATAAACTCGGCACGGTACCCTTCTTCATCTTCTCCCCTGGCGCTTTTCGCTAGTTTGATTATGTGATCATAATTCGAACTTCCTTTGAATTTTGAATCGCGCAACAACAGACCCATTTCCGCAACGGCCGTTGCAAACCGGAAATTCTCTGATGCATTATCAAGCTGCCTCGTTTGATCTTTCACAACGCTTTCCAGCAATTTGCTTTTATCTCCATCAGGAGCTTTATAGCGGAACTTTACCGTAAAAAGATCATCCGTCGTTCCTTTATTCTCTGGAACTGGTTGCTTCTGGTATTTAAGCGGGTCAACAGAGGCCATGAACCCGCTTTTTACACCTACGGGAATGATCTCATACAAAGCCGTTACAGTATGACCGCTTCCCAATTCTCCCGCATCTTTCTTATCATCATTAAAATCCTCTTTTGCCAGCATCCTGTTTTCATAACCGATCAGGCGGTAACCTTGAACTACTGCCGGATTGAACTCAACCTGCAGCTTTACATCTTTCGCGATCGTAAACAATGTGCCTCCAAATTCATTCACCAGTACTTTTTTTGCCTCGCTGATGCCATCGATGTAGGCATGATTACCATTCCCTTTATCAGCAAGCTTCTGCATTTTATTATCCTTATAATTCCCCATTCCATATCCGAGTATGGTAAGAAATACACCACTGTTTCGTTCCTTTTCGATCAGTCTTTCCATGGCATCGTCACTGCTTTCCCCTACGTTAAAATCACCATCGGAACAAAGTATAACGCGGTTGTTACCACCTTTAACAAATGCGTCGTTCGCTGTTTTATAGGCTAGTCTGATGCCAGCACCACCAGCGGTTGAACCACCGGCTTCAAGATTATCGATCGCATCTTTGATCTTAGTTTTTTCTTCGCCTGAAGTTGAAGGAAGTACCAATCCTGCTGCACCTGCATATACAACAATAGCTACCTTGTCTTTTTCCCGCAGTTGATCTACCAGCATCTTCATGGAAGCTTTTACCAATGGTAGTTTTTCGGGCATACCCATCGAGCCTGATACATCGATAAGGAATACAAGATTGGAAGCGGGCAGATTATCCGTTGGAATTTTCTTTCCCTGCAAACCGATCAGCACCAGCTTATGATCTTTATTCCATGGAGCATTGGATACTTCTGTATTGATAGAAAACGGATGCTCACCTGTTGGTTGCGGATAATCATATTTAAAGTAGTTGACCATTTCTTCAATTCTTACAGCACCTGCCGGAGGCAATTGTTCCTGATTAAGAAAACGGCGGATATTACTGTAAGAAGCCGCATCAACATCTATAGAGAACGTAGACAGTGGGTTTTCTTTTGCAGAAAGAAAACGGGTTTCATTGATCGCATCATATCCTTCTGTATTAAACTCTACAGGACGCGGCTCCCTGGTGCGCATTTCGTAATAACCATTTCCAGGAGCTGCTATGCTATAATTATAGCTGCTTTTATCATTTCTTGAAACATTCAATCCCGGAGCAGCGCCTGTGATCATGCGTTTTGCTGCTACACCATGTCCTGTCACAACAACTTCCTGCAATGCATTTGAAGCAAATTTCAATGTAACGTTCAATTCCTTGTTACCTGTTAGTTTTATCTCCTGCGTTACATAGCCAGCTGCACTAAATACAAGAGTAGATCGTTCATCGGACAACGTGAGCTGAAATCGTCCATCACTACCTGAAACGGTTCCGATATTCGTCGACTTTACCAATACCGAAACACCTGACAGCGGCGAGCCGCTGTCATTCGTGATCTTTCCTTTTACTGTGATTGCATCCATAGGGCGGAATGCCAGCAAGCAAATCATCACGGGTATCAACATAAAAATTATCCTTTGCATATGACATGTTTTCAAGCAGGATGTGAGTTCCGGAATAATTACACAGGATTGTTTGCAAAAAAGTGTTAAAGCAAGGGGGATCGATGTTCGATGTTGGATGATCGATGGGCGGCATCGTCAGCCAAAGCATTAACACAGGATCATGACTGGGAATACCGCGTACGAAGCCGGTATTCTAACCTGCAGGGATGTACCATTATTTTTTGAATGCTCGTTCGACCATCGGCCATCCAACATCGACCATCGAATTTCCACAGTTATTCACTAATTTTATCCGCGTGTCTTTCATCCGGAACATACAGGATAATACATTGAGCGATAAAGAGCTGGTGAACCGCTATAAGGATAGCGGCGATCTTGGCGTGCTTGGCGAATTATACCAGCGGTATATGGAGCTCGTGTATGGTGTTTGCCTGAAATACTTCAAAGACACGGAGCAGTCAAAAGATGCCGTGATGCAGATCTTTGAAGAGCTGGTATCGAAATTGCGTAAGCATGAAGTAGAAAATTTCAAAGCGTGGCTTCACCAGGTGGCTAAAAACCACTGTCTTATGCAGCTGCGTACGCCGCGGAACCTGAAAACGGTTGAATTTAAGACCGAACTTGTGCAAAGCGAAGAAAATGTGCATCTGAATGGCGTATTGGAGAAGGAAGAAAACTTCCAGAAACTGGAATACTGCATCGGCACGCTGGCAGAGGAACAGCATCTCGCGATCCGGCTTTTTTATCTTGAACAGAAATCGTATCACGAAATTGCAGAATCCACCGGTAAGGAATGGAACCAGGTGCGCAGCCTGATCCAGAACGGAAGGAGAAATCTTAAAATCTGTATGGAGAAAACGGAAACAATCGTTAAACCCATTCAAAAATCTATATAAGGAACGTTAATAGTGCAGGAAGAGAACAACCATATATTATTCACCGCTGAGGATATCCGTAGATATCACGAAGGCAAACTTTCGTCCGCGCAGATGCATGCGATGGAAAAAGCTTCGCTGGAAGACCCCTTCCTTGCTGACGCGCTGGAAGGTTATGCCGTGGAAGAGGTGAAGGTTCCTGCAGATCTTGACGAGCTTAAAGCACGGCTGAAACAAAGGCTGGACGATAAAGACAACAAGAAGGTGATGCCGATGGCCGCGCCCGTTAAGCCATTCAACTGGCTAAGAATTGCCGCGATGATCGTTGCGATCGGCGGGGCCGGCCTGCTGGTTTATAATATTGGCTTCAACACATCGCGGAATGAAAACTCGATCGCACAGGAAACGGCCAAAAAAGATACTCCCCAACAACAGCAAACGATAGTACCTGCAACTGACTCAATACAGAGCCAACAGGCCCCGGAAGCTGCCGCCACTACGAAAGCACCAGCAAAGGTCAATACAGAAGCAGTAGCCAATTCTACTCAGAATAATGGCCTGATTGATCAACGGCTTGCCGAAAAATCTGGTCTCGATAAACAATATAAAGCGGAACAGGATCGGGCAGCAGCGGCAGAACTCCAACATAACACAGCAACTCTTTCCATGAAGAAAGCTGCGGCGCCTTCAGGACAGGTTATAGCTCCAGATGTTAACGAATCAAAACAACTTGATACGATGCTCGCCGGCCGTTTGCCCGGAATAGCTGTTCAAAAAGAAGAGAAGAGCAAGGATCTCGCTATCCGCGGATATTCAACTAATGACAAAAATGTGGCGGCTGGTAATGGATACTTGAATCAAAACCGCAACGCATCCAATTACGAAACAAATAACAACAACCAGCAAGCCTCAAGAGCCCGCCGTCAACTCGCCATGCAGCCTTCCGTAAATGTATTCCGCGGAAAAGTTACGGATTACCAGAACAACCCGTTGCCATTTGCCAATATCACCAATCTTAGTGATGATATCGGCACCTACGCAGATGCACAAGGTAATTTTGTACTTACCTCCCCGGATTCTATTATGAACGTACAGGTCAGATCACTGGGGTTTGAAAATAATCTTACCCAACTGCAAAATGGCCTCACCGTCAACAAAGTTGAGCTGAAAGACGATAACAGCATTCCTGCCATAGTACTGAGCAACAAAAAAGCAAATGCACGCCAGAAACAGGGCAGTATGGTTCTCGAAGAGCCAGAACCTGCCGATGGCTGGACAAAATATGACGCCTATCTTGCCAATAACCTCAAACTGCCCGATGCCTATAGAACAAAACCCCAGGAATCAGGCGAAGTAGAACTCTCCTTCGAGGTAAACAGCATCGGCGAACCGATCAATATTAAGGTGGAAAAATCACTCTGCGAAGTCTGCGATAAAGAAGCGATCCGCCTGCTCAAAGAAGGTCCGAAATGGAAGCGGAAGGCGAAGAAGGGGAAGAGAACGACGATTACGATTCCGTTTTGAGAGAGAAAAAGAGACCGCGGACAACAGACCGCGGACCGCAGACGATCGTTTTAAAAGGAAAATCATTACGAAATAAAGCAGCCAGAATATAGCTGGGGTGGCAATAGCCTGACGTGTCAGGGAAGAGCGTAAATAATCGACCGTCTGCGGTCCGCGGTCCGTCGTCTGCGGTCCTTTCTTCCTATCTTTGCCCATACTCTAACCAAAACACATTCAATGAAAAGGTTATTCCTCTCAACGGTTGCAGCATTCATATTGATCAGCAGTAATGCCCAGCTGAAAACACCAGCACCAAGCCCATCTCAAACGGTAAAACAGGATTTCGGTATTTCTTCTATCGAATTGTCTTACTCACGCCCAGGTATCAAGAAAAGAAAAATGTATTCAGATATCGCGCCAGCCGGAGAAGTATGGCGCACCGGTGCCAATAACGCTACCGTTCTTACTTTCGGCGATGAAGTAACGATTGGCGGCACAAAGATCCCGGCAGGCAAATACGGATTGCTGAGCATCCCTAACAAAAAAGAGTGGACGCTCATCATCAGTAAGCAGACAAACGTGACCAGCCCTGCAGCTTACAAACAAGCAGATGATGTGGTACGCGTAAATGTGCCTGTTTCAAAACTGAAATCATCTGTTGAAACATTCACCATCGAATTCGCCAACATAACTCCGTCCAGCTGTGAACTGCAGTTGTCATGGGGCAACTCAGCGGTATCCCTTCCAATCACCACTGATGTTGATTCCCGCATCATGGCTTCTATCGACGCTGCCATGAAAACCGACAAGCCACCATATGGTCAGGCTGCCCAGTACTACATGGACAATGGCAAAGACCTTAACAAAGCACTGGAATGGTACAACAAAGCCGTAGAACAACAACCAGATGCATACTGGCTTCAACACCAGTGGGCCAACTGCCTCGCTAAACTTGGTAAAAAACAGGAAGCGATCTCCGCAGCTCAACGCTCAAAAGAACTTGCTTCCAAAGCAAAGAATGAAGACTATGTAAGAATGAACGATAAACTTCTTGCAGAACTCCGTAAATAAGGCTAAAAGTTTAAAGGAGTACAAAGAGTAAAAAGAGGATGTCCGATGACTGGAAGTTTTTTTCCAGAATCGGACATCCTCTTTTCTATTTGTATTCCTTTAAACTTTTAGTTTGCTTAGGACCAGCGTGAAGAATATCACGCCCAATGCACCGATCGGGTTCAGCCAGAGAAAGCCCATTTTAATTACGGGATCATCGAGTTTGGTCAGCGTGAATATTACGAGTACCAGTATTTCGGCAAGGATAGCTCCCCAGAATACGGCATTTCCGCTACGGATGTTTTTAAAGAAAAAGGCAACAAGGAAGACGCCGAGAATTACACCGTAGAATAAAGAGCCGAGAATGTTGACGGCTTCGATCAGGCTGTTGCCTATGTTATAGGTGAACATGGCTACGATGATACAAAAGACTCCCCAGCCCAGTGTGTACCATTTGGAAAGTTTGTATTCCTGTTCGCAGGTCTGCTCCTTTTTGGAAAAACGCTTATGAAAATCGATCATGGTACAGGAAGCAAGAGAATTAACTGCAGCTGCAATACTTCCCCAGGAAGCGAGAAAAATGATTGCGATCAGCAAGCCAACAAGACCAGCCGGAAGATAATCCATTACAAAGCGGAGAAAGATATAGTTGGTATCATTGGAATCTCCGCCTACTTCTTTTGACCCGATCCAGCTTTTTACTTTTGCTCTTACACTGTCGGATTGTTTATCTAGCGACTGCAGGTGAGAAGATGCTTCGTTGATCAGAACGGTATCTTTCGATGCAAGGGCGTCGGTAAAAGACACGACGGCTTTTTCTTTTTCTGCACCAAGTTCTGTATAGCGGTCATTAGCAATATTGAATGAATCGCGTAGAGGAGATGCAAGTATCTTATCTACCTGTTTCTGATTAAAGAAGACAGGAGCTTTATTGAATTGATAGAACGTAAATACGAGCACCCCAACGAGCAGGATCAGGAATTGCATCGGCACTTTTACAAATGCATTCATGATCAAACCCATCTTGCTGTCTTTCTCGGTTTTGGCGGTCATATATCTGCCGACCTGGCTTTGATCAGTGCCGTAATAAGACAGTATCAGGAAGAACCCGCCTATCAATCCACTGAGAAGATTGTAGCGACCGCTCCAGTCGATCTTGCCATCTGAAACGCCGGAAGAGATCACGTTGAGCTTGCCGAGTCTTCCGCTAACTTCCAGTGCATCGGTGAATCCGACATTCTGTGGTAACATTCGTACACAGAGATAAGCCGCAAGAAACATCCCGGTAAAAATGATCGCCAGTTGCAACTGCTGTGTATACGCAACCGCTTTTGCTCCACCACTGATCGTATAGATGATCAGCAAACCTCCCATGAACAGGTTTGTCCAGTAAATATTCCAGTCAAGTAGTGATGATAAGATAAGAGAGGGAGCGAATACACTGATACCGGTGGAAAGCCCGCGTTGTAATAAGAAAAGAAGGGATGTCAATGTTCTTGTCTTACTGTCAAACCGTCCTTCAAGATATTCGTACGCTGTATATACTTTGAGCTTGTGAAAAATAGGAACGAAGAAAATACAGATCACGATCGTTGCCAGCGGTATACCAAAGTAATACTGTACAAAACCCATCCCTTCAGTATAGGCTTGTCCGGGTGCTGAAAGGAAGGTAACCGCACTCGCCTGTGTTCCCATGATGCTGAGCAATACAAGCCCCCATGGCAGACTACGATCATTCAAAAAGTAACCTTCCAGGTTTCGGGAAGTGCGGCTTTTTGACAGACCATACAGAACAATAGCAAGCAACGTTACGACCAGTACTATCCAATCGAGCTGGCTCATGAAAATCTTTTGGTGAACAATGAGAACAAAACAATCAACACAACCAGGAAGACCAATACAAGTATGTACCAGTGATTCCAGCTCTTGAAAAACGGTGACCTTTCGTCTTTTGGTTGTTCTGGCATAATTATTTCCTGGTTGACCGGAGCATTCCGGTAAAAACAATCAATACGCCCAGCGCTATCCCGATGACGATCCCGATCCTGATCCTTTTGATCAGAAATCCCAGGATCAAACCCAGCGCAATGGCCACCATGAATGCCATCTCTCCCCTTCGAATATCTGGTTTCTTATCTGACATAGTGAAATGCGATTGCCGGCAAATGTCGGGTATTTTGAACAGTTAGCTCACGGAGATTGATCCGGAGGCAATGTTCGATGTTCGATGCGCGATGATGGATGATCGATGGTCGACTTTAATCGCAACGGATGTTTTCGACCATCGAACATCCAACATCGCCCTCCTAGAACGGTTTCTTCCTGTTCAATCCGATAATATTCGCCAGTAACCTGTACGCTCCCGGCACACCTGCAGGCAATTCCCTGAAAAATACCAGTCCGGTATAAGTGAAATAGCCTTTGCCGTACTTAGCGATCAGCAAACTTCCGGCATCTGCCTTTTCTCCGGGATCATTCATTGTTAAAATTGTTTCAAAATTTTTATCCCAGTCGGAGCCGTGATATATGCTGCGCTCCTGGATCCACCCGGTAAAATCCTGCTGCGTGATCTTATTTGGATAATTCAGCACAGGATGATCCGGTTTCAGGAATGTCACTTCCGCTTTCTCATTCGTTACTCTTGTGCGGGAGATATTGAACGGATAGGGCCCGATCTTGGCTTTTACAGGCCCCACATTGCTGCTGGTGTTATACTGCACGATCAGGTTGCCGCCATCCTGCACGTATTTCATCAGCTTATCATAATAGGTATTCAGCCACTCATTCGTATTGTAAGCCCGTACGCCGGAAATGATCGCATCAAATTGCTGGAGATTGATCCGCGAAAGCTCTTTATCTCCCAGCATCACCACCTCATATCCCATTTGTTCAAGGCTTGCCGGCACTTTATCTCCCGCGCCAACGATATAGCCGATCCGTTTGTTGACGATCTTCAGGTCAACAAAACTTGTCTGCAATACAGCTGCTTTGTAGTAAGCAATGAACGGAATATGATCGTAATGAATACTGCGTAAGCCCTGGTTAAATACTTCCTGACCAGTCACGACAGATACTCCCCGGTAATCACTGCTGATCGTATCCTGCACCTTTGCTTCATACCCCACTACATAATCTTTCTCGAGTAATGGTAAACCGGTCCGTAATACAGCTGGTTTCGTTTTCGCTTCCAGTTCGATTCTTGCATCAGCAGCGGCAGGCATCCGTTTGTTGGCTTTCAGCGTAACAGAAAACTCCGGTGTTTCTTTTGCCGTTTTGATCACCGTAGAAGGATCTACGGATACCAGCATTTTTGGTACGATCACTACAGGCTCGTATAATTCGCCTTTCACAGGATCCGTGAATTTGTATTTTACAGGACGTTCAAACCGGAAGTCCTGCCCTTCGATAGTAACCAGTGCGGTCATCTTAAAAGCGGGCTGCACATCCGGCTGACCGATCAGCGCTTGATCATTCACATTAAAATACCCTTCATCCATTTTATTGGCTAGCCAGTATGGCTGCGTGATATTGTTGGCCTGAGACACATATATCCTGCGGTTAACAGTAACATTCCGGTTTTTAGACAATGCAAGGTTGATGGTCGTGTCATTTGCATTTACATTAATTGCTTTCAACATGGCCTGTACTCCCTGGCGATTATTGGCAACCACACTGATGCGCAGTGAATCCGTCTGTACCGCGAATTGTTCAGTAACGGTGGCTTCCAGAAACAATCCGCTGCATTGTACGATCAGTTCTTTCACTTCTTTCAGCTTCTGCGCTTTCCAGTATCCGTCTGGTAAAGCACTTATCTGCTGGTAAAGTTTCACCAGTGCAGGCACAGATTTTTCCGGATGAAGCAGATCGAATGACGAGGTAATCGCATCGATGGAAGCGGCAACCTTCTCGCCGCCTTGCACTCTTGCCCAGCTTTGATCAATCCCATCCATGATATCTTTCGAAGGCGCTGTACCCGCTGTGGTTTTAAAACTCTCGAATGATTCACCGCGTGAACCCGGCACACCGAACCCCTGGCTCTTATGCTGGCTGCGGCTTTCAGCGGCGATCTCTCCATAACTTTTTCCCAAAAGCGGGTTATAACCGCCTACATCTACTTTCAACTGATCATCCGTGATCGTATTGTTGCCACCAAAATTGAAGCTATTGAACAATACACATCTTGCCTGCCATGGTTTTACCCATTTCAATTGTTCCGGAAAACGGGAAGGATCCGCTGCAGCCTTGAATGCTTCATTCGCCAGGATCGCAGAAGCGGTATGGTGACCATGACCGCCCTCTCCCGTTGTCGGAAAACGTGTGATCAGAACATCCGGCTGAAAATTGCGGATCACCCACACCACATCACTCAGTATTTTTTCCTTATCCCATTTGGTAAACGTTTCTTCCGGGTTCTTTGAAAATCCAAAATCATATGCTCTTGTAAAAAATTGTTCCCCACCATCCACACGTCTTGCAGCAAGCAACTCCTGCGTACGGATCAGGCCGAGCTCTACTCCCTGCTCATTCCCAATCAGGTTCTGCCCTCCATCCCCTCTTGTCATCGACAGATAACCGGTTCTGTACAGCCGTTCTTTTGACAGATACGTGATCAGCCTCGTATTCTCATCATCCGGATGCGCGGCCACATACAAAACCGAACCAAGAACATTCAGCTTGCGAAGCGCCTGGTACATCTCAGCAGAAGTCCAGGTCGGATAAGACTGCGCCTTTACCGCAGATGCAAACAGAAGGAAAAAAATAGCAAAGAGTGATTGTGCTTTTTTCATGTGTCAAATATAGCGTAACTGAAGATTCGTTGACCGTTGTCCGTTGACCGTTGTCCGTTGATCAAATTATAACCGATGTCGTTATACTGTTTTCCTGACAACGGTCAACGGACAACGGTCAACGGACAACGGTCAACGGACAACGAGATATTTCCATACCTTGTGTCCAATCCCAACAAATCATGAACAAACAACTGATCTCCGCTTTTGTTTTAATCTTTCTGATCGCTTGTCAATCGGCTAATAAGACAGCATCGTTGCCTTTTGATCCGTTTAATTACAGTGTTAACAAAAGAACAGAATCAGATAATGGAGCGGTAGCTTCAGCGCACCCGCTGGCAAGCAAAGTGGGCGTAGAGATCATGAGACAGGGAGGGAATGCAGTGGATGCTGCCATTGCGGTGCAACTGGCACTTGCTGTAGTATATCCTCAGGCTGGAAACCTGGGTGGTGGCGGTTTTATGGTAGCAAGACTGGCAGATGGACAAAACATCACGATCGATTACCGGGAAGCGGCGCCGGGCGCAGCTCATCGCGACATGTATATTGATTCAACCGGAAAAGCACGCACCGATCAAAGCCAGAACGGACACCTCGCAAGCGGAATTCCCGGAACAGTTGCCGGTCTTTTTGAATCCGCAGCATACGGCGAAATGTCTTTCAAAAAACTGATCGAACCTGCGATCATCCTTGCGGAAAAAGGTTTTAAGATCAGTGCGCGTGAAGCAGCTGGATTGAACCGCCTGCAAAACGATCTTAAAAAATATAACACTGTTCAGCCTGTATTTGTGAAAGAAACTCCGTGGCAGGAAGGCGATATCCTGATACAGAAAGATCTCGCCAATACACTCAAACGTATCCGTGATAAAGGCGCAGCTGGTTTTTATGAAGGCGAAACCGCCAAACTCATCACAGAAGAAATGAAACGTGGCGGGGGCATCATCACGGCGGCAGATCTTAAAAACTATAAGGCGATCAAACGACAGCCACATATTTTCAATTACAAAGAATACCAGATCATTGGTATGCCCATGCCAAGCAGCGGAGGATTACTGGTGAACCAGATGATGAAGATGATCGAAAACAGAAACATCAGTGCGATGGGATTTCAGTCACCTCAATCTGTTCAACTGATGGTGGAGGCAGAAAGAAGAGCTTATGCCGACCGCGCCAAATTCATGGGTGATGCAGACTTTTATAAAGTACCGGTAAGCGAACTGGCAGCGGATAAATATCTTGAAGAAAGAATGAAAGACTACTTACCGGAGAAAGCTGGTTCCAGTACCGTAACCAATCCGGGTGCTGTTCCGGGCTATGAGAGTCCGGAAACAACACACCTCAGTGTATTGGATAAAGAAGGAAATGCGGTGGCCGTAACAACAACGCTGAACAACTCCTATGGCAGCCGCACCGTTGTTGGCGGTGCAGGATTTCTGCTGAATGATGAAATGGATGATTTCAGCGTGAAACCAGGCGTTCCGAATATGTATGGCGCTATCGGCGGTGAAGCAAATGCGATTGCACCGGGTAAACGCATGCTCAGTTCGATGACACCAACTGTTGTGCTGAAAAACAACAAACCATTTCTTGTATTGGGAACTCCCGGTGGCACCACCATTCCTACTTCTGTATTCCAGACGCTCGTGAACATCATCGAATTCAATATGAATACCACTGATGCCGTAGACAAACCAAAATTCCATCATCAATGGCTGCCGGATGAAGTGTATACTGAACTCGGTTTCCAGCCACGCACACAGGATGCTTTGGAGAAAATGGGATACAAACTCCGGCCATCAACCAGCATCGGCAGAATGGAAGTGATCAAAGTATTACCCAACGGAAAGATAGAAGCCGTTGCCGACAGAAGAGGTGACGACTCTGCTGAAGGGCTCTGATACACATCAGCATTTCATTCACACAAACGTTTTATCATGTCTTCAATCGGCAAAGAATATCTCGAAGCAACCATCAGGCGGTTTAAACAATACAAAGAACTTGGCGATAAAACCTTTGCCCAGCTTGAAGAAAAAGACTTTCATTTCAAACCCAATAACGGATCAAACAGTATTGCCGTGATCATCCAGCATCTATCCGGCAATATGCTTTCCCGCTTTTCCAACTTTCTTACCGAAGACGGCGAAAAATCCTGGCGCAACCGCGACAATGAATTCGGCGAATTCCCGGACTATACAAAAGAGCAGCTGCTTACCCTCTGGGAAAACGGCTGGCAATGTCTTCTTACCGCCCTATCCAACCTCAACGAAAACGACCTTCTCACCACCATCTATATCCGCCGGGAACCTCTTCTCGCCATTGATGCCATCAATCGGCAATTAGCACACTATCCCTATCATATCGGCCAGATCGCTTACATCGGTCGTATGATCAAAGACACCCAATGGCAAAGCCTTTCCATTCCCCCCGGCCAATCCCAACAATACAATCAATCCTCCGGTATTAAAGACCCATCGAAAAAATTCTGATCGTCACACTCTTTACAATTGCCTTGCGTAGGTTCCCTCCTTCGCTCTGCTACGGCGGACAGAGCCCGCAGATGAACGCCGCAGTCTCAACCATCATTGACAATCCTCTTTTCCCTCTTTCCTCCTCTTAGCTTAGCTTTGCAAAATGGCAGAAGACTTAAGCATCCACACCGGAACAAAAGAAGAGCAATACCAGTCCCTCATCCCCCAGATCAAAGGGCTGCTTGACGGAGAACCTGATCTTGTAGCAAACCTGGCCAATGTTGCCGCTGCGCTCAAGGAGCAGTTCGGCTGGTTCTGGGTTGGTTTTTATCTTGTAAAAAATGATGAGCTGGTGCTTGGCCCCTTCCAGGGACCGGTTGCCTGCACCCGGATCCGTAAAGGGCGTGGTGTTTGCGGCAGCAGCTGGGCCCAGTCGAAGACCCTGATCGTGCCGGACGTAGAGAAATTCCCGGGACATATCGCCTGCAGCAGTCTTTCCCGCTCAGAGATCGTTGTTCCCATCATCCGGAACGGTGAAGTTGTCGGTGTATTGGACGTAGATAGTTCAGCATTAGACGAATACGACGAAACAGATCAGCAATATCTTGAGCAGATCATCGAGTTGATCCAGTTCTGATCATGCTTCAGACAGTATCCATATTGATCACAGGTAAGGTACAGGGAGTATTTTACCGGAAGTCAGCCAGGGATCAGGCCCTGGCTATTGGATTGACCGGGCAGGTTCGTAACCTGACTGACGGTTCTGTTCAGGCAATCGCTACCGGCGAGCCGGAGCAACTGAATTCTTTTATCGGGTGGTGTAAACAAGGCCCTCCCCGGGCCGTGGTCAGCAATGTGACTGTTTCCGAACTCGAATTACAGCTTTTTAAAAATTTTGAGATCGTTCGCTGATAAAATTTTCAGGTTGGACGTAGTGCATCAAGATCGTTAAAACTCAATACCAGTAAGGGTTTTACTAAGTCAGACAACCGTTTGAGGTAGTCAAAACGCGTTTAACTTGTCTTGAACAGCATAAGTGTCAATACTACATTTGTGTTGTAGTAATTCACATGGCAAGCAATCGGGCAAGAATGGCAATCGATAGAGGTCAAAAAGTGAAAACGGTTAGTGGGAACGGAGATAATGGCAAGTGAAAAGTGAAACTACATATCCGCCGAAAGGCGTGATCAACAACTACTTCGAAGAATTTTCATATGGCAAGCAATCGTTAGAGGTCAGTCCGTTTCTACGGAAGGGCCTTTTTTGTTTTACGGACGGCTAAGTTAGTAGCATAATCGTAATGTGCCAAATAAATCTTGACCTGATTGCAGAAAAACGCAACGAGAGACCGCGGACGACGGACCGCAGACCGCGGACGGTCGTTTTAGATTAGCCTTTTTCAAAAGAATTGAAACACGCGCTAAATTCTTTTATTAGCTGCCCTTATCAGGCTCGTCTGCGGTCAGCGGTCCGTCGTCTGCGGTCTGTCGTCTATGGTCTCTCCCTCATTTTAGGTTCTCCAGCATATCCCCCGTCATCGCTCCCAGGTCAAACTCCTCTTTCCAGCCCCAGTCTTTTCTTGCCACTGAATCATCGATGCTCTGAGGCCAGCTGTCAGCGATCGCCTGTCTGTAGTCCGGTGCATAGGAGGTCACAAATTCAGGGATATGTTTTTTGATCTCCGTAGCAATTTCTTTTGGAGAGAAACTCATGGAGGAAAGATTATACGAAGTTCTTACAGAGATCTTTTCTGCGGGGGCTTCCATCAGTTCTATCGTTGCACGGATCGCATCCGGCATGTACATCATCGGCAAATACGTATCTTCTTTCAGGAAGCATTCATACTTTTTCTCTTCAAGTGCTTCGTGATAGATCTCTACCGCATAATCCGTGGTACCACCACCCGGTGCAGATTTATAAGAGATCAGCCCCGGGTAACGCAGACTGCGTACATCTACGCCAAAGCGCTGGAAATAATAATTACACCAGAACTCACCTGCATATTTGCTGATGCCGTATACAGTTGTGGGTTCAATGATAGTTTGCTGCGGGCAGTTCTGCTTTGGAGACGTGGGACCAAATACGGCAATGGAAGACGGCCAGTATACTTTATGGATATTTTCTTCCCGCGCGATATCCAGCACATTCAGCAACCCCTGCATATTCAGGTGCCAGGCCAGATTTGGATTCTTCTCTCCTGTTGCGGAAAGGATCGCCGCCAGCAGATAGATCTGTGTGATATTCTGACGGATGACCTGTACGTGCAACATCTCTTTATTCATCACATCCATACTTACATACGGCCCTGTCCCTTCAAGCAATGGATTCTGCTCCCGCAGATCCGACGCAATCACATTACTATTACCATAAATTTTTCGAAGTGCAAGCGTCAATTCAACACCGATCTGCCCGCTGGCACCTATGACAAGAATCTTTTCTTTTTGCATGAAGGGATTTTGTTGCAAATGTAGGAAAGACGGAC
>VFQP010002575.1_pt1 | contig 19936 bp, 16 predicted proteins | sample 3512351 | NCBI WGS metagenome assembly VFQP01 (sample SAMN10412372, study PRJNA504923) | tailings metagenome | isolation source: Relicate 1 Philex TSF1 revegetated site | place: Philippines: Tuba, Benguet | collected 2017-08-29
TTCCCCGATAGCTCAGTCGGTAGAGCGCCGGACTGTTAATCCGTAGGTCCCTGGTTCGAGCCCAGGTTGAGGAGCCAAATAAAAAAAGCCTTGTAGAAATGCAAGGCTTTTTGCTTTTCAGACTTTTATTCCTTACAACCTCTATTCCTGCGTTTTTTCTACTGCCAGCATCTCGCAGGCAAGTGCACCTACATCACGCACCGCCTGTTCAATCACCAGGGTCCACAGATGACTGAAGTTAAGGCGGATGTAGTGCGTCAGCTCTTTCTTGAGCGAGAAGATGGTTCCTGGAGCTACGGTGATGCCGTTATCGATAGCAGCACGATACAGTTCCAGCGCATCCAGCGCTTCCGGGAGTTTGACCCATATCACGTAACCACCGCTGGGCACAGAAAGCTGTGTGCCGGCCGGGAAGCTTTGCTCAATCACATTGCGCATCAACACATAGTTGGAACGCAGGGTATGGCGTAGCTGTTTCAGGTGTTGCTCGAAGCTGTCGCGCTGCATGAACTTGGCGATGGCGATCTGGGGTGCAGAGGTCAGCGACAGGCTGTTGAGGAACATCAACCGCTCTACTTCCTGCCGGTAACGGCCGGCGGTGGTCCAGCCCACACGGTAACCAGGCGCCAGCGATTTGGAGAAGGAGGAGCAATGCAGCACCATGCCGGTACGGTCAAAAGCCTTGGCCGGTTTAGGTGGCTGCTCGCTGAAATATAGCTCGCTGTAGACATCGTCTTCGATTAGCGGAATCTCTTTTTCTGCCAGAAACTCAACCAATGCCTGTTTCTTGGCATCCGGCATCACAAAACCTAGCGGGTTCTGGAAGTTGCTGGTGAGTATCACAGCGGCGATACGCTGATTGTCGGTGGCAGCGCGCAACGCATCCAGGTCTATGCCGGCTTCAGGGTCTGTGCGGATTTCAGCCACGCGCATACCCAGGCGTTCCACGGTGTGGGCCAGTGCATAGTAACCAGGGGATTCCAGCGCAATGGTATCCCCTGCCCTGGCCACCGCTTGCAGGCAAAGGGTGATGGCTTCGGTAGCACCATGCGTGATCACGATATCGTCAGGTGACACCTCCATGCCATTGGCGTGGTAACGCCTGGCGATCTGCTGGCGCAGCATCTCGTTACCAGGCGGCAGGTCGCTGAGCACACCCCACTCGCCCTGGTCATCGGTCAGTGCTTTCTCGTACTGGTGGATTTTTTTCAGCGGGAACAGTTGCGGGTCAGGGAATGGTGAACCCAAAGGCACAGTGCCGAATTCACGTATGGATTTGAGGGTGGTGAGCACCAGTTTGCTAGCATCGACTTCGGATAGGTTGATATCTTTTGCCAGCGGTGAGGTTGGTTTCTGTTGCAGGCGTTTGCGCGGGGTGACGTAATAACCGGATTGCGGGTGACTGCTGATCACGCCTTCCTGCTCCAGCAGCAGGTAACCGCGCAACACGGTGCTGATACTGAGGTCATATTTCTGGCTGGCTTGTCGCACCGAGGGCACCCTGTCTCCCGGTCGCAACACGCCTTCATCTATCATTGCGCGTATGCGGGCGGCAAACGAGACATAAAGCTTCATGGAGGCAAGGCTGGAGAATGCTGATGCCAGCCATTATACGTCAGCCATACCCTGTGCGGCTGGCGTAACAGTACTGTTACTGAAATTTAGGCAGTTGCTTATTCAGGCAGATTGCAATGCCAGGGTGATCTCTTCACCGGCGGGTGTCAGGGCTGCGACCAGGCGTTCTTTTTGCATGACCACCTCTACCAGTTGCTGTTCACCTAATGCCGTCATCAGGCGTTGCAGCGTGCTCATGCGTAACTCCAGGCGCTTGCAGATAGCCGCCAGCGGGACCTGTGCCCGGCCCTGCGCATGTTCTGCATGCAGCAAGGCGAGGATGCCCAGCATACGTACCGCACTGGCATCCAGCGGGGAAGCGTCAATCGGGTCAGCATGATCAACGCTAAGCTTGTCCTCAATCAAGGCATCATATTGACCAGCATCAAGCAGCATTGGCGACCTCAGACACTTTCTCGATGATCACCGGGATAGACTTGGAAGTCGGTGTACGCGAGCCATCAGCCACGCTTTCCAGCGGCACCAGGTTATTGGTCTCTGGGTAATAACCACTCAGGCAGCCTTGCGGAATGTCGTAAGACACCACCATGAAATTATCCGCACGGCGGGTGATACCGTCCTGCCAGACGCTGACCAGGTTGATCCAGTCACCGGCGGCAAGGCCCAGGCGTGCTATATCGGCAGGGTTTATGAAAATCACCCGGCGCTGGCCGAACACACCGCGGTAGCGGTCATCCATGCCATAGATGGTCGTGTTGTACTGGTCGTGTGAACGGGTGGTCATCAACACAAACAGTTTGTCACCATAACGCTTGCGCGCCTGGTGGATAGGCGAATTTTCCGGGATAGCCTGCACCGTGAACTCCGCCTTGCCGGAAGGCGTATTCCAGATTCGCTGGCTGGAAGGCACCGGCATGCGGAAGCCACCGGGCACCTTGATTCTTTCGTTGTAATCCCTGAACGCCACCGGCAAGGTCTGCTCGATGATGTCGCGGATCTTGCTGTAATCCTTGATGTATTCCAGCCAGGGCGTCTTGCTGTGCTTGAGTGTGGCATGTGCCAGGCGGGCAACGATGGCAGGCTCTGACAATATGTACGGAGAAGCCGGCTTGTTCATGCCGTAGGAGACATGCACCATGCTCATGGAATCCTCCACGGTCACGCCTTGCGGACCGCTTTCCTGCGTATCGATCTCGGTACGGCCCAGGCATGGCAGGATCAAGGCATCTTTACCATGCACCAGGTGGCTGCGGTTAAGCTTGGTGGTCACATGCGCGGTCAGTTCGCAATTGCGCATGCCTTGCCAGGTGCGGTCAGTATCCGGTGTGGAGATAGAGAAATTGCCGCCCAGGCCAAAGAAGAATTTCACCTTGCCGGCAATCATCGCCTCGATCGAGGCGACTGCATCATAGCCCGGTGTTTTCGGCACATTCAGGCCAAACACGCGGTCCAGGCTTTGCAGGAATTCCAGCGGCATTTTTTCGTAAATGCCCACGGTGCGGTTGCCCTGCACATTGCTATGGCCACGCACCGGGCACAGGCCTGCGCCTTCCTTGCCGATATTGCCGCGCAGTAACATCAGGTTGACCAGCGTCTTGATGGTAGCCACGCCATGCTTGTGCTGGGTGATGCCCATGCCCCAGGTGGCGATCACGCGGTCGCCGGTGGCGTAGACACGGGCGATCTCTTCGATCTGTGCCAGCGGCACGCCGGATTCCTCGACAATCACCTGCCAGCTTTCCTGGCGGGCATCGGCGGCGATCGCTTCAAAGTTATTGGTATGCTGGGCAATGAAATCCACGTCCACCACCCGCTCGGTGCCTTTGACTATCGCGACATCATCCCACTGGATCAGGAACTTGATCATGCCCTTGATTAACGCCAGGTCACCACCCAGTTTAGGCTGGATAAACAGGCTGCTGATCTGGCTGCCCTTGAAGGACAGCATATCGAACGGGCTTTGCGGGTCGGCAAAGCGCTCCAGGCCCCGCTCTTTCAAAGGGTTGATAGCCACGATGCGTGCACCGCGCTTGGCGGCCTCGCGCAACTCACCCAGCATACGCGGATGGTTGGTCGCCGGGTTCTGGCCGAAAATCAGCAAGGTATCGGCATGTTCAAAGTCATGCAGGGTCACCGAGCCTTTACCTATGCCTACCGTCGCTGGCAAGGCGATACTGGTGGATTCGTGGCACAGGTTGGAACAATCCGGGAAATTATTGGTACCGAATTCACGCACGAACAACTGGTACAGGAAAGCGGCTTCATTGCTGGCGCGGCCTGAAGTATAAAAGACCGCTTCATTCGGGTCTGCCAGATCGTTCAGGTGTTCGGCCATCAACGCGAACGCGTCATCCCAGTCAATGACTTCGTATTTATCCGTGGCTGCGTTGTAGCGCATGGGGTGGGTCAGGCGGCCTTCGTTTTCCAGGTCGAAATCGCTCCACGCCATCAGGTCAGTCACAGTATGTTTGGCGAAGAATTCAGGCGGCACGCGCTTGGCCGTGGCCTCGGCGGCGACTGCTTTCACGCCGTTCTCGCAGAATTCAAAAGTAGAGGTATGCTCTTTATCCGGCCAGGCACAACCCGGGCAGTCAAAGCCGTCTGGCTGGTTCTGCGCCAACAGCGTCATCACGCCCTTGACGGGAATCTTCTGCAGCGCGAGTTGCGCAGCGACCTGCTTGAGCGCACCCCAGCCTGCGGCAGGGTGATGGTATGGCTTAATGGAAGCTTTAGGTTGCGACATAATTCCTACTGATTGGCAAACTTGAGACTGGGCAAACTCTTTAAAACTAGCGCTAACCCAGTGGGGAATGCGGAATATTGATGAATGCCATGCTAAGCCAGTGAGTACAAGAAAAACAGATACAGAAATGTCAAATTTTTAGGGTACAGTTGCTTGAACCGACCGGCTGAATTCATGGATCTGCAATTGAACCTTTTATTTCACTAACTCACTTCAGGCCAACTTCAGGCTAGCCTGTGCATTTATCGTAGTGTTCAGTGCCAAACTTTAGTCATGTATGCAACTATCCGCATTAAAAGCGGCTCAATGCAGTACATCCCGGCCACTCTGAGTCATCAGCAAGCTGTCAGCTGCCACGCATAGCGATTATGCAGGAATTGGTCAGCTCGGACGGGGCGTGTCATTCAAAGGATAAGCATGTCTGATTTGGCATTAACGTTAGCAAGGATCCAGTTCGGGTTCACGATCTCGTTCCATATCGTCTTCCCGGCGATCACCATCGGCCTGGCTAGTTACCTGGCGGTGCTCGAAGCCAGCTGGTTAAAAACCAGGAATACTGTTTACCTCGATCTTTACCATTTCTGGGTCAAGATCTTCTCACTCTGTTTTGGCATGGGCGTGGTCTCCGGCCTGGTGATGGCCTACCAGTTCGGTACCAACTGGGCAGGATTTTCTACTGTGGCCGGCAGCGTGACCGGCCCGCTGCTGACTTATGAAGTGCTGACCGCTTTCTTCCTTGAAGCAGGCTTCCTAGGTGTGATGCTGTTCGGCTGGAACAAGGTCGGGCCGGAACTGCACTTTACTTCTACCGTAATGGTGGCGGTGGGCACACTGGTCTCGGCCACCTGGATACTGGCATCCAATAGCTGGATGCATACGCCGCAGGGCTTTGAGCTGGTCGCCGGCAAAGTGATTCCGGTCGACTGGTTCAAGATCATCTTCAACCCTTCCTTCCCGTACCGGCTGGTGCATATGGTGGTGGGCGCCTACCTGGCGACCGCATTATTTGTAGTATCGGCCGGGGCATGGCAGTTGCTGCATGGCAAAAACAACCCCAGTGTGCGCAAGATGATGTCCATGGGTTTGTGGCTGATATTGCTGCTGGCGCCCATGCAAGCCATGATCGGTGACCTGCATGGACTAAACACCCTCAAGCACCAGCCGGCCAAGATCGCCGCGATTGAAGGTCACTGGGAGAACCCGCCTGGAGAAGCAACGCCATTGATACTGTTCGGCTGGCCGGATATGCAAGAGGAAAAAACGCATTTTTCGCTGGAGATCCCTGTGCTGGGCAGCCTGATACTGCGCCATTCGCTGACTGAGCAGATCCCGGCGTTAAAAGATTTTCCGGCAGAAGACCGTCCTAACGCCACCATCGTGTTCTGGACATTCCGCCTGATGGTGGCGCTGGGGATGCTGATGATATTGCTGGCGGTCACCTCGGTATGGCTGCGCTTCAAGGAGAGGTTGTACCAGAGTACGCCGTTCCAGAAATTTGCCATCGCCATGGGCCCGGCCGGGGTGGTAGCGATACTGGCGGGCTGGTACACCACCGAAATTGGCCGTCAGCCATGGGTGGTGTATGGCCTGTTACGTACGGCTGATGCGGTGACACCCCACCCTGCCAGCGAAGTGGCGCTCACTTTGGGGTTGTTTGTGGTGATCTATCTCGCGCTGTTCGGCATGGGGACCTTATACGTATTACGGCTGATCAGGGTCGGGCCGAAGACTGGTGAAGCCTTGCAGGGCGATGCCATGTCCATCAACCGCGATGATGTGGATCAGTTCGCAGTCGCTCCGGAATTCCACCCGGATGCAAAAAAACCGGCAGCACCCGGGAATCCATCAGCACAAGATAAAGAGGGAAATTAAATGGATCTGTCACTGGTATGGGCCGGTATCATTCTGTTTGGCATCATGATGTACATCATCATGGATGGGTTCGATCTCGGCATTGGCATCCTGTATCTGTTCTTCCAGGATAAACATGACCGCGACCTGATGATGAATACCGTTGCCCCGGTGTGGGATGGCAACGAAACCTGGCTGGTATTGGGTGGTGCCGGCCTGCTGGCGGCGTTCCCGCTGGCATATGCGGTCATTCTGAGTGCCCTCTCCCTGCCCCTGCTATTCATGCTGATGGCATTGATCTTCAGGGGCGTCGCGTTTGAATTCCGGTTCCGGGCGACCGATGAAGAGCGGCATTTCTGGGATAAGGCGTTCTTGTGCGGCTCGATTGCCGCTACCTTCTTTCAGGGCATGACGCTGGGTGCTTACCTGCAAGGCATCAACTTGGTGGATGGCGTGTATGCCGGCGGCCCGTTGGACTGGATATCGCCTTTCTCGATATTCACCGGCCTCGGCCTGCTGGTCACCTATGCCTTGCTGGGCAGTACCTGGCTGATCATGAAAACCTCGGGCGAGCTACAGGCCACCTGCTATAAACTCTCCCGGCAGGTCTCCATCGCCCTGCTATTGATCATTGTTGCCATCAGCCTGTGGACGCCGTTGATGGATAGCGGCATTGCCGAGCGCTGGTTCTCTATGCCCAATTTCCTGCTGCTCTCGCCGGTGCCGTTGCTGGTGGGGTTTTTCTTTTACCGATTGCAGGTATCGTTGCGCGCCAAATCCGAAACCACACCGTTTATTTTTACGCTGGGGCTGATCCTGCTGGGGTATATTGGCCTGGGCATCAGCATCTGGCCTAACATCATTCCGCCGCATATCTCTATCTATGCCGCCGCCGCGCCGCCGCAAAGCCAAGGGTTTGCGCTGATAGGCGCGCTGGTCATCATCCCTGTGATCCTGGTTTATACCGGCTGGGCTTATTATGTGTTCCGCGGCAAGGTAGACCCGGATGAGGCTTACCATTAATTGATAACAGACTATTTAAATCACAGAGCTATATTGATTACAGAATTGGAAAATGACAGCAAGCAAAAAGAAAAGCAGTCTGGGTAAACGGCTGGGCTGGCTGGTGCTGATCTGGGCGGCCAGCATCGCTGCCCTTAGCGTGGTCAGCCTGGTGATCAAGCTGCTGATGAAAGCCGCAGGTTTCAATAGCTGATTTGCCTTCACGCGCAGGCACAGACAGTTCTGGAGAGAATTTTTTCCGCTTTCTCCGGTCATCACTGTAACGTTTACTCAATATGAATAGCTTGCGCGTACAAATCCAACCCGTTTACCATGCCATCACTAGCCAGTTACCCATACACTGACTCATCCACATGACTGCCCAGCAAAAAATTAAATGGCGGCGTTTGCGTGCCTGTAGTGCCTGCGACATGGTCAGCGCCATCCCGGTGTTGCGCCCTGGCGAACAGGCCTGCTGCCCGCGTTGCGGTCACATCCTGGCCAGGCGGCACTTGCATCCTGTGCAGCGCAGTATCGCGCTGGCGATGAGTGCGCTCATCAGTTTGCTGGTCGCGGTGGCCTTCCCGTTCATCAGCATGGATACCAACGGGCTGGATAGCCAGATCGCCTTACCGGAAACGGCAGCCACGCTGGTCAGCGTTAACCAGCCGCTGGTCGCCTTTATTGTCAGCTGTACCGCTATTGTGCTGCCGGGTCTATACCTGGTGGGTGTGATACTGATGCAGGCGAATGTCTTGCGCAGAGTGCCCCGCGCCTACAGTGATGTGATTGCGCGGCTGTTCTCGCGCATGCATCCGTGGATGATGGCGGATGTATTCATGGTGGCGGCGCTGGTCAGCCTGGTCAAGCTGACAGACATAGGCGAAGTGCAACTGGGCGTTTCATTCTGGGCTTACTGCGTGTTTGCCCTGTTACTGCTGAAGACCACCCGCTCGGTAGACATCGATTTATTGTGGTTCAAACTGGCTGGCGAACCGCCGCCTGACCTCAGTATCCGCTGCGGGATCAATGCTGCAGAACAGCATGCGGTCGGCTGCAAAACCTGCGGGCTGGTCAATGCCTTGCCTGCCACGGATAGCCAATCCAACATCAGCGAACCCGACAATTATGTTTGCCAGCGTTGCGGCAGCGATTTATATGTGCGCAAACCGAATAGCGAACAGTTGACCTGGGCGCTATTGCTGACCGCCGCCATCTTATATATCCCCGCCAATGCCTACCCGATGATGATCACCACCTCGCTTGGGCAAAGCCATGCATCCACCATCATAGGCGGCATGGTGGAACTGTGGCAGCATGGTTCGGAGCCGGTAGCAGTGATTATCTTTGTCGCCAGTGTGCTGGTGCCTATCGTCAAAATGCTGGTGCTGGTGCTACTGCTATGGCTGGCACGGCATCCAGGGCCATTGAATGCGCAGCAAAAAACCAGGCTTTACCGTATCACGGAACTGATAGGCCGCTGGTCCATGGTCGATGTGTTCGTGGTCGCCATCATGGTGGCCCTGATACAATCCGGCAACCTGATGTCGGTGTTACCCGGCCCGGCTGCCCTTGCCTTCTGCGCGGTGGTGATCACCACCATGCTGGCGGCCATGGCGTTTGACCCCCGACTGTTATGGGATATACAAGGAAAACAACAATATGACAGAGTCACCCGATAATCAGCCACCGAATAGCCAGACGCCAGATACCGAGCAGTCTGGCAACCAGTCTCTGGCAAAAGTGGGCAACCAGGTCAGGATCTCGCCGATCTGGATCGTGCCTGTTGTTGCCATGCTGATAGGCATTTGGCTGATGTATGACAACTACACCAAGGTCGGCAAACAGATCACACTGTCCATGACCAATGCCGAAGGCATTGAGGCCGGCAAAACCAAGATCAAGGTGCACAGTGTGGATATCGGCCAGATCGAGCAAGTGACATTGTCCGATGACCTCACCCATATCGAAGTCACCGCGCGCATCACCCCAAAAGCACAGCCCATGCTGGTCAAGGATACCCAGCTGTGGGTAGTCAAACCGCGTATCGGGCTAGAAGGCATCAGTGGCCTGAACACGGTGATCTCCGGCGCCTACATTCAATTACAGCCGGGTAAAAGTACAGAAGAAACCGACCAGTTCACCGTGCTGGACCAGCCGCCTATCTCGCTCAATGGCGCCAAAGGCGTACATGTCAACCTGGAAGGTAAAGTCGGCAATGCGTTGCGCGTCGGCGACCCGGTCACTTACCAGGGCTTGCGCGTTGGCCGCGTCGTCAGTGCAACGTTCGACCCCAAGCAACGCAAAATGCAGCATGAGCTGTTCATAGAGCACCCGTACGATGTGCTGGTCACCAGGAACTCCCGCTTCTGGACTGCCGTAGGCATAGACGTCAAACTGGATGCAGAAGGCTTTAAAGCGAATATCCCTACTGTGGAATCGCTGATCGCCGGCGGCGTCAGCTTCGGCCACCCGGATGACCAGCCCATGGGTGAACCGGTGCGCTCGGAAACCACTTTCGAGCTGTTTGCCAACGAGGATGCCGCACGCCAGCAAACCTATGACCAATACCTGGAATATGTCCTGCTGGTGGATGACACCGTGCGTGGCCTGACCAAAAACGCGCCAGTCGAATTCCGTGGTTTGCGTATAGGTACGGTGATCAGCGTACCATACAAATTCAATTCGCCGGAACGCAAAAAAGATTTCCGCTATGCGATCCCGGTGCTGATCCACCTGGAACCGGGACGGCTTGCCGACACTGGCCAGGCCGACTTGCAGGAATGGAAAAACCGCATCAACCATATGCTGGACCGTGGACTGCACGCCACGCTGAAATCCGGCAACCTGCTGACCGGTTCGGTATACGTGGACCTGAATATGGACCGCAAAACGCATAAACCGTACAAGCGTGAGCGGTTTGAAGGCTTGCCGGTATTGCCTACCAGTGCGACCAGCCTGGCGCAGATCGAGCAGAAAATGTCTGACCTGCTGGACAAGCTGAATAACCTGAAAGTGGAGCCTGTGCTTTCCGGCCTCGATAAAAACCTGCAGCAATCGGATACTACGCTGCAGGAGATCCGCGCGCTCAGCACGCAGATCAACAAGTTCATCAGCCAGCCAGAGCTGCAGCAGATGCCTGCCAACCTCAATAAAACCATGCAGGATCTGCAGGCTACCCTTAAAGGCCTGTCGCCGGATTCGCCTGCCTACCAGGAGCTGACGACCACGCTGCAACGGCTGGATAAAGCCCTGCGGGACATACAGCCGCTGGCACGTACGCTGAATGAAGAACCCAGCGCAGTATTGTTTGGCCGCAAACCGGGCAATGACCCTGTACCGCAGGCGCCTGCGAACCTGCAGACACCGGCTAACCAACCGGCACCGGCCAACCCGTAAGGAAACCGCAAACCATGAAGACCAAAAACCACTTACGAACCGGCCTGATATTCATGCTGGCATGCGGCCTGACCGCCTGCTTCAAGTCCAACCCGCCGGTGCAAAGCCAGCGCTACAGCCTGCCTGAGGTGCAAACCTCGGTAGCGGCTTCGCAAGACAAATCCCCGCCAGCGCTGTCCCAAACTCTGGTACTCAATAAAATCATGCTGGCAGATTACCTGGATAGCGACAGGATAGTCGTGCAACTGGACGATATCACCTTGCGCCCGGCGCGGGACCATTTATGGGTGGATAACCTGTCGCAGGAGTTGCGGCGCGGCCTGCGCAACCGTTTGTCCAGCCGCCTGCCGGGTACCGCAGTGGTTGATCCGTTGCCCGGTTCACCCAACAAGGCCACCACCCTGCAACTCACCGTAGACCAGTTCCACGGGCAGATGCAGGGGTATGCTGTTTTTAGTGGCCAGTGGCAGTTGCTGTCTGCCGAGCGCAAGCCGTTGCAAAGCCATTCTTTCAGGTTCAGCACACCGCTGGCGGAAAATGGCTATCCGGCGCTGGTGCGTGCGTTAGGCAGCGACCTGGACTTGCTGAGCGACCAGATCGCCACAGAATTACAACGCCAGCCATAGACAGAGGCGTATCATGACCAGTATCCGTTGAAGATTGGATTCAGCGCACTGTAAGGTTGAAGTGATTTAATTTATTTCAAAATGAATGATTGAGGAGCTTGTGACATGTATGCATTTATTCGGTTTTTGACCCTGGCGGGCCTGAGCATGACCTTGCTGGTCGCCTGCAACGACAAGACAGCATCGATTGAAGAAGCCTATGAGTCTGCACATGCCGAGACCAAAGAGGCCGCAGGCGAAATCAAAGAAGCGACTTCAGACGCTGTGGAAGCCTCCAAAGACGCCGCAGCAGCCGCGAAAGAACAGATAAAGGAAACCGCTGAAGCGGCTGAAAAAGCGGTCAAAAACGATTAAGTTTTATCGGTATCCTTAGGCTTCTCAAGAGCCCGATTCAAACACAGATTCCTCGAAGATGTGCGCCCCTGTAACCGGGCAACGTTAGTTAGTAATTCTTTGCTTTTCTTAATCAACTGGCCCAGATGGCGGGCCGGCACTTTCATGTACACTGCGTCGTAATTTGCAGCGTTTACTGGAAAATTTAGATTGCCACGCTATCGGTTTTGGGCGCTCATCCCCGTTTGGGTTTTTCTGATCCCACTCGCATTCAGCTTGATGCCATTCCGTTCAGGCATGGTGTCCCCGGCATCAATGGCACCGGCATTGCTCGGCACCACCTGCATCAACCAGCAAGGTGTCATTATCGCCAGTATCCCGTTGCAGGGCGGTAAGTTCGTCTGCCAGAGTGTGCTGAAGATCACGCAGGCCGACCAGTATGTGATCGACTTCCGCCATACCTCCACCATCGCCCGCTTCCAGCACGAAATCACCGGCGAGGACAATCTCAGCGAGCAACCGTCCAGCGAGAAAGAATACACCCGCCCAAACCCGGTTCAGCAGCCTTTACGCGCTATCCTCAAAGGCGGCCTCAGCAGCCCGGAACATAATCCTTTCCTGCTCAGACATGGCCGTATCATCAGCCTGAACCCAGGCACTTACCGCCTGGTGACCTGGCTGCAATCCCCTTACCTGCTCGCGCAACCCACGGTATTTGTTTCCGATCTTGCCACTTACCAGAAACAGACCAATATCAGTGCCGCAATCAGCCTGTTGCTACTGGGCATCCTGCTCGGGCTGTTCACCTATTATGTGACGCTAGGCCTGCTTGCCAACCATATGAGCGAGCGCTTGTATGCCACGTTTATTTTTGGCAACCTGGTGTTTTATGCAACGGCGCTGGGCGCGTTTAACCAGTTCTTCAGCTGGCACTGGTTTTACCTGACCGGGTTGCCCCTGCTGGTCGCCAACCTGGCTTATATACATTTTGTCTGCCACCTGCTCGGCATCAACCAGTATCATCGGCCGCGGTTATACAAATTCGCTTTCCTCACCAGCTGTTTGCTGATCGCCATGCTGGTGTTCGGTTTGGTATTCCCAAACTGGATGCTGGAAATGTCGCGCTGCGGCACTTTCATTTTCGTCGGCTTTGGCCTGGTGTGCGGCTTGCGCCTAAGCATGCAACGGCAACTGATAGGACAACTATACCTGCTGTCCGTCGCAGGGTTTGCCATCATGGGCATCATGGCGATGAACGCAGATGAAAGCGCGCAACTTGCTTTCACCCTGGAGCAGTTCGGCCTGATCGCCGTCACTATCCACACTATCCTGCTGTCGCTGCTGGTGGCTTACAAAATCAGTCGCTTGCACCGGGAGAAAGAGCTGATGCTGGTCGAGCTGCAAAACACCCGCTCGCTGGCGATGACAGACAGACTGACCGGCATCCCTAACCGGCATGCACTGGAAAACAAATTGCTGGAACTGCCGCCGCATGGCTGCCTGATGTTCCTTGACATGGATAACCTGAAATTGGTCAACGACCAGTTCGGCCATGAAACAGGCGACCACTTGCTCAAACTGTTTAGCCGGATACTGGCTGATAAGCTGGGTGATGATGGCCAGCTTTACCGGCTGGGCGGGGATGAATTCGCCATTCTCTGCCATGAAGATGAGGTGGAATGGTGCCAGCACCAGCTGGAGTACACGCATCTGCAATTGCAAAGAGAAGGCTTTGGCGGGGTCGGCGCCAGCATGGGTATTGTGTTTGCGCACGAGGCGGCCAACACCGAAGAACTGCTACGCATTGCCGACAAACGCATGTACGAAAACAAACGCACCCGCAAAAACCGCAAGGAAATGCTGCAGGTCCTGCGGCCATAAGCCTCCCGTATCACAGGGAAAATCTCCCTGTCACAACCTCGTGCGTGGATTCGCACGTTTAAAAACAGACGCCAGCACGCCGAATGCTTTAAACTTGACGTTTAGCTATCACACGCACCTTACTACAGACCGCGTGAGCCGCTGATTAAAAAACTTCCTTTATTAAAATAAGCAGCCACAGGCACTCACGTGCCTGACAAAGTAGTTAAGAAAGTAAATCATGCCGTTACTCACCACCCTGCTTGTGCTGATCGTCTGCGCCCGCCTGCTCGGGCAGATCTTCAGCCGCATTCACCAGCCAGCCATCATTGGCGAAATGCTGGCCGGCGTCATACTTGGCCCCAGCCTGTTCAACCTGATCACGCCCACGCCCGCCCTGTCCGGCATCGCTGAACTGGCGGTGTTCCTGATCGTGCTATCGGCCGGACTGGAAATGAACTTCAAGGAAGTCATCGATTCCATGCGCGGCAAAGGCATCGTGATCGGCTTGCTGGGATTCTTGCTGCCGCTGACCGGTGGCATCCTGGTCGGCATAGGTTTCGGGCTGGATGTCAGCCGTACGATCTTCCTGGGCTTGTGTGTGTCCATCACCGCCCTGCCGGTTACCGTCAGCATACTGCAGAGCTTCAAACTGCTGGATTCGGATATCGCGCGCTATTCAGTCGCCACCGCGATTTTCAATGACATCGCCGCCCTGCTGGTCTTGGGCGTGATTCTCAACCTGCCGGAGCAGAAATCCTACCAGGCGGTGAGCTTCGCTATCTTCAACGCGAGCTGGAAACTGATCCTGCTGATCGTGCTGATCGTCAGCGTCAGCCTGATCATCAAAAAAGTCATTGATACCGGTGTCAACCTGCATCTGTGGTCAGAAAAACTGGTGGCGCTGATAGGCAACGAAGCGCTGTTCGGCATCCTGCTGCTGTTCGTGCTGGTATTCGGTTCGGTCAGTGCAGCACTGGGCTTCCACTTTGTCATAGGCGCATTCTTTGGTGCCTTGCTGATAGACCGTAACTACTTCCTGCCCTCCCGCTATAAAGAACTGGAGTTGACGCTGGGCTCTATCACCGGTGGTTTCCTGGCACCGGTGTTCTTTGCCTACCTCGGCCTGGAATTCAAGGTACAGATCATTGAATCGTTCTGGTTTGTCGCCGTGGTACTGGTCGTGTCCATTGTGACGAAAATACTGGCCGGCTGGCTGGGTGGCCGCCTGATAGGGTTGCACAAAAGCGATGCACTGGGCATAGGCTTTATCCTGAATGGACGCGGCGTGATGGAACTGGTGATTGCCAGCATCGCTTATGAACGCGGCTTCATCGGCCAGGAGCTGTTCTCGGTGCTGGTCCTGATGGGCGTGGTGACTACCCTGATCACTCCGTTGATGTTCCGCAAATGGGTGATGCCGCAGCTGCAAGCAAGGGGAATCACGCCAGCAAAGAACGGGCAATAAGCATCCGCTGCAAGCAGTGCTGCTTTTTGACTAAATTACAACATACGTTAATTAATCGTTTCTCACACTTGAAAATTGTTTTTAGTCTTAAAACATGTAAGGTTGTATTCAGCCATAATAGCGTATTCCTGGAATGTGCAAGGCTGAGCTGTGCTGTCTTCACCACTACTACATCGTTGCGTACTGCTCTGCCTCAGCCTGCTGCTAGCCCTTACAGCGTATGCTGAGCCAACGCTGGGAGACACCGAATGCCAGAATGAACAAGGCCAGGTGGTGCAGCACATCCCGCTGCATGGCGGCAAATTCTCCTGCCACACCACACTGACCATCTCGGAAACTGATGACTATGTGCTGGATTTTAAAAACACCACCGTCATCGCCAACTTCAGTCATTACCTCGCTGCGCCTGACGGCAAGACCTATCTGGCGCATGGCGGGCTCAGTAGCCATGAGGTCAACCCCTACCTGTTGCGCCACGGCCGCAAGCTGACACTGACGCCAGGCACTTACCAGCTGACCACCCTGCTGAATTCGCCCTACTACCTGGCGCAACCTGAGCTGTTCATCGCCACCGAGCCGGATTACCTCGACGAAATCCTGAAAAGCTCCGCCGGTGCCATCCTGATGCTGGGCGTGCTGATGGGCATTTTTGTCTATTACATCTCCATCAGCCTGACGCCAGGGCATGTCACCGAACGCATGTATTCTTTTTTCATCCTCGGCAACCTGCTCTTCCAGGGCACTGCCCTCGGTGCCTTTGCACAACTGCTTGATGCGCACTGGTTTTACCTGAGCAGTGCACCCATCCTGCTTTCCAACATCGCGTATGTCAGCTTTGTCTGCCACCTGCTCGGCATCAACGCCAGGCAGACACCCAAGCTGCACAAACTGTCACTGGCGGTCTATGCCATCCTCGTCACCCTGCTGATCAATGGACTAATGAACCCGAACTGGATGCTGGAAATGGCGCGCACCGGCGTGGCCATCTTCCTCTGCTTTGGTTTTATCAGCGGCATCTACTTCAGTTTGCGTAAAGACCGCACCGCCCAGTTTTACCTGATCGCCATCACCGTATTCGGCATACTGGGCGGCATCAGCATCAGCGCGCAGAAGCTCAGCACCAATATCTGGACCATAGAACAGATGGGCCTGATCGCCGTGACGGTGGAAGCGATACTGCTGGCACTGGTGCTGGCTTACCAGATCAACCGCCTGCACAAAGACAAAGAGCGCATGCTGATCGAGCTGCAGGACACACGCTCGCTCGCCATGACAGACCGGCTGACCAATATCCCCAACCGCCACGCGCTGGAAAGCAAAATGCTCAATTTCCCCCCGCATGGCTGCCTGATCTTCCTGGATATGGATAACCTCAAATACTTCAACGACCACTTTGGTCACGAGGTCGGCGATACCCTGCTGAAAAACTTCAGCCTGTTCCTCAACCAGCGGCTGGGCAATGAGGCGCAGCTATACCGCCTTGGCGGTGATGAATTCGCCATCCTTTGCCATGAAGATGATGTCGAATGGTGCCAGCGCGAGGTAGATACCACCAACAAACAGCTGGAAACCGGCGGCTTCAAAGGGGCAGGCGCCAGCCATGGCGTGGTGTATGCCCGCGAAGCGCAGACACCTTCAGAGTTGATGCGTATCGCAGATAAACGCATGTACGCAAACAAACGCTCCCGCAAAGCCCGCAAGGAAATGAAGCAGGTGTTGCAGTCTTAGTTTCAAACTCTGTACTCTTTATGTAATACCTGAACGCACAACAACCCCCTCATTCAGGGGGTTGTTCTTTTAGAGGGTTACAGGCATTTTAATGCCTGTAAATATGCACGTTGACTGAGCTTTTCAAACGATGCACACACTAAAACAGTTTTCAGAAAATAAGGTAACAGAGAGGAGAAATAGATGTTTAGCGAGACGCTATTAAAAGCAATGTATGCCGTGTTTACCTTAATCACGTTGGCTTTTAGCTCAGGCCCTTTACACGCGGCAACTACTTACAATATGTATGGGAATCTGGAATACGCTGCCTCCCGATCTGATGTAGATTATCCTACGGGGCAACGGATACGCGACGCACTGAATAATCAATCTGCTGCCTTCTCTTTCACTCTCGACACTAGCGGCAGTGATGTAAATCCATCTACAAACCTATACGAACTGCATAATGCGGTGTCAGCAACGGCTAGCATTGGTGGCATCCCAGTTGTACCCATCACCTCTCGCTGCCTTAACCCTATCTTTGATTGCCAGCTGCTGGTAGAAAATGGAAGTGTTGTAGACAGGCAGACAATCTCAAGTCCATTAATAGAAACTGATCTATTAGGCCCAGACCTGATTACGACATTCAGCTTTAATGTGCATACCGTGGGTACATACCTGTTTGATAATCCAGTAGTCATTGATCCTTTCTCAGCAAAACTTACCGGCGCTTTAAACGTGTTTTATTCCGTAGATTTTCAACTATATCGCGTCGCTTTTGACCTGACCAATATGACGGCCACACCTGTGCCAGAACCCTCTTCTAGCGCAATGTTTGGCGCAGCACTCTTACTGGCTGCGCTCCGGCTAAAAAAGCGACTAACAGCTTGATAATAATTGTTGTGCTGTCTGCCTCCTCACGGAGGCTTTTTTTCTGCACCTTCACACAAAAAATTCATCATTTGAACGCTCCCCATCCGTTATAATGCCGCCACCCTTGGGGAGTAGCCTGCTTCGGCCTGATAAGTTTTTGGGATGCGAAGCGCCTGTGTCAACATAATCGACTTACGTCGTGGTGCAGGCGGCCGTTTTTGGTTGGCGAGACTAATGGATATCAGTGCGACAAAAGTCGGGCGTGCTGCTATCTATTAATTTCGTCCCGACTAGAAAACCAAATATGACCCTTACCGCCATCGCGCTTATCGCGCTTGCCATGTCCACCGATGCTTTTGCCGCTGCTATCAGCAAAGGCGCAGCGCTCAAAAATCCCAAACTGTCAGAAGCACTACGCACCGGATTGATTTTTGGTGTCATCGAAGCCATCACGCCACTCATCGGCTGGGCCATCGCCACCTTTACCATCAAAACTTTTGCGTCATATTACATTACCGATTGGGATCACTGGATCGCCTTCACCCTGCTGCTCGCCCTCGGCCTGCATATGATTTACGAAGGCTTTCAACCAGCAGAACCCGAAGAAGAAAAACCCACCAAGCATTCGTTCTACATCCTCGCCCTTACCGCGGTCGCCACCAGCATAGATGCCATGGCCGTTGGCGTCAGCCTGGCATTTATGGATGTGAATATATTTGTCACTGCCGCAGCCATAGGTTTTGCGACTTTTACCATGGTGACCATTGGAGTGATGCTAGGGCGTGTGTTGGGGTTAATGTTTGGGAAGCGTTCGGAGATTGTAGGTGGTTTGGTGCTGATTGCGATAGGGTCTTATATTCTTTATAAACATCTAGTAATGTAAAGAGTACACTTCTGTAAATGTAGAATATTATAAAGGAATGTATTTAAATCCTATTTTATACAAACTGAGAAAATCAGATTGAAGATATTATGATGATGCCAGACCCAGAAAATCAGCGTCAACGTCTTCCGATTGAAACTTTCCTTAACTCAATTGAAGATAGTCAAAAGAAAAAAACATATTCATATCTACTATCAACAATAGAACCTCTTAAATCTATCATTAAATCAAGATGGTATATTCCAGATGGAATACCCAATGTCTATATAATAAAAAATGCATCAGCAGAGGAGACAGAGTTACGAGATTTTATAAATCAAGTTCAGATAGCGGAGGGTTTGCTACAGAGATGTATAGAATGTGAACAACAAGCAACTCAAACAATTGGCCAATCCCAAATTCCAAGAACACTTGGTAAGCTAAGCATAGCTAAGATCAGCTTAATGTGGGCATATGCACATGAAGCATTTCACTATATTCGCCGACATGACTTGGTTGAGAAGCATTTCGGTAATGATCCGTCCACAAGACATGCGCTTGAATATGATGCTGACTTGTGTTCTGCAGTTACTATCTATAGATATCTTCAACATTACTCATCTAATAAATCAGCACTTTATTTGAAAAAAACTCTTGTGCAACACCTATTTTGGTTTCTACGTATAGAAGTTGATAGAAATATAAATATGCCAATGCAAGGATCAGAAACCCACCCTCACGGCGCAGCTAGATTATGGGATTTCATTGGGAAACTAGCAATGTCGCATGACTTAATTGAACCAGATCCAAACTTTGCAACACCTATAACCCGAAGTCACTTTAATGAATTATCGCAGGTTTTAATAGATCTTGAATGGAGGTATTTAGAGCGAAGTGATATTAAAAATTGCGACAATCTGAGTCCAATAGCATCATTCGCAATCGAAAACAGAGAACTACGGTACACTTCAGCTCGTCATGCACGTTGGGACGAAATCTCGCCGCTGATTTCATCTTTCTCCTCTTTAAGAAGAAATATGGTATCAAATGACCAATCAATTTCATTTTTAGGGGACATCTTTTCTTTACCTCGAAAATCCTCGACACAGTCCATTACTTGAGAGTTAGCGAGATAATCGAAAATTTACAAGCCTAAATTAAATACTAGAATCCAGTTCTCATTTTCGCCTATATTTGGTGGGCCATCTTGAATACGAAAGTCCTAAATTACTAAAGGATTTTTTATTTCAAATTCTCTTGTGATTCATAACTGCAACACCATATAAGTCGAAACACTTAACATCAGTAACAATCATCCGCGCTAAAATACCTTCCACTAGTTTAATTAGAAATAATATGGATAAACGTATCCCCGTCACGCTGCTCACTGGCTTTTTGGGTAGCGGCAAAACCACCCTACTCAACAAGCTTCTGCATAACCCGGCGATGAAAGACACCGCCGTGATTATCAATGAACTCGGCGAAGCAGGTTTGGACCAGATTTTTGCCAATAGCCAGATTTCGCAGACCGTTGAGAGCGAACATGTAGCTGATAACACGGTGCTGCTTAGTTCTGGCTGTTTGTGCTGCTCGCTCAAAAACGAGCTGGCCGATACCATGCGCGATTTGTTTTTTAA
>VFQP010002576.1_pt1 | contig 19932 bp, 18 predicted proteins | sample 3512351 | NCBI WGS metagenome assembly VFQP01 (sample SAMN10412372, study PRJNA504923) | tailings metagenome | isolation source: Relicate 1 Philex TSF1 revegetated site | place: Philippines: Tuba, Benguet | collected 2017-08-29
AACTCCTCTAAGCGGTCCTCAAACGTGAATTGCCGCGCCTTTTCGCGCCGGAAGAACATACTTTCAGTGTACCGTGAGGTATGAGCTTCCTCGACAATCTCGAGAACAGTTTGAAGGCCCTCGAGTCGCGCGAAGAGAAAGATCCGCAAGCCGAGAAACGCCGTGCCGAAGATCGTGCAGCCGTCCTTGCGGCCCAACCTTTCGCCGAGGCCTTGAAGTCCAGCCCTTTTACCGAGAAACTCCTTCTCGCCGCGCGCAGTATCGGACACCAACAGCGAACGCTCGTGCGCTTCACTTGGCTCGACACCACGCTCCGCCTCGAAGCCAAGAACAAGAAACTCGATCTCAAGCCAACACCCGAAGGCATCGTGGCGATCTCAGTCGAGGATGACGTCACTGGCGACCCCGTTCCTGTTAGCTTGGACTCCGATCCCGAAGCCCTCGCCGCGAACTGGCTAAAATAAAAGTTCCGTCTGGCAATTCCCCCGTGACCCTCCAGAATCAGTTCGAACAGAACTTCATCACCACCTCGGTCGACTATGTTTTCAACTGGGCCCGCAAAAGCGCGGTCTGGCCGCTCTCCTTCGGCCTCGCGTGTTGCGCGATCGAAATGATCGCCAGCACTACCTCGCGCTTCGACATCGCTCGCTTCGGCGCGGAGGTCTTTCGCCCCTCGCCACGCCAAGCCGACCTCATGATCGTTGCCGGTACGGTGAGCCTAAAGATGGCTCCCGTTTTGAAGCGCATTTACGACCAAATGCCGGAACCCAAGTGGGTCATCTCCATGGGCGCTTGCTCCAGCGTGGGCGGGCCATTTAATACTTATAGCGTCCTCCAGGGCGTCGATAAGATCATTCCCGTGGACGTCTACATCACCGGTTGCCCGCCGCGGCCTGAGAACCTTTTCTACGGTCTGATGAAGCTCCAGGATAAGATCGACCAAATGCGCACCTTGGTCAAGCGTCCCACCGACGTCCGCCTTTCCGAAGACATGCTCGAAGAGTTCAAGAAGCAGATCCGCATCGCCCAAGTAGGCGGTGAGAAAGCCCAAAGCAGTCTCGTCCAAATCGGATGATCCACGCGCCCCTGTTGAAGGAATTGCCAAACGTCGAACACGGCTTTGGCACACGCGCGGAAGACGCCTGGCTTGGTGAGCGCGGCCACGCTTGGCTCAAGCAAATCCACTCCGCCGCCATTCTGGAGCCGAAACAACAAGGGCTTCAGGGTGATGCGGACGCCCTCGTGACGACCGTGCCGGAGCTATGGATCAGCATCCGCACCGCGGACTGCATCCCGGTTCTCCTGGTCGATCCCTCGGCCCATGTTGCCGCCGCCGTGCATGCCGGTTGGCGCGGCACCGCCGAACGCATCGTCGCGAAGACTCTCCTACGCATGCAGGAACTAGGCGCCCAGGTCAGCGACATTCGCGCCGCCATCGGCCCTGGCATTGGCGCCTGTTGCTATGAGGTCGGCCCCGAAGTCGCCGCCCGCTTTGGCTTCGAAGGCCGCGCCCACTTGGACCTTGCCGCTCAAAACGAACGCCAACTCATCGACGGCGGCCTCGACCTCGAACAAATCTGGCAAGCCAAGTGCTGCACCAAATGCGACCCCGAACTCTTCCACAGCTACCGCCGCGACGGCGAAGCCGCAGGGCGCTTGGTTAGCGCGATCCGGCTGCTTTAGTTCGGCCGATCGGCCCCAAGTGCGTAAATCCAAAGCCCGCGCTCTCCTTTAACCCGTAGCCCAACATCCGGTCGAATGCAATGTGCGCTAGCCAAACCAGCCACAACGGAGAAAGTTGACTCGACATCGCCCACTGGCCCGCCGCCATCACCGCTGGCGTGCTGTAGGTGTGGGCCAAGTTGTAGCCAATAGCGCCGATTCGCTTACTCCGCAAATAGGCGAGCATCGAAAGATCGGGCAACAGGAACAGCGCGGCAGAGACCCACCACGACGCTCCAAGCCATCCGTAAGCGATTAGGCAGGCGGCCAACTCCCATGCTCCTTCCCAGCGCAGCCAAGCTGACGATTCATGGCGAACAGTGTTAGGCATCATCGTTCACAGCATAGGGGAATCGCGCTTCCATGTCAAGGCGTACACTGTTAGCGATGCCTGCCCTTCCCAAAACCTCGAGCGATGAAATTCTGAAAGCGGCCCTCATCCTCCTTAAATCCGAAAGTCTCGATGCCCTGACCATGCGCCGCCTCGCCGAATTCTCCGGCATCCGTGCCCCCAGCCTCTACCGTCACTTCCCCGGCCAGGATGCGATCCACCAAGCCCTCGCCGAACACGCCGCCCAGCAACTCCTCAAACGCCTCTGCCGCACCCGAACCTTCGACGGCGCGCTCAACGCCTACCAATCCTTCGCCGCGGACGAACCCGCTCTCTACGAACTCCTCGTCATCCCCGCCGATCCCGCCCACAACCACGAACGCAAAAAACTCTGGAACCACCTCCTAGCCCTGGTGGCCCCCCTTACGGGCAACTCCGACGACACCCCCTCCGCCGTCGCCGTCTGGTCTTTCCTCCACGGCTACTGTGCTCTTCGCCGATCCGGCGCCTTTGGCGATTCCGGCCCCAAAGGCGGCTTCGCGCGTGGCATCGCCATCCTCCGCAGCGGCATGCAACGATCACACTAGGAGAAGACGTGCTGATGCGAATACCCATCCTTGTCCTGCTGCTAGCACTACCCGCTATCCCTACGGCCCAAGCACCCGACACCATCATCATCGACGGTGAAAAGCTATGGCTCTTTGCGAACCCTTTGGAGCCCTTCCTGCAATCGCTGAAGCGCCGTCCTTCCTTGTTTCTCACACCATACGTGACCTCATCGGCCAACTGGAGAGGTTACATTGCCAACTGGACCATCCGAAACGGCAATCTTTACCTCACAGGCATTGAATCCTATGAATGCCCCGTTCCATCCGGACGCAATCCGCCCAACAACTGCAAGCCGGTCACCCTGCAATCCTTGTTCTCAAAGCAGGATACGAAGGAAGGTGTTCATGCCACCTGGTACACCGGTGAGTTACGCATCCCCAAGGGCAAACGGCTCCACTACGTCCACATGGGCTACGCCTCCGTATACGAAGAGGAAATTGTCCTGGAAATGGAAAAGGGCAAACTCATCGGCAGAAAGAAAATCGACAACCGCTCCAAGCAACGGCCACCCTCTCTCGAACTGGAACGAGAAGAACTCGAGAGGACGCGGAACGAATCCAAGAAACCCTAGCCATTCCAAACTCCCCTGACATACTGAAACCATGCTCTACCGCGAGCATTGCCCCGCGCCCCCACTCTCGCGCTTCGTCTCCTGCCTTTGGTATTGCGAAGGCTACGCCGCCCCCCACGCCTTCGAAAAAGTCCTCCCCAACGGCAGCGTCCAAATCGTCATCAACCTGGATCGCCCCGCTATCACTAACTACGAATGGCAAGCCAATCGCCTCGTCGAAGTCCAACGCGCTAGCGCCTTGATCACCGGCCTGCAAACCAAGGCCATGCTCGTCGACACGCGCGACATGCGCCGTCTCATTGGCGTCCTCTTCGCTCCCGGCAGCGCGCCGGCCATACTCGGCATTCCTGCGCACGAACTCACTGACCTCGACGTCGACCTAAACGCCGGCTCCCTTCGCGACCAACTCCTCGAAACCTCCAACCCTTTCCCAGTCCTCGAATCCTGGCTCACCCAAAAACTCGGCCAAGGCCGAGGCTCCCACCCCGCCGTCGATTGGTCTCTCCGCCACATCCATCTGCCCCTCCCAGAGCTCTTGCGCCACACCAACCTCAGCGCCCGCCGCTTCCGGGAAGCCTTTCGCGCCCAGGTCGGCGTGCCGCCCAAACTCTACCAGCGCATCCAACGCTTCCGCGCCGCCGTTCACAAAGCGAGTGAGACATCGGATTCCAATTGGACCCGCCTGGCCCAAGACTGCGGCTATTTCGACCAAGCCCATTTCGCCCACGACTTCAAAGCCTTCTCGGGCTTCTCCCCCCGCCAATATCCACAACGCAAACTACATTGGCCTGGACACGTTTCCGCCGATTCTTACAAGGAATTCCCATCGAAGTCCGGCATGCTCATAGAAGCATGAACAAGCTCATCCCCTACATTCGTTGCACCCCCGCCGCAGCCGCCATCGATTTCTACACGAAGGTCTTCGCGGCCCAGGAGCTTTACCGCCTCACCGATCCCGAGGGCCGCATCGGTCACGCTGAGCTGCAGATCGACGGCCAATTGCTCTACCTTTCGGACGCCTACCCAGAATATGGCTGCCTGGCGCCCCAAAAGGACGCGGACACTTTCGTATCGCTGCACCTCGTCGTCGATCACGTCGATTCCCTCGTCGAAACGGCCCGGCAGCATGGTGCGAAAATCGCCAGCGAGCCGAAGGACGAATTCTACGGCTACCGAGGCGCAATTGTCATCGACCCCTTCGGCCATCGTTGGATGCTGAATCAGATCCTCGTTGAAATGTCGATCGATGAGATACAACGTAAATTCAACGAGCTCTACGGCAAGCCAACTACTTAACCTGCCACTTCTCGTCGAACAATCCCCCGCGCAACACGTCCGGAAAATCCGATCCCTCGGCGATCTTCAGCAGCGCATAGTCGCCCAAGCGCGGCAACTGATACTCGCCCCGGATTTCCCTTTCTTCGCTCGTCAAGCCACTGTTCACCACGACGTACTTCTTCGGGTTCAAGGGATTCGGATAGATCAACGCGGGCAAAGCCTCGGACGTAGAGAGAGTCTCCGCGCCAAAGCCCACGCGATCCTTCGACCACTGCATGGGCAACTTGCCCACCAGGCGCGCCAGCAAGCGATTGCTGCCGGGATCGCCAAACACGATGACGTGATAGCGCTGCAAATCCTGCGGCGTAACGTCCTTGTCGTCTTTCACGCGCGGATGCGCCCGCAAATGCTTCGCGTACAACTTGTCGAAACGCTCCATCACGCGCAGGCTTTGCTCATGCGCGGCCTTATTCCAGGGCGTCCCCGTTGGCCGCACCAGCAGGAACGGATCCATAAATGCGTCTTCAATCGGGCCTTGGAGAGCATGTACCTTACGCGGTCCCGCCGGCTCACCCTGCGCTAACTCCCAGCCCTGCGCATTGCGCGCGAATCGCAACACAGGAGCCCCCTTCACGGCAACCTTTTGTCCGTCGAGGGAAACCTCCACCGCCTTCTCCATTTCGCGCAACGTTAGACGTGCAATGTTCTTCGTACGGACCTCGTACTTGGAGCGCCCCTCCGTCCGAATAGCCTCTACTTCCGCGCGGTCATAGAGCGTAAACATTTCATCCACCGTCGCCCAGTGCGATTTGTTGAAGCGCGTTGTATAAGTGAGGAAGCGCAAATGATCCGGCGACACTCGCCCGCGGTCGCCATACTTCTTCAAGAATGCATCCAGTTTTACGCGCACCTCGGGACTCGTCGAATGCCCTGTATCTTTTGAAATAAAGAAGTATGCGTCCGTGCCCTGCGCCCGCATTTCATAAGAGTCGCCCACGCTCTCAAATCCTTCGGCATCCAATTGCTGCCGCACACGAATCGAGCTCTCCAATTGCCCCCGCGTAGGCGTACCTGGTGGCGGCCCCGGAATCGAACTCGTACCTGTTTCCTTCTCCCCGCCATGCCCCGCCAGCGGCAAGTTGAAGAAGTTCAAGCTCCACTCCAGGATGTTTTCCCAGATGTGCAGTGGCCTCGCCTGAAAGTCCGGAAAGCCATCCATCATCGCGCGCCGTGGCCAGGTTCCCGCGCCAATTTCGGCAGCTGCCCACAAACTCGGATAGTGCATGGCAATGTGCCAAGCCCCACAGCCACCCATGGAGAAACCCCGCAGGATGATCCGGTCTTCATCGATCTTGTAGCGCCGCTTCACGTCGGCTAAGGCCTCCATCAAGTCCGCCTCACCGACTATGTGATACGCCATACCGTTCCAACGCCCATAGACGTCCAACTGCAACTGCCCCAATTCCTCGGGGTTTGAATGATTCTTCGTTGGCCGCTGGAAGCGATGGATGAAGTTCAACTCGGAGTTCTTCTGGTCGCGCCCGTGCAGCCATACATACAAGCGCGCAGGCTTGGAAGGATCATAGTTCTCTGGCACGCGCATCCCATAAAGCTGTACGGACCCATCCAGCGCCGATTGAAATCCATGGATGCGCCTTCCGGTCTCTTTGGTCCAGGGTGCATCACCCTTTTCGAGAGCCGCCGCGCGCGCCAAGCCTTGGTCCAGCACTGCGACAAAGCCCGGCACGTCTTGTGCCGTGAAAGTCTCTTCCGGGAACTCCTGCAGCCACTGCCCGGCCTTGTGATAGATCTCCACGTCCGCCAACAATTCCGAGTTCACGCGCTTGGCCTTCAGCGCGGCAATCCGTTTCCCCAATTCCGCCGTCTTTGTCTTCACTTCAGGGGGCAAGGGCGGAGGGGGCGCCGCGCTGGGGGCCTGGAAAAAGAAGAAAGTGAGAAGGGAACTAAAAAGGATCGTCTGGTTCATTGCGTGCGGTTTACTGCGTAGGTCTTGCTTCGTAAAGCACCGTCTCATCGTCCTGCGTCATCGCCAGGAAATAAACAGTGCCGTCGTCTCGCAAGTCTATCGCGTTCACACGAACCAGATAGTCGCCGTCCGCCGTTGGCCGGAACAGATTAATCACCTGCCGGAATAGTTTCGGATCTCTTGTCCCTCCTGGTCGCACCAGCAGGAAGTTGTTGCCTCCGTTCGATTGCTGGAACAACACATCGCCATTCCGGTTCACGTCCGCCAGGCTCACGTTCGACGTTACTTGCCCATTCGGCATCACCGTCGAATTGTTGATCACAATCTCCGGAGTCGAACCCTGCACCTCGACCAGAATGTTCCCCCCCGCCTGGATCGTCAAAAGGGCCATCAGCTTTTCGCCCACTGCGCGCGGCGGATTCACGATTCCGGTGATGCGATGCTCTCCCAACACCGTCAAATTCGGCTCGGCTACTCTCGTCCATGTATTGTTCGCATAAACATACAACACCGGCACGCCGAGGCCTCGGAAGCGCAGATTCGCCAGCACCCTGCCATCGTCAGCTAACGAGAAGGAGTCTACGCCGGACGCGATCCGTCCATCAATGCTGTTAGCCGTCGCGGCCGTAGCGGAATACGAAAGCAGAGCGCGAATCTCCCCGCCAGATCGCAAGAAGATCTTGCTGTCGCCCTGCGATGTGCTCGCCGCAAAGAGCAGATCCCCCTGCGAATTCACTTCCAGGTTCCCCGGGTTGTTGATCGTGTACCCGTTGAAGCTCATCCCAAAATTCACCACGCGCTCCGGCGAACCTTGCCCGGTGATTCGCGCAATCCCCGCGCCGTTGATGAAGTACACATCCCCATTCGGGGCTTTGCGAATATTCCCCGTCCCGCCATGAAAACCGCCGAACCACATCGTCGTCCCGTAAAGCCGTTCGCCGATCGCCAGCGTCGGCCGGAAATCCACTCCATCGAATTCCGCGATCGAGCCCGTCGTTCCACCCGTCAGCACATGCGGCGGTCCAACGCGCCCTCCTTGAATCAGCGTCACCAAATTCAGAGGCGCCTCCACGGCAACTTCCATATCGTGCCAGAAGAACCACTGCGGCTCCGCCCCCCACTTTCCCACGGCCATGTTCGTGTTGTCCGGCCTTACCATCACAAAGACCTCACCCGCGGCGTTTACTGCCGCCGACTCGATGTCCTGAATCGTCACGCTTCCTACGCGCGCCGCCGAGTACAAAAACAAACTCTCCGGCTCGCTGCCCGGCTTCCAGCGATACATCCCATTGCCGCGGCTGCCGAATGGATTGGCATGCAAGAGCGCCCCATAGTTCGGGTGATACCAAAAAATCCCCGTCTGTCCGCTCAATCGCAGCGTATCCATCTTGCCGTCCGGCGCAAAATGCAGATAGTGCGTGGTGTTGTCGTTCAACGTCGCCGCCACCATCATGCTTCCGTTTTCATCCGCCCAGAAATGCGGATGATTGGCGCGCCCGCCGGGAAAGCTGCGTACCGTTGTCGTCCCCACCGGATCGTTCACCCCAATTAGCTTCTGCCGCTTCGCGGAAGGCGGGTGCTTATAGTAAATGCGATTGGAGCCCAGGCTCAAGCTGTAGAAGGCCGTCCCGTTATTAGCAATGCCAAAATCGCCATCGATCGTGAAAGTCCCCGTACCCAACTCCGGCAGCGCCTCGTTGGTCGCCACCAGCAATTCGGTCACCCGGTAGTTGTAGGCGCGAAACAAGCCCGTGTAAGTGAGCGGATCGTTCTCAAAGCGGAATGTAGCCCGCACGATCATCTGCCCATCGCTCGTCAGAGAATTCCGCGTCACGGCAATGTTCGCCGTCGCGATCGTATCCGTGAGCGGAGTATTGTTCGTGAAAAAAGGAACCACGCCGTCCACGCTACCCACTGATAACTGCCGGCCATTGATGTTCGTGTCTTCGTAAACCAATAGCTTCCCGCCCTTGCGCCCCATCCCATGCGTGAAGAACTCATTGGCGAAGCTGCCATTCGCAAAGCGAGGCATTCCTGCCGCGCTCACCACGCGAAACTCGCCATCCTTGTAACGCAACAGCGCCTGCGCCATTCCGCTCAGCGAGGCATTGAGAAACATCTCGCCATCATCGTTCACCCACAGCATCGATTGCCTCGCTCGCAGTGAATGCTTCGTGCGCATCGAATTCAGGTTGTGATAAAGCCGCCGCAACTTGTAAGGAGTAGGCGTTGTCGTATCCACGCGCGCGCTTGCCACCCATTGGCGCTGCAAGCCTGTTTGCACATCGCCATATGTAAAAGTGGCAAAAACGAAGTTCGCGCCCTCTGCCCTGGCTGTCATGAGACCCGCGCTGCTGATCGAAGCCGTTTGCGAACCCCCTTGCCGCAGATTCGTAACGGACCATGTCCAAGTCACCCCGGGAATCGCCTGCCCGTCGGCGTCAAAGGCCGTCGCCGTGAATTGCTGCGTCGTTCCCACCGCTACCTCTTGACGTTCCGGACTCATCTCCACCCGCGATGGAATGCCCTGCAAAGCCGTCTCGGCCACCACGCCCCCACTGCGCGCCGTCACACGAACCACGGCCATGCGATTGGCCTTGAATTCCACGTTTGCGCCGCTCCCCACGATTGCGCCATTCGTTGCGTTATTGACGCTCCAGGTCACTGTGGCATTGGTAATTCGATTCCCGCCCGCGTCGCGCACCACCGCGCGCAGGGGCAAGTTCCTGCCCACCAGTACTTGGCTCTCATCCGAGAGAATCTGAATGCTCGCCGGCGTTTGCGCATTGCCAACGGCAGCGCTCAAAATCAGCGCGGCCCATCCCCAACGCATCAACCGAATACCTCATTCACCGGTTGGAACCTTCCCTCCACCGTACCCGGCACATACTCATAGCGCCGGCCCGAAGGCGTATCGTCGATGCCCTTCGTCCAATCGATGCCCAGCGCCGAATAAATCGTCGCGACGATGTCTTCGGGGTAGATCGCGCGTTGCCCGCTCCAACCGTAATCGACAATCCGCGCGCCATTCGCGTCGCTCGCTCCAATCACTCTTCCGCCCTTTACGCCGCCGCCCAAGAGCGCCACGCTCATAACGTCTCGGTAGTGATCGCGTCCCGCGCGAGAATTCAACACGCCCGGCGTCCGCCCGAACTCACCCATCAACACGATCAACGTCGAATCGAAATCGCCGCTCGCTTTCAAGTCCTCCACCAGGCTCCCCACCGCCCGGTCCAGATCGTTCGTCAGCGTATAAATGTTCGTCCCCTGGCCGGGGTCGAACTGCCCGACGTGCGTATCCCAGCCGCCTTGCGTCACATTCACAAACACCGCGCCATTCTTCGCTCGCACAGCATTGCGAGCCACTATCAAACTACGCCCCACAGCCGTATTGCCATAGCGCCCTTGATCGTTCGCATCGAATTTGAACACCGCGTCCACCGCCGCGTTGTACATCATTGCCTTAGCTCGCCCGTAGTAAGCGCCGTATGCGGCCATCACTTCATTCGCCGGATTCGTGCGTAGCCCCGCGTCAATTTCCTCCAGCAGCGCAAAGCGCCGCTCAAAGCGCTCCTGGCTGGCGGACGCCGCCCCAAAGTGATTGTGCGTTAGCGTTCCAATTCCCGTCTGCTGCGCCGGCGGCATCATCGGCGCAAATAAACCACCCAGAAATGTCGCCCCTTGCAGATTGGATTGATTGAAGGCGAGAAACGGCGGAATCAATCCCTGCGCCCCCTTTTCGCGCGCCACCACCGCCCCGATATGCGGAATCTCCGCCGCCAGCGCCGGGTTCTGCTGGTGCGCTGTCTGCATGTAGAACTGCCCGCGCTCGTGCGCCGCCTCCCAGCTCGCCGCGCTGCGGATCACCAGTAGATCCTCGGTTAGCGTCGAGAGCTTGGGGAAGAAGCGCCGCCCCAATCGAATCCCGCCGGAGTAGTCTCGAATGTCCGCGTCTCGTGGATTCCACGGCCCATCCTTGGGATCGAAAGTATCCATGTGCGAGGCCGCGCCGTTCAAGTTCACGAAGATGCAAGTTCGAGCCGTATTGCGTGTCGCCGCGTTCCCGCTGCTCACCGCCGCATCCGCGTGCGCGCCCAGCAAAGTGATGTTCGTCGCCGCCGCCGCTCCAAACAAGAAGTGCCGCCGCGTATAAGGAAGATGGCCTTGGCAGTTGTTTCGAATTCGCATCGCATTCCCCTCAGCGGTTAAAGATGAAGTCCAACTTGTTCACGAGCGCCCATTGCAGGTCACTCAACCACTGCGCCCGTGCGCCCACGCGATACTTCCGTGTTACCGCCAACTCTTCCTCGTTCGGGAACCGCGATAGCGTGGCCAGGAAAAGCCGCCGTACGGCCTCTTCGTCATCCGTTGCGCTGGAGTCTATTTCCAGGACGCGATTCCGGCTGGATATAGCCGCCGACGCGTTCCCCATCGTCCGGTACACATTCTGCGCATCGTTCATCGAATACAGGAGTCCCAGAATCGTCGGTTCGCTGGATCGGTCGATCGTCAACCAATTGCCGCGTCCTAGATTGTTCATGAAATCGACGATGCGGAAATCCGTCGAGGGCTCGGTTGGGTCAGGCAATTGGTTGGCATAGCGCAAGACGCGAGGGATGCCAAAGACGACCATCGGTTGCTCGGTGCGCGTCGCGGTGATTAAGGAATCGTAGATCTCTTCCGCGGTCAATCGTCTCGCCTCATGCCGCGCGAAGTACTTCACAAAGGCCGGCTTCCATTGCCCCTCATACTTCGAACTCAACTGATAAGCCTCGGTGGACACCAACAAGCGAATCAACGGCTTCAATCGATACCCGTTCTGAATAAACGCATCCGCCAACTCCTCCAGTAATTCCGGATGCGAGTTCTGCAAAGGCCAATCCCCCGGCGGTGGCCGCTTCGGGTCCGTCCGTTCAAAATCCCATGCCTCCGGCGGATCCACGATCCCATGCCCAAAGAAGTAAGCCCAAAGATGATTCACTGTCGCGCGCGCGAATTGCCGGTCTGCCGTCAAGATCCGGCCATATTCCTGCCTCCAATTGCCGTTCTGCGGCGTTTCGCCCGTCAACAAAAATGTAGGCTCTGTCACCGCGCCCACGCGCGCGGGCCGGTTTCCCGGATTGGTCGCGGGCACCGCGCCCGTATACGAACCATACTTCCGGTCGTTGATCGAAACGCGCGGGCGGAACCCAATGTTGTCGTCGGACCATCGCACGAAGTACATGCGGCTCAGCCAAGCCGATTGCGCCCAAAATTGATTCCGCGTCCGCCGTGTCAAGTAGAGATTGATCTTCTCCAGGTGCGCCCGCCCATGATGGCAAGAGATGCATTCCGTCTTGAAGCCCAGAAAGGTCGTCGTGATCTTATCCGTGATGTCGTCCCAGGAATCCTGAATCGGTCCCACCACGTCCATCCACCGCGCAAAGAATTGCGTCCCCGGCACTTCATCCACTTCCCCCGCCGCCGAAATCAACTCGCGGACGAAGTCGTCGTAAGGCCTGTCGTCGGCAATCGACTTCCGCAACCATTCATAAAACGTGTTCCGCCCCAGGTTCCCAATGGATTCATGCGAACGCGTCACTTTGAACTTGTTCGCAAAGTAAGTCGTGAACTGATCCGTGTAGGCCGAAGACTCCAGCAAAGAGTCGATCAGTTTCGATCGCTTTTCCGCGTCGCTGGAATTTAAGAACGCTTCCGCCGCCTCGGGCGTGGGAATTCTTCCCGTCAAATCGACGTACACGCGCCGAAGAAACTCACTGTCGCTGCTCAACGCGGCCGGTGTCACCCCATCGGCTTCCATCTTGGAAAACAATCGCTGGTCGATGAAGTTCACCTTCTCCACCGTCCGCTTCCCCACGGCATACTTCCCCCGCGCAGCCGCACGGTAAGCCTGGAACTCTTTATCAAACTCCAGCGCCGCCGCATACTCGCTGCGCATTGCGTTCGGATAACGCGGACAACCCGGGTCAGCTCCCAAAGCAATCCCCGCGCACACCAAGGGCATCAATCCCCGCCATGTCAAATTCATAAACAACGATCAGATCAAGAATACTAAACGCGAATATCCGGCAAAAGCCTCTCGAAACCTTAGATCCCGTTAAATTAAGCTCATCCGTAAAGACTCAATCTGACGTACGCTTGACCTTTGCCGACCTCTTCGTCCATCCTCGCGGCCATCGAGGCCAAAACGGCCCAATCCAGGGCTCGCCACGCTCGCGCCAAACAGTCTCTCGCCGGTGGCGTCTCCAGCGGTCTCCGCCGCCTCGCCAAACCCTACCCGCTCTACTTCCAAAGCGCCAGCGGCACCACCATCGAAGACGTCGATGGCAACCGCTATGTCGACTTCACCCTCGCCTGGGGCCCGCTCATTCTCGGCCATGCCCACCCCGCCATCACCGCCGCCCTCCAAGCCCAGGCCCGCCGCGGCACCACCTACGGAGCCCAATGCGACCTCGAATACGAAGTCGCCGAACGCCTCTGCCGCCTCATCCCTTGCGCGGATCTCGTCACCTATTCCAACTCCGGCACCGAAGCCGTCCAAGTTGCCCTCCGCCTCGCCCGCGCCATCACCGGTCGCAACGAGTACCTCAAGTTCGAAGGCCACTACCACGGCTGGGCGGATCAAGCTTTGGTCGGCTACCACCCCCCGCCGGAATCTCCCATCGCCCCCAACCCGGTAGGCCGCGGCCAACTCCCTCACGATCACGTCGTAGTCGCCGAATGGAACTCTGCCGCCCAAGTCCTCGAAGCCTTGGACAACCACCCCGCCATCAGCGCCATCCTCGCCGAGCCGCTCCTCGCCAATAGCGGCTGCATCCCGCCCGCCCCCGGCTTCCTGAACCTCCTGCGCGAAGAATGCACCCGCCGCAACATCCTCTTGATCTTCGATGAAGTCATCACCGGCTTCCGTCTCTCGCTCGGCGGCGCACAACACTTCTACGGCGTCACTCCAGATCTCGCCGTCTTCGCCAAAGCGATCGGCGCGGGTCTCCCCCTAAGCGCCATCGCTGGCCGCCGGGAATACATGGACTTCATCGCGCGCGGTGAAGTCGTGCACGCCGGCACTCTCAACGGCAATCCCCTCTGTCTCGCCGCCGCCAATGCCGCGCTCGATCACCTCGAATCGAACGCCGATGAAATCTATCCCCGTCTCCATAACCTAGGCCAACAACTCATCGCCGCCCTCCACGAGGCGCTCTCTCCCCTCACCCCAATACAGATCCTCGGCGAAGGCCCCTGCTTCTGCGTCCACTTCATCGAGGAAGTACCCACCAGATACCGCGACCTCGCTTCCAGCAACACTGCTCTCTACGAGCAATTCCTTCTGGCCATCTTGAACGAAGGTGTTCTCGCGCTCCCCGACGGCCGCTGGTACGTCTCCGCTGCGCACACGGCGGCGGACATCGCCCAAACAATCCAAGCGATCCGCGCCGCCGCACAAAACTTGCAGGCTTAAGCTGCTCCTAGAAAAGCAGCCGCATGCCGATCTGAATCTGCCGCGATCCGCCGTCCGCGGAACTTCCGATCCCAGCGTTTGTGATCTGCCCGAATGTGGCGTTTCCGAAACCGCCATCCGGATTCGGATATTGTGGCGTGTTGGTGAAGTTGTAAGATTCCCCGCGAAGCTCAAGCGTGTAGCGCTCTTTGATCTTGAAGCGGCGGAACAAGCTGGCGTCCACGTTAAAAAAGCCGGGGCCGGTGAAGGCGTTGCGGCCAATGTTGCCGAAGGTGTTCGCTGCCGGAGCCCCGAACACGCTCGTGTCGAACCAGGTGGGAAGATTCCTTCCTGTAGCGCGGAAGTTCACTGTCTTCGTCGAAGGCAGGGAACCGGAGCCCAGATAGTTGGGATTATTCGAATTGCCCGGAGCGTTAAGCGTCGCGGCGGGTGCGCTGATATTCATCGCCGTTCCCGTCATTGCCGTCAACACACCTGTGACCTGCCAGCCACCCAGGATATAAGCCGCTGGGCCGCTATTCGTCCAGCGCTTGCCTTTCCCAAATGGCAACTCCCACACATAGCTCTGATTGAACATGTGCCGGCGGTCGAAATCCGAACGCGCCCGGGAGCGAGCGGAATTGATGATGTACATAAAGCCACCGTTGTCCTGCGAATAGTCGATCGACTTGGACCATGTATAGGCCGTGGTCAATTGGAAGCCGCCCGAGAATCGGCGGTCGAATTTTACCTGAAGGGAATTGTAGTTCGTGGAGGTGCCAATGAAACTAACGTTGGTGTCCGCGTCCCGGCGGAAGCTGGACCAAAGAGGACGTCCGTCGCGGCCGGCGCCCAGGATCATGCCGGCGTTCGCGTTGAACTGCTGCCCAACTCGCGTGCCCTTGTTCCCAACGTACGCCACGTCCAGGGTGAATTGCTTGGGAAGCGCGCGCTGAACGGCGAGATTGTAGCTTTGAATGTAGCCCTCGCGATAATCAAGCGGCACCATTTCGTAATTCTGATTTGGCGCGTTACGAATGATGCCATCCTGCGGAACATTGAATGGCAGGGGCGCCGGCAAGCCCGCCGCCATGCTGCCGGCGGGGACGAAACTGTTTGCGGGATTAAATGCGTTGTTCTGACGCACCGGGAAATTGTAAGCATAGCGGTTATCCGGATATGGGATGTAGCTAATACCGTAGCCGGAGCGTATGACCGTCTTCTCGTCAAAGCGATAGCTGATGCCGAGACGCGGCGCGAAGTTTGTTTTGAAATTCTTGCGGCCCAGGTTACTGGGGTTGTTCCCCACTCCAGCCACGATTAACGAGTTCGTGGCGATGTCGTAGTTGGAGAAACCGCCCTGCTGGCGGGGCGTTGCGGGAGGATAGAGCTCGTGGCGTACGCCAATATCTACGGTGAGCTTCTTGGTCACTTGCCACTTATCCTGGACGTAGCTGAAGAAGGGAAACTGCACATACTCCGGGAAAGCCGAGAGCAAATCGCGCCCGTAATCGTTGGGCAGGTCGAGCAGGAATGATGCATAGGCATTGGCGAAGCCCTGGTTGGGGTCGCCATTGCGCCCGGTTTGGCCGGACCGGAAACGGAATTGACCCCGCAGGGAATACACCTGCGTCTGGAACAATCCATCGCGATTGTAACGGTAGTCGATGCCGAACTTCATAGTGTGGTTGCCCAGCGTCTTCGTCCAGTTATTCACGAAGTTCCAATTCGTTTCAAAACGAATCCAGGGCAGCGACAGCGAGTATCCCATCACGGGATTGCTGTAGCCGGAAATGTCGATGTTGGTAAGTCCGCTGGTCAGGTTGCTGATGTTCACACCTCGGATACCCACGTCGTCGGATGCTCTCGTGCCATCGTCGGTGGCCACTGCGTCATTGCGGTAGCGCGAGATTCCCACTCGGAATTCTCCAATGAACGTTGGCGAAAGCACCGCTGTGTAATTCAACGCACCGGAGATCGTCTTCGTCGTGCCTGTACCGGCGAAGCCCCCGTTCGCCGGGCCGCCCGCCAATCCATAACCGCTGAGTGCCGGGTCGAACACGACCGGAGTTTGCCAACTATATCGGCCGCTGATTCGGTGATTGGCCGTGAGGTTGTGGTCCAGCTTCACGTCGAACCCATCGGTGTCCTTTGCCCGCACGGTCGTGCCTTCGTAATTGACGCCGCTCACATTGGAGGTAGTTGGCGTGGGCACCAGATTATTCAGCCGGGTGGCGATGGGGGAAATGCGCGACGTAGGGATCACGTTGCCGGGGAAGGGTTGGCGATTGGCGCCCGCGCTGTCTCCGGTCGTCGGGTCGTAAATCGTGGTGGGTGAAGCCGCGAGGTTGCCACGCCGGAAATCCATCGTCGGGATCGTGTAGCGGTGTCCTTTGCCCAGGCGGTCGCGGATGCCCAGGTAGTCGCCGAAGAAGAAGGTGCGGTTCTTGATGATGGCGCCGCCAAAAGTTCCGCCGAAATAGTTGTATGTGACGGGCGGTTTGGAAAGCAGATCCGTCCGGCGTGCCGCCAAGCGGCTGACTCGGTTGAATTCAAACAGGCTGCCATGAAAATCGTTCGTGCCGGATTTCAGCGCCACGTTGATTACTGCGCCACCAGCGCGGCCCATCTCCGCTTCGTAATTCGAGGTGGTGACGTCTACCGTCTGGATTGCCTCGGCCGGCGGAACATAAACGGTTAGTAGTCCCGTGCGATGGTTGTTGTCGACGCCTTCGAATTGGATATTGTTCGCCAGACGTGCCTGCCCGTTCACCCGGCTCTGCATCGAATCGTTGGAGTTGAAAAACTCGGAGTGGTTGCGCTGCGCGCGTGCTGCTCCTGGAACGAGATTGACGAGTCCCTGGAAATTTCGGTTCTGCGTCAACGGCAGCTCGGACACCTGTCGAACGTCCATTTGCCGCCCCGTGTCGGTGCGATCCGTTTGCAGCGCGGGAACTTCAGCCGTGATGGTGACTTGCTCGGAGACTTGGCCCGGCTGCAATTGGATATCCGCTCGGATTGTGGAATTGATGTTGACGGGAACGGACTCTCTCGTTGCCTTGCGGAAGCCCGTCTGTTCGACGGACACGCTGTAAAGGCCTTGAGGCAAATTGGAAAAGATGAAGTTTCCGGACTCGTTCGTGGAACTCGAACGCGTCAGGTTCGTGGCGGCCTCAACTGCTGTCACCTTCGCGTTGGGCACTACAGCGCCCGAAGCGTCTGTGACGGTGCCGACCAAAGTTCCATTGAGTGCTTGGCCCGGCAGCAGCGCGGCTGCGGTGATGAAAGCCAGTGATAACCAAAATAGACGGAGCATGATTTACGACCTCCTAGCAAATTTGCTGAGACTATATCACTTCTCGAACGCTTTCTATTCGTCCAAATCCTCTCATTGCCTCCGCACCCATTCCGCTCCAACATAGTTTCTTTCCGCATACCAGCCTTTGGGCAAATCGGCCAGCGCCAGAAGAGTCGGATCTCTATCCACCGGCTGATGCAGACATGAGCGAACGGGACCTCCTCCAGCGCTCATGCTCTCCCCCAAGAGCTGCCAAGCCCCCTTATCGGCGTTATGCGAAACGTAAGTTACACCCTCAACGCCATCAAAAATGGTTTTCGTTAAGAACACCTGCGTGTGCATTGGATCCGGAAACGGCCAGCCCTCTCGATCTCCCGACTCCTCGTTCTGAGTCCGGAAATCCTTCTCCAACTTGCCCTCGACGATGTCCGGCTGCAATCGAGGCTGTTCAATCCTTCTGTCGAAATCCGCTTCGTCCGGGAAGCGGTTCTGCAAATTGGGATAGACCAACCGCAGCATTGGATACTCCGCTCTTTCGCAATACCAGTCCGCCCTCGGCATTGAGGTCCTTACCCAGTGCTGGGCAACCGGGCGAAACTCGCAATCTAGGTTCGCGATCAAGTCGGAATATCGGCCCACGCTTAGATCGACGCCGCCGCGCATTCGTTTGCCCGCCTCATCAAGGGCGGAATGCGAGACCCCATCGGGCAATCCCACGCTACTGAGTTGAGCCCCAGCCTTCGCATCTACGAGCCCAGTAGTGTACGTCCATACGACCTCGCAAACATACGCTGCCCCCCCACGCTCAATACGAAGCACCAAGCTCCTTGATGCCGTCCATCAATTGCGACCCATCTGCATCGAACAGCATCATCGCGGCAACTCACTCAAATACGCCCAGACCGCTTCCTGTCCAAAAAACTTCGCCGCTCCCACCGCATCGCTACCGTACAAGTCCTCTCGAATCCTCGGGTCCGCCCCTATTTCTACCAAAGCCTTCACCATCTCCAAATGCCCATTCTGAGCCGCCAAATGCAGAGCCGTCACACCTTGCCCATGCGTCAATCCGCCAAATGTAGCCTGCAAATTCACACTTGCCCCCAGCGCCACCAAGCGCCTTGCCGCCTCCACTCGGTTGCACACGGCCGCCCAAATCAAGGGCGTTCCACGATACGGGTCGCTATCCAACACCGCCCCCGCCGCAAGCAACCTCTCAAACACCGCGACACTCCCCGTCTTCGCCGCCCACACCAACGCCTCATCCAACACCTCCTGCCTCGCCCCACTAGCCACCCACTCCGGAAAGCCGCTATGCGGTCGATAAAACCCACGCGCCGCACTCGCCTCGGCGAGTAACTCACCCCGCGCATCGAAACACCTCTCCACCAAATCCAATCGCCCCAGCCCCGCCGCCACGCGTAAGTTCCCCGGCGCCACGCTCACCCGGCTCAGAAGCTCCGCCGCCTCTCGGTGTCCCCAGAACAACGCCACTGCTAACGGCGTTCCCCCCGAACCGTGCGCCTCCAACTCCGCATCCGCGCCCCATCCCAGCAGCGCCTCCAAAAGCTCTACCTGATTCGAATAAGCAGCCTGATGCAATGGAGTCCAACCCCGGTCGTTCGCCTCGTTCACCGACTCCCGCAACTCATCCGTCGTTGCAAATTCCACCCCCACCTTCGGCGCCAAACTCACCGCCAGATTCAGCAGCGTATTCCCATTCGTTCCTCGCTGTCTGCCCAGCATCCGATGCCGACGCACCAACTCCAGAAATCGTTCCAATTCGCCCCTCTCCATCGCTCGAAACGCCGCCAGAAACGGCTCGCCCTCACCGGGATCGGAAACTCCACCCAAGGCCCGAACCCGCTCCTGCAACGCTCCCCAATCCGCAAACCCATGCTCCCTTGCATAAACCAGCAAGGCGTCCTCCATCCCAAAGCCTGCCTGCAATATCTCCTCATCGGACTTCCCCTCAAACCGCGGATGCCAACTCCGGATCTGTTCCAACGCCGCCGGCCCCGCCGAAGCTCGTGTCCGCACCAAGCCAATCGCTCTCTCATGCAGCCACTTCAAGTCCAGCACATACAACTTGCTATGTTCCAGTTCCAGCGCCGGATCGGCATAAGCCTTTAGCTTCGACCAACTCGAAAACCCCTGCTCTCGCGCCACCACAAACTGCGCGTCCATCAGAGCCACCTCCCGGCGCACATCCGACTCCGCCCGCTCCTTCCAACGCCCCTGTTGCGACCGAAGCCGTTCCATCGCCGTCCCATCGCCCGCCCGCAGCGCCCGCAACAATTCGCGCGCCTGCTTCTTCTGTTGTTCCAAGTTCATGGTCTGCGTCCTCAGTCTTGAGCAAGAGTATTGAGCAGGTAGGCGCAGCCCTTTAGGAAGAAATGACGCGTCCTGCACGCATCACCGGTAGCGTAGCAAAATGCCATGTTCGCCTTTTCCGGCGCTACGTTCACGGATCTCGAAAATAATCTCTATCCCACTCAACGCAAATCACTTACGGCGCTCCTCGCGCACCCCTCAAAACCACTTTCCAGCCTCTCGCCTGTATCCTCGGATCGCATGAAACAGCCAAACAATACTGTCATCGATCACGCCGCCCACGGCCGCCTCGGCACGGGCGCGAAAACTCCCGAGGGCCTCGCTCGCTCTGCCCAAAACGCGACCCGGCACGGCCTCTCCGCGCAAACCT
>VFQP010002577.1_pt1 | contig 19930 bp, 22 predicted proteins | sample 3512351 | NCBI WGS metagenome assembly VFQP01 (sample SAMN10412372, study PRJNA504923) | tailings metagenome | isolation source: Relicate 1 Philex TSF1 revegetated site | place: Philippines: Tuba, Benguet | collected 2017-08-29
CCGCTGCCCAGCACGTCGGCCCGGAAAACCAGCGACACCTTGAGCCGGCGTGCCCGCTCATGCCGTACCAGGCCGTAGATCAGGAAATAGTGGGTGCGCACGTCGACGATGTCGCCGGCGTTGCTGGCCTGCGGGGCAATGCCCTGCAGCTGCGTGGTCACCTCGCCCGTATTGTTGAAGTAGGCGCGGTCGCGCTGGCGTACCAGCTCGCGCGCACGGTCGAGCGGCAGCTTGTCGATCACGGCGGACAACACCTCGGCCTCGGCCGTATTGGCATTGACCTTGGTGCGCTCCGGCAGGACGGTCACGAACGGATCGAGCGCGGCAATCATCTGCGGCGTGTAGCCCGGGATGGCCAGCAGGTCTTCGACACTGTCAGGCGGCCTGGGTGGTGGTTGGCCATTGGTCGACACACCCTTGGCCGCGCGCAGGAAATATTGCGCCGTGGGTTCGGCCAGCGCGGCATTCATGCCGAGCGTTTGAAGCAGACGCCTGAAGGCCAGCAGCGACGGTTGGTCGATGCTGGCGACGCGGCTCGTGCCATCGGCCTGCCAGATATAGAGGTTGGTCAGGTTGAAGCGTGCCTGCGCGTCAAGGATCCGGCCGGACACGAACGAGGTTTCGCCACCCTCGGCAGTGCTCACGCCAGCGCCCAGGAAATCGGAAAGCCGGGTCTCGGCGACCGTCACCGACCACGGTTCGCCAATATAGTCGACTTGCGAGCGCCGCTGGTCGTCGCGCAGGATCAGGCGCGACCAGTCCACCGCGGCGCGTTCGATCCAGGCTGCCTGCGCCACCAGACGCTGGTTCTCGATCGAGCGGATCTGTACCTGCTGGCGCCATAGCAGGCCGGACACCACTACCACGGCCAGCGTGACCATCAGCAGCGCCGTCACCACCGCCGCACCTTGCTGGCGGCGCTGGCGGGGTATCCGGTGCTGGAGGGCAGGGGCAGGAGGGTGGCGCATCATCACAGGCCCGTCATGCAGATCTTCTGGAACTGGCGCGTGGCATCGCCGTCGCCCATGCGTGCGAAGACGGTCAACTCGACCGCGCGAACAGCCACGCTGGTGGAGATGTTGCCCAAGCCCGCCTGTGCGTCGCTGGCGCCCACCGCCTGGGCGGCGCTGGCAGCGGCGCTGCCCTGCATCAAGGCCGTACGCACGCGGCCGGTATCGATCAGCCAGCCCACGGGCTCGACCCAGGCACGTGCCGACAGCTGGTCTGCATTGGCCAGCAACGGCCGCAATTGCTGGCCCGTGTTGCCGGGCTGGCGCAATGTCATGAGCGCGTTCTGCACTTCGCTGCGCGACCCGGCAGCGCGGCTGGCTACGCGTACCACGGTGTTGCCATCGAGCCGGTACGCCACGACCTGCCACGCAGGCGGCTGGCCTTCGTCGCGGCGATCGCGCACCATCAGCAACTGGTTCGGGCCGAACTCGACCGGACTGGCTTGTAACTGGGCGGGCTGGGCCAGATGCTCGCAATCGGTCTGGAACTGGCCATAGAGTACCTTGAGCGCGTCGAGCCGGGCATCGTGATCGGTGAGCCGTTCACGGCTGCGCGTGAGCGAGTCCAGCGCGCGCCATCCGATCACCGCCATGACCGCCAGCAGGGTAATGGCGACCAGCATTTCCAGCAGCGTGAAGCCGCGTTGTCTGCCAGGGCCGCGCTGCCCGTGACGGCGGTCAGAGGACGTTGCGCGTTTCATTGGGTATCAGGGTGACGAGCCAGGCCAGGCGTACGGACTTGTTGGTGGCCGACGGATAGACTGCGATTTCCACGCGGCGGAACGACGGGTTCGGAGTGCCGGAGACCGCTTCCTCACACCACAGCGGCACCCCGCCTTGCGGGCAGTCATAGCCGCGCGAGCCGGGCTCGGGCCAGGTACGCGACAGCCGTAACGTGGCCAGGTGGTTTTCGGCGCTGTATTCGGCCAGCATGCGCTGCTGCAGCGATACGCTGGATTCGGTCATCGATCCCATCGCGCGCATGGCCGCTGTCAGCGCCACCGCGAGAATGGTCAGCGCGACCAATACCTCGATCAGCGTGAAGCCTGCGGCATGACGTCGATGGAGGCGAGTCATTGGGTCACCGTGGCCACATAGCGTCCGGTACCGTCGCCGGTCACGTCCACGCGAATATCGCCACGCGTCAGGACCAGCCGTTGCGGCTCGTCGATCAGTTCGCGGCCGAAGACCAGCCGCAGCGGACCATTGCCGGGCTGGCGGCCTCCCTGCACGACCACCGCGCCATCCAGTTGCACGCGCCAGCGGCCCGGTGCAAACACGTCGGTGCGCATAGGAACCCAACCCTGCGGCGTCGATTCCAGGAAGCGCCAGCCCGTGGCATCGCCTTCCCAGGCCAGCGGGCGGGCGCCCAGTTGGGCATCCTCCTGCGCCAGTTCGAACAGGCGGGCAATACGCTGGCCGTCGTCGAGCACGCGGCCGCGTTCATTGGGCGTGGCGTTGACGGCCACCAGGGAAATGACAATGCCGGCGATCACCATGACCACCAGCAGTTCAAGCAGCGTAAAGCCGCGCGTCCGGCGATGCGGAAGTAGGGCGGGGGTGCCGCGCAGCGTCGCCGAAGTCATGAAGTGAGGAAGCGCTTATTCCCAGTTGCCGATGTCGGCGTCATTGGCGCTGCCGCCGGCCTGGCCGTCGGCACCGAAGCTGAATACGTCGATCTCGCCACGCACGCCCGGATTCAGATACTGGTAGGGGTGACCCCACGGATCCTTGGGCAGCTTTTCCAGATAGCCGCCGCCCTTCCAGTTGTTTGGCACCGGCTCGGTGGTCGGCTTGCTCACCAGCGCCGCAACGCCTTGCTCGGTGGTCGGATAGCGGCCGTTGTCGAGGCGGTACAGCTTGAGCGCCTGCATGATCGACGAGATGTCCTGGCGCGCCGCAACGATTCGCGCTTCATCGGGACGGCTCATGATCTTGGGTACCACCAGCGCGGCCAGCACCCCCAGGATCACGATCACCACCATGATTTCGATCAGCGTGACGCCGCGGGCGCGACGACGGGTTTCGTTTCTGGTGGCCGCAGCCTGGTTGATGGTTCTGCGCATCGTGTCTGTATGTTGAGTCCGGGTATGGTCGGAGAGTATAACCCCCGCCGTATGACTGTTTGGCGTGAAGCGCGGGCCCCGGATTGTGATTTTATGTACCAATGTGCAACTGCAACAAAAATCTTGCATTGCAGATGCACGTTATCTATGATTTGACTCACGATGCAACTGACCCGATTCTCCGACTACGCCTTGCGCCTGCTGATGTACGTATCACGCGGCGACGGGAGCCGTCCGATCACGATTGCCGAGGTTGGCCAGCAATTCGACATTTCCCACAACCATCTGGTGAAGGTGGCGGCGCGTCTGTCGAAGCTTGGCTGGATCACGGCTACGCGTGGGCGCCACGGCGGCCTGCAACTGGGCCCCGACGCGGCGCAACTGTCGGTCGGCACGATCCTGCGCGAGCTGGAAGGGCACAAGTCGATCATCGACTGTACCGATCCGCCCTGCGCGCTGCATGGCAATTGCCGGCTGAAGCGCGCGCTGGACGAGGCCGAGGAGGCATTCTACAAGTCACTCGACCGCATCACGCTGGGCGAAGTGTCCGGTAGCCGCACTGCCGAGTCGATTATCAGTCTGCATCTGGATTTCCTGAGCCGGCGCGCGGCTTGATGCCATGGGGCAGGTGCCCCGGCAAAGCCTGTTGCCGGCTTTATTGTGTGCGAAAACATGCATCGAAAATGCATGAAAATAGGAGTTTTGCTGATGTTGTCCGCTGCTTCCCGCCCCTATATCGACGCCAGCGTTCCCGTGCTGCGAGAGCATGGTCTTGCCATTACCACGCACTTCTATCGCGAGATGTTCGCGGCGCGGCCCGAACTGAAGCGCCTGTTCAACATGGGCAACCAGGCCAACGGCTCGCAGCAGCAGTCGCTGGCCTCGGCGGTGTTTGCCTACGCCGCCAATATCGATCGCGCCGACGTATTGGCACCGGTGGTCGAACGCATCGTCCACAAGCATGTGGCCGTGGGCCTGACGCCGGCCCACTATCCGATCGTTGGCAAATACCTGATCGAGGCCATCGCTGCAGTGCTGGGCGACGCCGCCACGCCGCCACTGCTGGCCGCCTGGGACGAAGCCTATTGGCTGCTGGCAGGTGAGTTGATCGCCGCCGAGGCTCGCCTCTACGAACGCCACAATGTCGCACCGGGCCAATTGCTGCGTGTGCGGGTGGTCAATCGGGAGCAGGAAGGCGATCACGTGGTGGCGCTGACCCTGGCCGCTGCCGATGGCACGCCGCTGCGCGATTTCGCGCCAGGCCAGTACATCAGCGTCGAAGCCACGTTCGCCGATGGCCATCGCCAGTTGCGCCAGTACTCGCTGTCCGGCGAGCGCGGGCTGCCGACCTGGCGTATCTCGGTCAAGCGTGAGGAAGGCAACGCGCAGACGCCGGCGGGTGCCGTGTCGAATTGGCTGCACGACAACGCCCACATCGACACGACCTTGCATGTCAGCACGCCGTGGGGCGACTTCGCGCCGCAACTCGACGACCGCCGTCCGATGGTGCTGATGTCCGCAGGCATTGGCGTGACGCCGATGGTGTCGGTGCTGCGCACGCTCGCGCGCGAGAATCCGCATCGTCCGGTTCTGTTCGCCCATGCCGCCCGCCACGGTCGCCACCATGCGCACCGTCGCGATGTCGTCTGGGCGCGCGAACAGATGCCGAATCTGCGTACCCACATCAGCTATGAGACGCCGCATGACGCCGATGTCGCGGGTCGCGATTTCGACCATGCCGGCACGATGCCGATCGACGCATTGCTCAAGTCCGAAGACACCGCCGCATTCAACGACGCGCGCTTCTACCTGTGCGGCCCAATCGGTTTCATGCAGGCCCAGCGCCACGCACTGATTGCCGCCGGCGTTCCGGTGTCGCACATTCATCGTGAAGTGTTCGGTCCCGACCTGCTCGACGATCTGCTTTGATCTGACCGCATCAAGGTTGGCAGGACTGACAGACAAGCGACGTATGCGTCTGGTACGCTAGGCGATCTCATGAATACTGCCGCCTGGCGAACCCGCTCGTGCCAACCCTGACCCGGCCTGCTTTCCGCTTCGACCTGTCCGCCGCCTGGCTGCCGCGCCTGGCCAGCCTGGTGCTGTTTGTTGCCTTGTGCGCGCTGGTGACGCACTGGGTACTGGCCTTCAGTGCAATGCGGACGATTCCGGTTCCCAAGTCGGCACGCGTTGCCCAGACCGAGGCCGTGGAAACGGGTGCCGTCGCCACGCTGTTCGGCGGCAATGCACAGTCGGGCGTGCGCGACGTGCAGTTGATTGGCGTGGTGGCGGACCTCGATGGCGTGGGTCCGGCCGCGGCGATTCTGTCGCTCGATGGTGGTCCGCCCAAGGCGGTACGCGCGGGGGCCTCGCTGTCGCCACAAATTCGTCTGGCTGAAGTCCATGGCCGAAACATCGTGATCGAACGCAATGGCGTGCGTCAGGAAATTGCATTGCCACTACAGAATTCGGTAGCGGCCGGGCGCCCGGGCACCCTGCCTGCGATGCCGCCATCGGGTGCCGCTGCACCGCTGTCGACACCGATGCCACCGCCGCCGCCTGCGGTCAGCGCACCTGCGCAGCCACAGCCTCAGGCGGGCCTGCCACCCCAGAACTTCCAGCAACAGCCTCAGAACATCCGCCAGATACCGGGACAACCGTTCCAGGCGGTTCAGCCCGATGGCGCGCCCGGCGAGAACCCCGCCGCGCAAGACTGATCGAAGCCTAGGCAAGCACGTGAAAAACCCCTGAAACCGAGCTCGCAATCCGGTTTCAATGTGTTGCGCAATATTTGTCTGTCTTGCACGTGTTTACGCCGCGAGTCGATTCTGTGAGCCCCGTAACATCGTATTAAAAGTGCCAACTTTGACAGGATGTCTGCGTTCTAATCCGTACATGCCCAACGTGATGAAAAGGAGCACAGACATGCAACGCAATCACAAGACGCACATCCTGAAGAGCTTTATCGCGGCCTCGGCCATGTTCATGGCGGCCGGTGCCGCTTTCGCGCAAACCGCCGCGCCGGCCCCTTCGGCAGCACCCGCACCCCAGGCAGCGCCGCAAGGTGGTCCAGGTCACCAGCATCGCATGGGCGGACCGGGCGAACACCATGGCGGCATGATGTGGATGAAGTCGGTGGACACCGATGGCGACGGCGCAATCTCGAAGGCCGAAGCCGACGCGCTGTTCAACAAGATCGACACCAACCACGACGGCAAGCTCGACAAATCCGAACTCGCTGCGTACCACAAGGCGGCCTGGGAACAGCGCCGTGCGCAGATGAAGGCCGAGTTCGAAGCCAAGTTCAAGTCTGCGGACAAGAACAACGATGGCGCGTTGACGCGCGACGAGTTCAAGGCCGCATTCCCGCGCATGGCCAACCGCTTCGACAAGCTCGATGCGAATCGCGACGGCAAAGTGACCATGGCCGAGATCCAGGCCGATATGCAGAAGATGCACAAGGAGCGCATGGATCGTCGTGGTCCGGGCGGTGCCTCGGCACCGGGCGTGCCTTCGCCGAGCGGCAACTAAGCGGCAGCGACGCAGCAACTCCTGGCAACGCCAGAAACAAGGAACGCGGCCTTTCGGGGCCGCGTTTTTCATGGAGCTGGCACTAACCTTGCCTCTGCCGCGTGATCCATGCGGCCGCCGAATCTGACTACCGCACTGGCGCTTACATGAAATAAATTGCGGACTTGTGCACGACTTGCTAAATTTGCGCAAAAAAATTGCCGACAAACATATTGCGGAGCAACAAAACGTGAGCAAGGTGGAGCTGGACAAAATCGACCGGAAGATTCTGGAGGTCCTGCAGACCAACGGGAGGCTGACCAACCTGGAAGTGGCTGAGCGTGTGAACCTGTCGCCCAGCCCCTGCTTGCGTCGCATCCGGCGCCTCGAGGAGATTGGCGTGATACGCCAGTACGCAGCGCTGCTCGAACCCAACAAGATCGGGTTGGGGTTGCTCGCCTATATCAACGTGCGACTGGAAAAGCAGGGTGGTACGCCAAAGGGCAAGGCACCGCTCGACCTGTTCCGCGCTGCCATCCAGACCTGGCCAGAGGTAGCCGCATGCCACGCAATGACTGGCGAAATGGATCTGCTGCTCAAGGTCTATGTCGAGGACATGGAGCACTTCGCCCGCTTCATGCAGGAACAATTGCTGGCGCATCCTTCGGTGATCGATGTGCGCTCAAGCTTTGCGCTCGAATCGATCAAGGACACCACGGCATTGCCAGTGGCCAGTTCCGCCTGATCCATCGACGCACAAAACAAAAACGGCGCACCGTCAGGGTGCGCCGTTTTTGTTCATGGCTGCCCGGTGGCCGTCAGGCCGTGCCTTTCTGCGGCACCAGCGAGCGCCAGAAGCGCAGGCCGAAACGACGCGCATCGCGCAGATTGCGGCGCACCATGTAATCCAGGTCCGCCACCTGCTCGTCGATGGCCTCGGTCAGGCGGCTCACCGTATCTGCGGGGGTCAGTTCCAGGTAGGCATCGGCTTCGCCATATGCATACTGGACCTTCATGCCGGCCTTCTTGGCAATGTGCATCATCGCCGCGTTGCGGGACAGGCAATGCATGTACAGCGTGCGGACGTTGGTATTGCGGCCGTGCATGGCGGCGCGCTGGAACAGGGCGCTACCGATACCGCGGCCACGCGCACTCTTCGACACCGACACGCCAAACTCGGCAACGCGGCCTTGCGCGTTGTCGCGCAAGTTGGCGAAGTGGCCAACACCCACCAGTTCCAGATGTTCGTCATAGACGCCGAACACGCTGTCATGGTCGAAATCGATACTGTCGACGTACGCCTCGATCACATGGTTACCAACCGACTGGCCAAAACGGAGCAGGCGATCTTCCTCGCCGAGGGCGAGAAAATGCTTGAGCAGGCGCGAGCGGTGATGGGCAGCCAGTTCCCGCACCAGGGTGGTGTGGCGCTGGGTGGCCTGTGCCTCGGCTGCACGGCGAAGATCTTCGTCGGTGACGGCTCCGACGGCCTTGCTCAGTTCGAGCGGGTTCACTTTGGTTTCCTTCTTTGATGATCGGGATAAAAATAGCATCGGAGCGGTGGTTGCCGATGCACTTTCTCGATGCTCACATATTTGTGATGCAGAATGCGGAGTTCGGGCAAACACTAGGTTGCTGCGACGCGAAAAGTATTGTAGTGGAATTGTCAGTCTCGCGTAAGCTATCCCGCGGCCCAGCCGGCGCACCAAAGTGTGACAATTCGAAAAATCCCGCTAATTCAATAACTTAACCATGCGGCTAAGGCGTCACGGGCGTGCCTGTTGTGGATTTGTTGCAACGCGGCACGTTTTCGGCGGTCTGTCGCTACGGACGCCCGTTTGGGCATGACCGTTAGAATTCGCCCCTATGAACGAGCCGCCCATTGTTGTGATTTATGCGCATCCCGCGCCTAGACGCTCGCGCGTCAACCATCCCCTGGCAGAAGCCCTGGCTGAACTGCCGCATGTAGAAGTGCGCGAGCTTTACCGGCTCTACGTGGATTACGACATCGATGTCGTGGCCGAGCAGCGCCTGATATCGACCGCCGAAACCGTGGTGCTGCTGTTCCCCGTGCGCTGGTACAGCGTGCCGGCGCTGATGAAGCTGTGGCTCGATGATGTTCTCGAAATCGGCTGGGCGTTTGGTCCTGGCGGCACGGCCCTGCGCGGCAAGTCGATGCTGGCCGTGGCCAGTACCGGCGGACATGCCGACGCCTATGGTCCGGATGGCATCCACGGGCACCCGATCGAAGATTTCCTGCTGCCACTGGAGCAGACCGCGACGTTGTGCGGCATGACGTGGCTGCCACCGATCGTGCTGCACGATGCCGACCGGGCCAATACCGATGCGGTTGCGCTGCACATCGAGCATGTGGCGCGCCACCTCGCGCCGCCGCCATTGCCGCCGGAAACACAGGAATGGCCTGAATCCGAAGTTTCCGGGGAGGACGCATAGTGAACCAGCATGATTTCCTGATTGCCCTGCTGGTGTTCCTGCTGGCTGCCGTGGTGGCCGTGCCGGTGGCGCGGCGCTTCCAGCTCGGTGCCGTACTTGGCTACCTGATCGCAGGCGCCGCCATTGGCCCGTTCGCGTTGCGGCTGGTCACCAATGTCGAGTCGATCCTTCACTTCTCCGAGTTCGGCGTCGTGCTGATGATGTTCGTGATCGGCCTGGAACTGGAACCGCGCAAGCTCAAGGCGCTGCGCAAGTCAATCTTCGGCTATGGCTCGGCGCAAATGGCGGCCTGCGCACTGGCCATCGGGGTGGTTGCCGCACTGTTCGGCGCGCCATGGCAGGTGGCCCTGGTGGCCGGGCTTGGCCTGGCCTTGTCATCGACGGCGATTGCATTTGCCACGCTGGCCGAACGTAACCTGATGAGTACCGGGGCCGGAGCCGCCAGCTTTGGCATTCTGCTGTTCCAGGATATCGCCGCGATCCCGATGATCGCGCTGCTGCCACTGCTGGCGGCAGATGGTGCTGGCGCCTCGCCGCATGGTCCCGAGAATTGGGTGATTGCCGGCAAGGCGGTGGCCGTGATCGGCGCGGTGGTGGTGGGTGGCCGTTACCTGGTGCGCCCGGCGCTGCGGATCATCGCGCGCACCGGCATGCGCGAGATGTTCACCGCATTCGCGCTGCTGCTGGTGGTGGGCATCGCGTTGATGATGGATGCGGTGGGTTTGTCGATGGCGCTTGGCACCTTCGTGGCGGGCGTGCTGCTGGCCGACTCGGAGTACCGCCATGCGCTGGAGGCCGACATCGAGCCGTTCAAGGGGCTTCTGCTTGGCCTCTTCTTCATGGCGGTGGGCATGTCGATCGATTTCGGCATCCTGGCCCAGTCGCCGGGCAAGGTGCTGGGCTTTGTGGTGGCGTTCGTCATCGTCAAGACGCTGGTGCTGGCCGTGCTCGCACGCCGTTTCGGGGTGGCGCGCGGACAATGGCTGCTGTTCGGCCTGCTGATCTCGCAGGGTGGCGAATTTGCGTTCGTGGTCTTTTCCGAGGCACGCACGGTAGGCTTGCTGCCGCAAGACACCGAGGCCTTGCTGGTGCTGGTGGTGGCGCTGTCGATGGTGGCCACGCCGCTGCTGCTGTTGCTGTTCGACCGCCTGCTCGCGCCTCGGCTCAATGCCATGTCGCAGCGCCCGGACGACGAAATCACCAATCATCACAACCCCGTGATCATTGCGGGGTTCGGTCGCTTTGGGCAGATCATCGGACGGTTGCTGTATGCCCAGGGTATCGGGGTGACTGTGCTCGACCATGATCCCGACCAGATCGAATTCCTGCGCCAGTATGGCTTCAAGATCTTCTACGGCGATGCCACGCGCATGGACTTGCTCGAGGCCGCCGGTGCGGGCGAGGCGCGGATCATGATCGTGTGCATCGAGGACATGAACGACAACCTCGCGCTGATCGACAAGGTGCGCCATCGCTGGCCGGAGCTGAAGATCTATACCCGCGCACGGCACGTGTCGCACGTCTACCAGCTCAAGGACCGGGGCGTGGAAACGTACGAGCGCGAGATGTTCGAGGGCTCGCTGATGCTCGGCCGACGGGTGCTGGAAGGACTGGGCTTTGACCGGGTCGAGGCGCGGAGCGTGGCGTTGCGCTTCCGTCGCCACAATATCGAGGGCATCGACCGCTTCTATCCGTACTACAAGGACCAGAAGAAGCTGGTCTCGCTGGCCAAGCAGGCGCGCGACGAACTCGAGGAAATGTTCCGCCAGGACCGTGAGCAGCGCCAGAAACGCGAAGAGGCCGAGTGGTCCTAGCCGGAGGGCCTCAGCGCGCCGCGGCGCCCGCCATGCCGGGCGCCAGGCCGTTCTCCAGCAGACCGACTACCATCTCGGCAAACGCCGCGTAAGACAGCTTGCCGCCCGGCTTGAGCCAGGTGAAGGTCCAGTTGATCATGCCGAACACGGTCATGGTCAGCGCCGTCTGGTTTTCGCCGGTCACGCGATCCGGGTAGGCCAGCCGCAACAGGCGTGAGAACGCCGCAACTACGTCGCGCTCGCGCTTGAGGATCTCGTCGCGCTGTTCCTCAGCCAGGAATTTCACGTCGTTGATCAGCGCGATATGGCGTGTCTGCGATGTCTCGTACTCGGCCAGGAATGCACGCAGCAGGTGGCCGAACGTATCGCGCGGCGTGCGCGCCTGCCGTTCGCCATCCACCTCGACCTGGGCAATGATGCGCATCAGCTGACGCGTATAGCGATCGAGCAGGTCGAACAGGATCGCTTCCTTGCTTTCGTAGTAGTGATAAAGGCGCGCCTTCGATGTACCGCAGGCCGATGCCAGATCGGCCATCGAGGTGCTGGGATAGCTGGTGGCGGCAAACGCGGCCGCTGCCAAATCGAGAATCTGTTCGCGTTGCGCCTCGAAGTCGGGCGCTTTGGTTCTGGCCATATGGGTCGGATCAATCCGCCGGTTGTTCTGTTATTGCTACGGCGTCACTCGGCGCCGGAAGTCAGCTGATGGCGGCGGATTTCGCACGATTCGAGGCTTTCCGGATTGCCGCGCAACTGCAACTGGCCACTGCTGACAAGCTCGCGGCAACGCCAGAAGACGAACCAGTCGCTGGCCAGCAGGCCTTCGATGGCACCCATCACACTGCCCACCACCTGCGCGGCCGAAGTCCAGTCCACCGGAGCGCGCTCCAGGATCACGTCGTCGACATTGTGATAGGCGGCGGGCACCAGCGTGTTGCCTTTCCAAAGCCGCACATCGGCGTTTTCCTTGACGTTCTGTTGCCATTCGTAGCCAAGCCGGCCCAGACGCAGCACCGACACTGGCGCGATGGTCGAGAAACGCCGCGCAAGCCGGGCAGCCGGGTACATGCCGATGGCGGTCAGGCTGCCGTGCGCGGGCGTCTCCAGCTCGCGCAGGTCCATCGCCACCTCGTTGATGCGCTGGGGCGCCTGGTAGAGATGGAAGACCACGCGGCGCAGCATCAACTGGTCCGAGGCGCTCTGGCCATGCCAGATTGCCACTTCCAGGTCGTCCCGGCGCAGTTGCTGGAGCTGGTCCAGCGCCTGGCGCATCTCGGCGCCGAAGTCGATATCGGAGTGCGGGGCCACCCGCTGCCAGAAGCCCGAGCGGATCAGGCCCGTGCTGTCGATATCGGCGATCGGGCCCACGGCGAGGTCGTCGCGCAGGACGACCACCGGATCGGGCCGGGCCGCCTGGGCCAGTGCCTGGCGCAGCGTGTTGCCCGCGACATCGCCGTTGACGACATGGATATATTGCATGACCGTGATTGTATAGGGTGCGACGGGTCCCGGACCTCTGGTCGCAATTGCCCAAGCCGCCGGCAGGCGGTTGCAGGACGGGCGATGCGACGCATGAAGCGTGTTCCGCCATTGTAATCACGGCCTGTGGTTCGTCGGGCATCGGCGACCGTCCGACATGTGGGATTCCCACCATTCGCGTGCGGCGCTTGACACTGGTCAGCCTTACCGCTCGTCGTAGCTGACCACTACGCGCGGCGTAAGTGCGCGCGCCTGGCAGGTCAGAACAAAGCCCTTTTCCATTTCCCACGGCTCCAGCGTGTAGTTCTTCTCCATTTCCACTTCGCCCTCGAGCACCTTGGCACGGCACGTGCAGCAGACCCCGCCCTTGCACGCATAGGGCAAGTCCAGCCCGGCGGCCAGCGCGGTGTCCAGCACATTGGCATCGGCCAGCGGCAGGCGCATCTTGTGCTGCTTGCCATCCAGCACCACTACCAGTTCGGCCGTGTCGGCCTGGTCGGCATGGTCGCCATGTGAGGTCGGGGTGCGTCTGGGTTGCGCCAGCGGTACGCCAAAGCGTTCGGCGTGGATCAGGTGCGGATCGAGCCCGGCTGCCTTCAGCGCATCCTCGACCTCATCGATCATCGAAGCCGGTCCGCAGACGAACGCGGCGTCGATGTCGTCCACCGGCACGAGCGTCTCCAGGAATGCGGCCACGCGCGCGTGGTCGAGGCGGCCGTGCAACAGGTCCACTTCCTGTGGCTGCCGGGACAACACGTGGTAAAGCGTGAAGCGCGCCAGATACTGGTTCTTGAGGTCTTCGAGCGCTTCGGAAAAGATGATCGTATCGACACTGCGGTTGCCGTAGATCAGCGTAAAGCGGCTGTTCGGTTCCACGGCCAGCGTGGTGCGGATCAGAGACAGCACGGGCGTGATGCCGCTGCCCGCCGCAAACGCTACATAGTGGCGCGCGGCACCGGCATCGAGCGGTACATGAAAGCGCCCGTCGGGCGTCATCACGTCGAGCGTCTGGCCGGCGGCCACGTTGTCATGCACCCAGCTGGAGAACAGTCCATCGTCGACCAGCTTGACCGCCACGCGCAATTCACCGCGTTCGTCGTAGTCCTGCACGCCACAGCAGATCGAGTACGAACGGCGCACGTCCGTGCCGTCGACCGGCGCCTTGAGCGTCAGGAACTGGCCCTGCGTGAAGCGGTACACCTCGCGCAGATTCGCCGGTACTTCGAAGGCGATCGAGACCGTATCTGACGTTTCCGGGCGAACCTGCGCCACGCGTAGCGGATGGAACTGGGGTGTCATGGCCGGTCGGATGCTCAATAGGGTTTGAAGTAATCGAAGGGCTCGCGGCAGTCCAGACAGCGATGGAGCGCCTTGCAGGCTGTGGACGAAAAACGCGACAGTTCCTGTGTGTGGACGCTGCCGCAATGCGGGCACGCAATGGCCGCCGCCCGGGCCGCGCCGGGCATGAAGCGCAGCGGCTTGACGTTCGCGCCGTGCTGCGGTGTCGTCGCGCATTGCCCCGGCGGCGCAATGCCAAAGGCACGCAGGTTGGCGCGCCCGGTGTCGGTGATCCAGTCGGTGGTCCAGGCCGGGGCCAGCACGGTACGGACCCGCCATGGCGCCAGTCCCGCCGCATCGAGTGCACGGCCCACGTCCTCTTCGATCTGCGACATGGCCGGGCACCCGGAATAGGTCGGCGTGATGACCGCTTCGATGGTCGTGCCATCGGCATCGAGCACTACATCGCGCAGGATGCCGAGATCGCGGATCGACACCACCGGAATCTCGGGATCGGGCACCGCGTCGAGCGCCGCCCAGGCACGTGCCAACCGCTCGGCAGGCGTGCCATCGAAAACGGCCGATGGCGCAAACACCGGAGCAAATGGCGACGGCGATGTCATCGAGGCATTGTGGTTACGCATGGCGTGTCGCCCCCGGCTACCCGGCTACCACTGGGCGCCCGGATGGGCGCGCGCCAGGCCCTGCAGTTCGCCCAGCAGGTAGCTCATGTGTTCGGAATGCACACCGTGCTTGCCAGTCGAGATGAATGCCGACGGCGCCGGGCGACGCAGCGTGGCGTCGTCGAGCACGGCCTGCACCGTGGCATCCCAGGCATCGCGCAGTTCGGCGGTCAGTACCCCCACGCCTTGCGCGGCAGCTTCCTGTTCCACGGGATCGGGCGTGAAGCACTCGTTCATGTACGGCAGCAAATGATCCAGGGCGCGTTGCATGCGCAGATGCGACGCTTCGGTACCGTCGCCAAGGCGCACTACCCAATCGGCGGCGTGATGCAGGTGGTAACGCGTTTCCTTGGCCGACTTGGCTGCGATAGCGGCAAGCTCGGGGTCACGGCTGCCTTCGAGTGCCGGCCACAGTTCCGCCATCAGCGCGCTGTAGAGGAAATTGCGCATGATCGTGACCGCATAGTCGCGCTCGGCGCGTGCCGTGCCGGCCAGCGGACCGTGATGCGGCAATTCCTGCAGCGTCCAGTTGCGGAAGTCGTGTTCGTGGCGCCAGTAGGCGTAGTCGTCCTCGTGACGAACGCGGCCGGTCAGCCGGCCTTCGACCGTGCCGGCATGGCTGTACAGCAGGCGCGCCTGCCCGATCAGGTCCAGGCTGATATTGGCCAGGGCAATGTCTTCCTCGAGCACCGGGCCATGACCACACCATTCGGCATTGCGCTGGCCCAGGACCAGCGCGTTGTCCGCGAGGCGCAGCAGGTAGTGCAACGGCGCGGTCTGTGCCAGCGGCAGGCGGGCCAGTGCGTCGGCGAGCTTGCCGTCGTCGGCAATGATCGGTTGCGTCATGGTGCCGGCCTTACATGTGATTGACTTCGTCGGGCAGCTGGTAAAACGTGGGATGCCGGTAGATCTTGTCGGCGGCCGGGTCGAACAGTTCGGCTTTCTCGGCCGGAGCGCTCGCGGTGATGGCCGACGATGGCACCACCCAGATCGATACGCCTTCCTGCCGGCGCGTGTAGACGTCGCGCGCCATATGCAGCGCCTGCGAGGCGTCGGCCGCATGCAGGCTGCCGCAATGCTTGTGTTCCAGCCCCTGCTTGCTGCGGACGAAGACTTCCCACAGCGGCCATTCCTTCTGTTGTGACATGCTGGTCTCCTGTGCGGTCCGAGATTCAGGCAGCCTTGGCGGGTTCGGCGCGGCGTGCGCGTTTTTCGGCATGGGCCAGCGCGGCTTCGCGTACCCAGGCGCCATCCTCATGCGCTTTCACCCGCGTGGCCAGGCGCTCGCGGTTGCACGGGCCGTCGCCGTTGATCACACGCCAGAATTCTTCCCAGTCCAGCGGGCTGTAGTCGTAGTGGCCGCGTTCGGCATTCCATACCAGGCCGGCATCGGGCAGCGTCACGCCTAGCACCTTGGCCTGCTCGACCGTTGCATCGACAAATTTCTGGCGCAGGTCATCGTTGGAAATGCGCTTGATGCCCCAGGCCATGGTCTGCGCGCTGTTGGTAGACGAGGCATCGGGCGGACCAAACATCATCAGTACCGGAAACCACCAGCGGTTGACGGCGTCCTGCACCATGCTGCGTTGGCCCTCGGTGCCGCGCATCATGGCCAGCAACGCGTCGAAGCCCTGGCGCTGGTGGAAAGACTCTTCCTTGCAGATACGGATCATGGCCCGCGCATAGGGACCATACGAACAACGGCACAGCGGAATCTGGTTCATGATCGCCGCACCATCCACCAGCCAGCCGATCACGCCTACATCGGCCCACGTCAGCGTGGGGTAATTGAAGATCGACGAGTATTTGGCGCGGCCGGTATGCAGCGCCTCGACAAGGTCGTCGCGCGAGGCGTTCAGCGTTTCCGCCGCACTATATAGATACAGGCCATGGCCACCTTCGTCCTGCACCTTGGCAAGCAGGATGGCCTTGCGCTTGAGCGACGGGGCCCGGCTGATCCAGTTGCCTTCAGGCAGCATGCCAACGATCTCGGAATGCGCATGCTGCGAGATCTGGCGTACCAGCGTCTTGCGATAAGCATCGGGCATCCAGTCCATTGGCTCGATCTTGGCGTCTTCGGCCATGCGCGCATCGAATGCGGCCTGCCGCTCGGCCAGACTGGCATCGGCGGGGACCAAGGGCGCCGATTGCGACTGGCCGGGAAGGTCAAGGCTCTGTGTGTACATCACGTCTCCTGACGGTCACTGCTATGACGGTCGCCCCGGTTGTTCTGGTTCTGTGCTGCGCGGGAGGGGCCGGCGGTTCGCACACTATAAATATAATCCGACCGGTCGGTCAATTTAAGCGTAGGCCGATTGGCATCCGATTTTCAGATTTAGCTCACAACGTGAGTCCGGCGCCACGTGTAGTATCGAAGTTCACCATTTCCCTACCCGGAGGCAGGCGATGTCGAGCAAGGCTTACAGCAAGATCGTGGTGGCGGTGGACGGCAGCAGCACATCGGACCTGGCGCTGCAGGAGGCAATTCGCGTCGCGAGCAGCGGCAGTTCCGTGCTGGCACTCTATGTGGTCGACAACGGCGTGATGCTGTTCGACGCGGGTTTCTACGATCCCACGCAGATCGAGCGTGCCTATCTGGAAAGCGGCAAAAAGGCGCTGGAAGCCGCCGGCCGCGTGCTGGGTGCCGCCGGGGTCCAGTTCGAAACCAGGCTTGTGACCGATCCGGCCGTCATCGGCGATATCGCAGGCTCGATCAATGCCGCAGCCAGCGAATGGGGTGGCGATCTGCTCGTCATTGGTACACACGGCCGCCGCGGCGTGCGCCGCCTGGTGCTCGGCAGCGTCGCCGAGGCCGTGATTCGTCAGTCGACCATGCCAGTCCTGCTGGTGCGGGGCAAGGAAGCCGACGCGTAAGAAGCCAGCCTTCTGCAGCCGCGGCCGACAGCCGCGGGCTGCGCAGGGTCAGCCAGCAAAGCGGAAGTGGCCACCCCGCAGCACTATCTCGCGCGCCTCGGTAAGCTCGAACAGACTCTCTGCAAGCTGCTCGATCCGCGTGCGATTGGTCGTGAACGCATGCACCAGATCTTCTTCACGCGCGGAACGGGCGCCGCAATAGGCTTCGAGTGCTTCCGCGGTGACCGAATACTGGGATTCGGCGCCATTGACTGTTGCGGGACAGGACAGCGTCAGGCTGGCGCCGCAGTAAGTGGGAACGCTGCTGGGAAAAGTGATTGCGGTCATGGCGCACCTCGTCTTGCCGGGAACGGGGAAACGGCGAATATCCCCTCACTATAGGCAATCACCAACTTCCGGCAAGCCGGGGGCGACCCGCATGGACTCGCGCGGACCCGTGTGGCTGAACCCACCCGGCAGCTGGAATCAGCCGGCGCGCATGCCTGGCAAGCGGGTGCGATTGGCCATCGCCTGCTCTGTGGCAAGCGCGCGCAAGTCTGTAACCGTGCGATGGGCGCTGTCGATATGTGCATCCGCATACACCGTTTGCTCGGCCAGGAAGCGCTCGAACGGTGCGTCGGCCGGTGTTACCGGTGTCAGGCGTGCGGGCGCAATGGCGGCGGTGATGCCGGTTCGGCCAGGACGGACGGCCACTTCCGCCAGGCGGGTTTCAAGATCGCTCAGCAAGCTCTGAATGGCCGCTCCGGGGCGTGCGTGGGTTTCGCCAGATTCCGCTCCCGCGCGAATCAGCCCGGCGAGCGAAGCCATGCGCCGCGCCGTGACATGCAAGGCCGCATGGGCTGCGGCGAGCCGCGAGTCCAGATCCCCTGCGCACTGACCCAGCGTGTCTTCTGCACGTGTCGAAGCACGACCAGCGGATACCCGCAATGCTTCAAGGCGCATCTGGGCCGGCGAGAGAGAACGCGCGCTGCCGATGGCCGCGCGAAGATAAACCGCGTTGACGGCCAGGGCATCGAGACTATGCCGGAATACCCGCGATAACTCGGCGCGCGGTGCCAGCACGTAGTAGCTGGCCAGCGCAATCAGGCACCCGATGGCCGTGTCCAGGCCGCGCAACGCCGCCACATGGCTGCTGCTTGAGGCCGGTTCGCCCAACCACGAGAACAGGATGACGGCGGGAGTCAGGCAAAAGGCGAAGCCTCCGGCGCTGCCGGTCAGCCGCAGGGAATAGGCTGCGGCCAGGAAGCCGGCACTAAGTCCGAGCGCGATCACTGGCGTAGGGTGGGCAAGACCGATCACACAGGCCAGCAGCGCGCCCGCCAGCGACCCGGCGAAGCGCTCGAACGAGATTTGCCGTGTTGTCTGCAGGCGCGGACTGAGCACCATGATCACGGTGACAGCAACCCAGTATCCGTGGTCCACCTGAAGCAGCTGCGAAGGCAACAGGCTCAGGCCCCCGGCAAACGCCAATCGCACGGCATGCCGCGATACGCGGGCATCGCGAGCCGCGATATCCGCAATGGCATGACCGAGCCGGTCGACCATGCCGGCCATGCCCGCGTTGGGCCAGGTAAAGGTCTCGCGCCAGCGTTCAAACGACGGATGCTGTGCCAGCGCCGCCAACGCGGACTGGTACGCAGGCGGCGCTCCGGCATTGGCACGTTGGCCGATCAGCCGGCGCATATCCTGGCCCAGCATCGCGCTCAGGGCGGGGAGGTCCGGGGCATGGCGCGTCAGCGCCTGACGTACCTGCTCCTGCGTATCGGCCAGGCACCGCGCGGCGTATGTCAGAGGCAGGCCGTGCTGGCCAGTCGCCCGCTCGCGCAGTTCACCGGCGACAATCAGCAGCGCGAATATCGCGTCGGCAACCGTCACGGCATAGGCATAGTGCAGCAACCCGACCGGGTCGAGCATGCCACGGCGCCCGATGACCGCTGCCCGAGCGGTTTCGATCCGTTGACGAATTTCCTGCTTGTGAACGGCAGTGTCCAGCACGATCGGCTCGGCAAGGCTTGCCGCAAACCGTTGCAGTGCATCGTAGGTGGCAATGATCTCCGGCCTGGGACGCGCATCGCGTTGCGATGGAATCAGTACCAGGCTGACCAGGCACGCAAACACGCCACCGCGCAGGAAGTCGACCCCAGCCGTCCATGCATGGGCCAGAACCGGCGTGCCAACAACCGGTTGCAGGCATGCGGCGATCAATACCACGTAGAGCAGCTTGAAGCAGAGCGCGGCAGCCGGCCCACGTATTTCGGCCAGCCCGGCGATCAGGCCCCCGCACAGAACAATTGCCAGCGCGGCAAGCGGAGACGTTGTGAGGCTGGCGCCAATGACGCTGACCAGGGCGCCACCAATTCCTACGGCGCCAAGTCCACGCATGCGCGATGCGGCCGTGCCTTGCCGATCGGCCAGGCAAGTCCATATCGATGCCGTAGCGGACCAGAGGTAGCCACTATCGCCCGTTAGCCAAGCCGTTCCAGCCAGCGCAAGAAAGGAAAGTGCGTAGACGATCCCACGCTGCAAAAAGGCGGCATTGGGCCAATAACGAAAAAGGCGCGGGGCGCGGCGCATGGTCGGACGAAAGAAACAAGATGTCTCAGGGTGAGTACCGATACCACTCTACGGGGAAGATTGTTGCGTTGCAACAATGCGTGCAATTCAGGAAGTTTTGCCTGCGAAGGGTGCGGATTGCACCAGCGGCGGGAAATGTGATGCGGGACGGTGCAGCCGCCACATTCGCCCTAACAAGCAGGCTGAAAAAC
>VFQP010002578.1_pt1 | contig 19917 bp, 20 predicted proteins | sample 3512351 | NCBI WGS metagenome assembly VFQP01 (sample SAMN10412372, study PRJNA504923) | tailings metagenome | isolation source: Relicate 1 Philex TSF1 revegetated site | place: Philippines: Tuba, Benguet | collected 2017-08-29
AGCCGGCGAGATTGCCGAGGAAGTTGCGTGCGCCGTCCTGCACGCGGCGCCAAAGCTGCGGCGCGACGCGCGTTTCGCCGGGGCCGGAGGCCACCGCACCCGATTCATGGGAAGCGGCGGGGGCGCGATAGGTCGCGTGGGCCGGATCGCGCGTGATGGGATGCTCGCTTTGCATGGGAGATACGCTACGCGGACAATCGTGCCCTCGGCCAGTTAGGATTTTTGCTTGGCGAACGAAAAACTTTAACGCCGCGAGATCCCCCGCACCAGGCGATCGCCTAGCGACTGGATGAACTGGACGAGCACGATCAGAATAGCGACCACGGCGGCCATCACTTCGGGCAGGAAGCGCTGATAGCCGTAGCGAATACCCAAATCGCCCAAGCCGCCGCCGCCGACCGCCCCCGCCATCGCGGAATAGCCGATGAGGCTGACGATCATCACCGTCGCGGCCGCGATCAAACCCGGTAGCGCTTCCGGCAATAGGATCTTCACAACAATCTGGCGGCGCGACGCCCCCATCGCCTGGCCCGCCTGGATCAAACCGGGATCGACCTCGCGCAAGGCGGTTTCGAACAGCCGTGCGACAAACGGCGTGGCTGCGATGGCCAGCGGCACGATCGCCGCCGCCGTGCCGATCGACGTGCCCGCGATCACGCGCGTCAGCGGCACGATCGCGACCATCAGAATGATGAACGGCGTCGAGCGCACGGCGTTGACGACCGCGCCCAGTACGGCGTTGACCGACCGCTGGGGCCAAAGATGCCCGGGCGACGTCACCAGCAGCAGCACGGCGAGCGGCAGGCCCGCCAGAATGGCGAAGCCGCCCGCGACCACGACCATTTGAAGCGTTTCGAAAAACGCCTCAAGCAACAGCTCGAACATTCGCGCCGACATGGCCCAGTACCTCCGCTTTCGCGCCTTCGGCGCGCAGACTTCCCAATGCTTGCGTCACCCGATCCTCGGCGCCTTTGACGAGCAAGGCGAGCCGTCCGAACGGGCGCTTGCCGATCGTATCGACGCGCCCGCCGACGATCTCCACGTCCAGCCCGAAGCGCCGCGACAGGATCGACAGCACGGCGTCGCCCGCGACGCGGTCGTCATAGGTGAGATCGACCAGCGTGCGTTCGCCGATCCCCGGATTGCGCTTCGCCGCGTCGGCGTAGCGGGCCGGCACGATCCCGCCCGCGACTTCGGCGACGAATTTGCGCGCGACATCGCTTTGCGGCGCCACGAACACGTCGTAGACGTCGCCGCTTTCGACGACCTTGCCGCCGTCGAGTACGGCGACGCGGTCGGCCACGTGCTTGAGCACGCCCATCTCGTGCGTGATCAACACAATCGTCAGGCCCCGGTCGTCGCGCAGATCGCGCAGCAGATCGAGGATCTGCACCGTCGTTTCGGGATCGAGCGCCGACGTCGCCTCGTCGCATAGCAAAATCGCAGGATCGTTGGCGAGGGCGCGCGCTACGCCCACGCGCTGTTTTTGTCCGCCGCTGAGCTTGGCGGGATAGACGTCGAGCTTGTCGGCGAGACCCACGCGGGCGAGCAGCTCGGCCGCGCGCTTGCGCGCATCCGCCCTACCCCAACCCGCGATCTCCAGCGGCAGCGCCACGTTGTCGAGCGCCGTGCGCGAAGATAGAAGATTGAAATGCTGGAAGATCATGCCGATGCCGCGGCGTGCGGTATCGAGCGCGCGGCCGGAAAGATCGGTCAGCGCCGTGCCCGCCACGCGGATGGCGCCCTTATCCGGCCGTTCGACGAGATTGGCGCAGCGGATCAGCGTGGTCTTGCCCGCCCCGCTGCGGCCAATCACGCCGAAAATCTCGCCGCGCCGGACGGTAAAGGTCACGCCGCGCAAAGCCTCCACCACGCCCGAAGGCGTGGCGTAGGACTTAACAACGGCGTCGAACTCAAGGGCGGCGGACATGCGTCACCACGTCGCGACGACGGCGCCTTGGAATTCCTTCTCGACGAAGGCGCGCACTTCGGGCGAGCGATAGGCGCGCACGAGCGTGGCGAATTTCGGCTTGGCGCGATCGGCTTCGCGCACCGCGATGACGTTGGCGTAGGGCGATTCCGACGCTTCGATCGCGATCGCGTCCTTCTTCGGCGACAAGCCGGCCTGGACGGCGAAGTTCGTGTTGACCGCCGCCGCGTCGACGTCGTCGAGCGAGCGCGGCAATTGCGCGGCGTCGAGCTCGATCAAACGCAGGCGCTTCGGATTCTCGATGACGTCGGCGGGGGTGGCGCGCAGCCCCACATCGGCGCGCAGCTTGATCAAGCCGTCGCGCTGCAACAGCAGCAACACCCGGCCGCCATTGGTCGGATCGTTCGGCAAGGCGATGCGCCCGCCCGCCGGCACGTCGGCCAAGCTCTTATAGCGGCGCGAATAGATGCCGATCGGGAAGACGACCGTCTGCGCGATCGATACGATCTTGTAGCCGCGATCCTTGATCTGCTGATCGAGGAAGGGTTGATGCTGATAACTGTTGGCGTCGAGATCGCCGGCCGCCAGCGCGGCGTTGGGCTGGATATAGTCGGTGAACTCGACGACACGCAAATTGAGGCCCAAGGCGCTCGCGTTCTTCGCCGCGATCTCCAGGATCTGGGCATGCGGGCCGGCGGTGACGCCGACGCGAAGCGCCGCCGCTTGTGCGCGAAGAATGGCGGGCGCGCTAACGATGGCGGTGGCGCCAGCCAGTGCGAAAGCGCGGCGGGTAAGATTGATCGTCATATGCGTTGACTCCTTCCAACGAGGGAAGGCGACTATCGATGCTGCAACGCACGCATCTCAATTGAATAGAATTCGATCGGCGTTCAAATAATTCGCAACGGCGAGAATTTTCTCTCCGCAGCGATGAGAAATATTTGACGTTCAGACGATCGCGAGCTTGTCGCGGATCCAGGCTTCGCTCGCCGGTTCGGAAATCGCGACCGCTTTGGCGATCGCAGGGATCGTCAGCAAACGTGCGTGCCACGCATCGACGCGGGGCGGAATCGAAAGCTTGCGGCCGAAGGCTTCGAACATCAGTTCGGCCAGGCGCAAAGTCGCGGGATAGCCGATATCGCCGAGGCTGGGCTCGGCCGACGCGATGAAAGGTTCGAACGCGCCCAACGCCGCCAGATCGTTCACGCGGCGCTGGATATTCGCGGTCCCCGCCTCGACCGCCGCTTCGTCGCGGTTCGCGGGCGCCACATGGCCGAACAAAGCGCGCAAGGGCGGCTCCAGCGTCAGATCGTGATAGCGCGCGAAAGCACGTTGCTTGGCGCGCGACGTCGCGTCGCCATGCAGCAACGCGGGTTCGGGAAAGATTTCCTCGAGATACTCGTTGATCGCCTCCGACTCGCTCAACACGAAATCGCCATGGCGGATCGCCGGGATCGTGCCTTGGGGTACGAGTTTCTTGTAGGCGGGCGAACCATAACCATCGGGCGGCGGCACGACCGTATAGGGGATGCGCTTGTATTCGAGGACGATACGCACTTTCGCGCAATAATTGCTGATCTGGTTGGCGTAAAGAACGATTTCGGTCATTGCGCTTCCGCCTTGCGAAACTCGATTGCCACCGCGTCGCGGATCGCCGCCGCGCGCGCGTCGTCGCCTTGCCCCGCCGTCGCCAGCACCGCCGACGCGACCGTCTTGCCGTGACGACGCAGCGTTTCACGATCGTCGCCCGGCCCTTCAGGCAGATGGGTGATCGTATCTTGCGCGAAGGTCGCGCGGCCACCGTCTTGCGTCACGCGCGGCCGCGTGCCTTCGGGAAAGGCGCGAATGCCCCGCCGGATCAAACGGCGCAGCAGCGCCACGCCGCGATCGGACGAGGCGAGATTCTCGAATTCGTGGATCGCGATCGGGCGCTGCGAAACTTGGGCGTCGTAATCGCCGGGGCGGCGCTGACGCTCGGCATAGGGCCGCCCCGCGTCCTGACCCTCGAAATCGATCTTCTCGACGCCGATCTCCTCGGGCTTGTCCTTGCCCTTGGGATCGAGATGATCGCCCAGATGACGCCAACCGATCTGCAACGCATGCGTATCGTCGATCGGCACGATCCAGCGCGTCAAGCCGACGCGCTGAAAATTCTTCTCCGCGTCGGCAGATTCCCAGATGGCACCGGTCTGGTTCGCGTTGGGCAGAATACATTCGACCGTGCGCGTCCACACGTGATCGCCCCAGCGGCGTGTCTGCACATTCGTCATGCCCAGCGGCGTTTCGACGAAATCCAGTTCCTGCGCCGCCGCGTTCGACTCATCGAAATGCGCGCCGGCGATGCGCGCGTGCAGCCAGACGACATGCACGGGGTCCTGGCTGTTCTCGTAGACCTGCAGCCAATTGCACGGGATCGCCAGCGAGAACGGCTTCAGCGTCGTGCGCGGATCGCGCAGCGTGTCGAAATCAGGCTTGGGCGGAATACGCTCAGGCTCGCCCAGATAGGCGAAGACCAGGCCGTCGCGCTCATAGGCGGGATAGGCGCCCTGGCAAAGATTATGGCGGATGCGCGATTCGGGCGGCTCCGACGGCGTCGCCAGGATCGTGCCGTCCACGTCGTAGTGCCAGCCGTGATAGCAGCAGGAGATCCCACGCTCCATGATCACGCCGAACTCGAGCGACGCGCCGCGATGGCTGCAATGGCGGTCGAGCACGCCGACGCGGCCGCTTTTGTCGCGAAACGCGACCAGATCCTCACCCAGGATACGCAACGCGAGCGGCAGATCGCCGAGCTGTTCGGACAGGCACACCGGCTGCCAGACGCCGCGCAGATATTCGCCGGCCGGCGTGCCGGGGCCGGTATGCGTCAGCTCCGCGTCTTCGTTGCCGTGCTTGGGTTTGAAATAGCCGCCATAGGGTTTGGCCGTCATACTCCCCCTCCTTCCTATGCCCGCTTCGGCGCCGCACCGCGATCGGACGCCGCGAGATAGGTTTCGAGACGGCGCACCGCCCAGGAGATCGCGAGCACGAGGGCGAGATATTCGAGCAGCAGGATCGTGTAGATCTCCAACGGACGGAACACCGTCACCGTCAATTCGTTCGCCTTGCGCGTGAGCTCCGCCGCCCCGATGACCGAGGCGAGCGACGACATCTTCACCAGATAGACGAATTGATTGCCGATCGGCGGCAGCACGCGGCGGATCGCCTGGGGCAGGATCACCGTGATGAAAGCTTGGGCCGGCGACAGGCCCAACGACAACGCCGCTTCGCGCTGGCCTTTGTCGATCGATTGGATGCCGCCGCGGAAAATCTCGGCCTCGAACGGGCTGTCGCAGAGCAGCAGCGCCAGCGTCGCGGCGGCGAATACGTCGAGCCGGATGCCGAGCACGACCGGCAGGCCGTAGAAAATCCACAACACCACGACCAGCACGGGGGCCGCGCGGAAGATCTCGACATAGGTCCGATTGAACGCGCGCAAGGCCGGATAGCGCGAAAAGGCGCAGACCGCGACGATCAAGCCCAGCGCCATCGACCCGATCGCGGCGCAAACCGCGATCTGCACCGTGGTGAGGAAGCCGCTGGCAAGGAATCTGAGATTGTTGAGCCCGGCCGGATTGGTTGGCGACACGACGTGCCAGCCCCAGCCGAAATCGTTGGCGCAACCGGCGAGGGAAAGCCCCGCCATCGCCACCACAAGCCATCGTGATATCGCCGCGTGCATTTTCCGCCGGCTTCCTTCCACCCCAAAATCGTGCGCGACACTTACGGCGACACGAGCGCGCGCGGCATACAAATAAGTTCCCCGCGCGCGCAGTTTTTCGAAATGGACCGGCAAAGCATGCGGCGCCTAGCGTCCCAGCGCTTCCCTTTCAACCGAGGAAATCAAGATGCTGGATCGCCGTCACCTCTTTGGCGCCGCCGCGACGGCCGCCGCCGCCGCAACCGCCCTGCCCGCCATCGCCCAAGCGCAAGCGCCGGCGGCATCGGCGACGAAATCCCGCCTGCTGAGCGTGCAGGAAACCAACGTGCTGCGCGTGGGCACGACGGGCGATTTCAATCCGATGAGCTTCCGCGATCCCGCATCCAACGAATTGCGCGGCCATCAGATCGACGCGGCGCGCCAATTCGCCAAGGATCTGGGCGTGGAATTGCGCTTCGTGCCGACCGATTGGCGCACGCTGGTCGCGGGCATCACGTCCAATCAGTTCGATATCGTGTTCACCGGCACGTCGATGAGCGTGGCGCGCGCCAAGGCGATCGCCTTCACCGACACCTGGGGCACCAACGCCTTCGTGCCGCTGGCGCGCAAGGCCGACGCGGCCAAGTTCAAAGATTGGTCGGACCTGAACCGCAAGGACGTGACGATCGGCTATAATCTGGGCACGACGTTCGAGCAATTCGTCCAGCAAGATCTGCCCAATGCCACGGCGCGCCGCGTGGAATCGCCCGCGCGCGATTGGCAGGAACTGATCGCCGGCCGCGTGGACGTCACGATCTCCAGCCTGATCGAGGCGGCGTTCCTGACCAAGGAATACCCGCAGATCGTCAAGCTGTTCCCGGAAAAGCCGCGCAACGCGATCCCGATGTCGTTCATCACCCCGATCGACGACATCGTCTGGCTGAATTTCGTCAACAACTGGATCCGCATCCGCAAGGCGGCGGGCTTCTTCGACGAAATCGCCCAGAAATGGAACCTCGTCACCGCCGCGTGACGACGACGGCGCCGCGCGCGGGTTTAGGAATAATCCCGCGTGCGGCCGTCCGCACGATCGAGAAAAGTCCGGCCGAACAGCGCTGAATGGAACGCGACCAGCGCTGCGGCGGTCAGCGAAAGCCCGGAATCCCAATGGGGGCCGCCCGCATGGAAAATGCGCTCGAGCCCCGCCAGCAGCAGCACGAGGCCGAGGGTCGCCGTCACAATCCGTGTCGTTCGTTCGGTGCGCGTCATGACGGGGATTGACGCGCGGTTGAGCGCCTCGGCGCAAACAAGTTTATTTTCGAGCCGTATCAGAATTTTTTAGCGGCTGGGCGATGCGCTCCAGAACCGGCCGACGTCGCCGGGCTGCGGCCGCAACCGCGCCAAGCGCCGCACGGCAGCATGCGCCTTGGCGACGCTGGCGAAGCGCTCGCCGTCGAGCGCCCAGAACCGCGTATCGGCCGCGGCAAACCTGACGCCGCCGCGCACGGCGAAGGCGACACCCGCCGCTTGGTCGTCGAGTTCGATGACCCAGGCCGACCCGTCATACTCGCCCGCGGCGTCCGTTTGCGTGGTGCTTTGGCTGGCGTCCATTTCCGCCTCCGACATTGCGTCACGGGCGGAATCTTGGGCGCCGTTCGCGCGTCCGGCAAATCAATCTTTCCGAAACGCGCGCTAGTTTTTCAACGCCGGCTCAGCTGCCCGGCTTGTCGGCGATATCCGGGAAGAACAAATCCTGCCAACGCTCGGGCTTCGTCTTGATGCCGCCCGTGCGCGCCATGAAATCGGCGAATTTCGTGACCGCCAGCGGCGTCGTCGAATAGATGATCTCCGGATCCGCCAGCAGCTTCTCGACGAAATCCTGCGGCAAGGCGGAGCCATCGACCTTGCGGAAGATCTGCGCGGCTTCGGTGCGGTTCGTGTTGATGAAGCGCGTCGCCTCCTCGACGGCCGCGAGGACCGCCTGGAACGCCTTGGGGTTATCGGCGCGGAACTTCGATGTGGCGAACAGCGCGCTGAACGACGCGGGTCCGCCCGTGATGTCGTAGGAGTTCAGCACGCGATGGATCTTGGGATCCTGCAATTGCTGATACTGGAACGGCGGGCTGGTGAAATGCGCCGTGATCTCGGTGCGGCCCGTCAGCAGCGCCGCCGTCCCGTCGGGATGCGCGAGCGATACGGTCAGATGGTCGAGCTTCTCGTGCTGGCCGGAGCCGAAGATTTGTTCGGCGTGCATCTGCAGCAAGATCGCCTGCAACGCGACCTTTACGGTCGGCAGGGCGATACGGTCCTTCTCGGTGAAATCCTTGACAGTCTTGATCGCCGGATTGTTGCTGTTGAGGAAAGCGGGCTGCGCGTTCAACGCCGCGACGCCGCGAATCTGGACGTTCGTGCGCGTCCGGTCCCACAGCAGGATGAACGGCGGCACGCCGGCGGCACCGAAATCGGCGGAGCCGGTCAGCAAGGCATCGTTGATCGCGGCCGGGCTGCCGATCGGCGTGTATTTCGCCGAGAGCTTGATGCCGAGCTTCTCGGCCTGCGCCTCGACGAGCTGCTTTTCCTGCATCACGTAAAGCTGGAGGTAGCCGAGCCCGAGCTGGCGGGCGAAACGGACTTCGGCGACCTCCGCCGAAGCGAACGTCGGCACCAAGGCGATGGCGGCCGCCGCAATGAACTTCGCGATACGCATGGAATACTCCCGTCGGGATCAGAAGGGCTTGTCGCCGCTCACCGTCGTACGGTGCATATGGCGGCGCAGATGCGGCGGGCAACCGAGCGCCTTATGCATGGCGCAGCGATTGTCCCAGAACACGAGGTCGTGATCGCGCCATTGGTGGCGATAGGTGAAACGGTCCTCGACGCTGTGCCGGAACAGGAAGTCGAGCAGTTCCCGGCTTTCGTCGTCGGGGATTCCCGCGATGCGGGACGTGAAGCCTTCGTTGACGAACAGCGCCTTGCGGCCCGTTTCGGGATGCGTACGCACGATCGGGTGAGTCACGTCCGGCACCTCGGCCTTTTGCGCCTCGGTCAGTTGCGGGCGGAACCTGGACCCTGCGTTGCGGAAGCGATTATGGCTGTATTCGTAGGAATGGACGGCTTGCAGGCCGTCGATGCGGCGTTTGACGTCGTCGGTCAACGCGTCGTAGGCCGCGTACATATTCGCGAACATCGTGTCGCCGCCTTCGGACGGCAATTCCTGCGCGTGCAGCAGAGAGCCCAGCGACGGCTCGGCGACGTAAGACAGGTCGGAATGCCAGTCGCGCCCGGCGTCGCCGATCCCGACCGGCTTGCCGTCCTTGATGACGTTGGAGATCAGCAGGATTTCGGGCTGCTCGGCATGCGCGTATTGGCGCAGCACATGGATGAGCAGCGTCCCGAAACGGCGGCTGAATTCGACATGCTGGGCCGGCGTGATCCGCTGATCGCGGAACACCAGCACGCCCTCGCTCGCCAGAAAGGCGCGGCGCACGGCGGCGAAGGTCGCGTCGTCGAGCGGGCGCGACAAATCGAGATCGAGAATCTCCGCGCCCAGCGCCGTTTCGAAACGGCGGAACGTGAATTCCTGGTCCGCAAGCAATTCGGCGCTCATTTCTGCATTCCCCAACGCTGGACGGTGAACCTTTCGACGGTCCGGAAGATGATGCTTTCGACGATCAAACCGATCACGATCACCGCGAGCAGGCCGGCGAAGACGTTGGCGATCTCGAGCTGGTTGCGATTCAGGAAGATGTACCAGCCCAGACCGCCCTGCCCCGAGCTCACGCCGAAGACGAGCTCGGCGGCGATGAGCGTGCGCCACGCGAACGCCCAGCCGATTTTGAGGCCGGTCAGGATCGACGGGAACGCGGCTGGCACGAGAATCAGGAACGCGTAGCGCAAGGGGCCCAGCCCGATATTGCGCCCGGCCATGCGCAGCGTCTCGGGCACCGCTTGGAAGCCCGTATGCGTATTCAGCGCCAGCGGCCACAGCACGGCATGGACCAGCACGAAGATCACACTTTTCTCGCCAAGCCCGAACCACAGCAAGGCGAGCGGCAGCAATGCGATCGCCGGCAGCGGATTGAACATCGAGGTGAACAGGCTCAACAAATCGCGGCCGACGCGCGTGGCGACCGCCAGCAGCGTCAACGCCAGCGCGAAGGCGACACCGATGCCGTAGCCCGCCAGCAGCAGCTTGACCGACGTCCAGGCGCGGATCAGCAGCGGACCCTCGACGATCCCGATCCAGAAGGCGCGGACCGTACTTGCGAAGCTCGGCAGCAACAGATCGTTGGCGAGCCAGATCGCATAGCCCTGCCAGATCGCGGCGAGCAACACCAACAGCGTCGCTTGACGGATCGCGGCGATTCCGGTCACCCGCTCCCACGCCGACAGCTTGCGCGGGCTGCGCCAATCGGCGATCGGCGCTTCGGGTTCGTGGAGGAATTCCGGCCGCTCCAGCGGCAAGTTGAGCACGGCGTTAGCCATTGACTGCCACCGGCAATTCTTCGGCCGATGGCTCGCCGAACAGCAGATCGTGGATCCGCCGTTCGAGATGGCGATGCGCTTCGGTCGGGCGTCCGTTCTGCAACGGCGGCACGTTCAACTCGCCGCGCACGCGGCCGGGATGGGGCGACATCAGCAGAATGCGGCTGCCGACCAGCGTCGCCTCTTCGATCGAGTGGGTGACGAACAACAGCGTGAAGCCGATGTCCTGCCACAACCGCAACAGCTCGTCCTGCATCTTGCGCCTTGTCAGCGCATCGAGCGACGCGAAGGGCTCGTCCATCAGCAGAACGCGCGGTTCCAGCGCCAGCGCGCGCGCGATCGCCACACGCTGCTTCATGCCGCCCGAAAGCTGATGCGGATAAAGATGGCCGAACTTGCCGAGCCCGACCCGGTCGAGCTGCTTGGCCGCACGATCCAGCGCCTCGGCCGCCGCCACACCGTTCTCGCGCAACGGGAACAGGACGTTCGCCAGCACCGTCTTCCACGGCAGCAATTGATCGAATTCCTGGAACACCATCAGCCGATCGGCGCCGGGCTTCGTCACCGCCTTGCCTTCCAGCGTAATCTCGCCCGACGATGGCCGAATGAAGCCGCCGATTGACTTCAGCAATGTCGACTTGCCGCAACCGGATGGCCCCAGCAGCACGAAGCGGTCGCGCTGAAACACGTTGAAGCTGACGTTCTGGGTCGCGGTCACGCGATGATCCGGCGTCTCGTACTGGATCGTCACGCCGCGCAGCGACAGCAATGCGTTGGAAACGGCCATCGCGCGTCTCAGCTGCCCGGCGTTTCGTGCAGATCGGGGAAGTAATAGTCCTTCCACGACGTGGCCTTATTCTTCAGGGCGCCGGTGCGGAACAGGAAATCCGCGAATTTCTCGCTGTTGATCGGCGCCAGGCTGTAGCGCGAGTTCGGCGCCTCCAGCAGTTTCTGCACCGCCTCGAGCGACAGCGACGGCTTTTCCTCTTCGACATAGATCCGCGCCGCGGCGGCCTTGTCGCGGGCGATCAGGTCCTGTGCGTCACGCAGCGCGTCGAGCACCGCGCGATAGACTTTCGGATTCTGCTGGCGCACGCGCCCGGTCGTGTAGACCGAGGTGACGGTGCCGAGCCCGCCCAGGATTTCCTCCGACGACAACAGCCGATGGATACCCGGCTGCTCCAGCGCTTGATGAATGAACGGCGAATTGCCGAAATGGCCGGTGAGTTCGGTCTTGCGGGAGATCAGCGCCGCATAGGCTTCCGGATGCGGCAGCGTGACCGTCAAACTGTCGAGCCGCTCGTGCTGACCGATGCCGAATTCCTTCTCGGCGGCCATCTGCAAGAGGACGGCTTGGTGCGAGACCTTGACCGCCGGCAAGCCGATACGGTCAGTGGGCTTCAAATCCTTCAGCGTACGCAGATCGTCGCGATTGACGTTGAGGTAAACGGCGGATGCGTCGAGGGCGGCCACGCCGCGCACGTCGATATTGCCGCGCGTCTTGTCCCAGATCGTCAGCAGCGGCCCCAGACCGGCGGTCGCGAATTCGATGCCGCCCGACAGCAGCGCATCGTTCATCGCGGCACCGCCGCCGAAGCGACTCCAAGTCACTTTGACCGGCACGCCCGCGGCAGCCGCACGCTTTTCGATCAGGGCCTGATTGCGCGCAATGATTAACGGCAGATAGGTCAGGCCGAATTGCTGCGCGATGCGCACTTCGGAAATCTCGGCCGCCGCCGGCCGCACGCCCACGAAAGACGTCACGCCGATCATGAAGGCCGCGAAGACCGCCAGGGCCTTACCGCCCGTTCTACCGATACGCATCGTTGCCTCCATACATGTCCGAACGACAGGCCGGGGAGGCTAGACAACCGTCGATTAAAAGCACATCAATTAATTTCCTTCGGCCCTCAGACTTTCTCAAATGCGTCCGGGCCGCGCGCGGCGTTCAATCGCAGCGCCATGCAGATCAATCCCTTGCACCCGACCCTCGGCGCCGAGATCGTCGGCCTCGACCTTCGCGATCCGCCCGACGATGCCCAACTGGCGAAGATCGCCGCGGCCTGGGCGCGTCATGCCGTAATCGTGTTCCGCGATCAGTCGCTCGAGCCCGAGGCCCAGCTCCGTTTCAGTCGGCGGCTTGGCGCGCTCGATCCGGCGCCCGCTTTCGACACGAAGAACTCCGCACTCGCCGGCTACCCCGAGATCGCCGTCGTCTCGAATATAAAAGTCGAAGGCGAAGCGATCGGCGGGCTCGGCAATGGCGAGCTCGCCTGGCATAGCGACATGACCTACGTACCCGCCCCGCCCGCCGCCTGCGCGCTGCATGCGCAGGAACTGCCGCCAGCGGGCGGCGATACGCTGTTCCTCGATCTGCGCGCCGCGCATGCGGCGTTGCCGTCGGATCTCGCGAGTATCGCCGAAAGGATCGAGATTCTGCACGATCGCGCTTACACCAGCGCCGGCACGCCGCGCCTGGGTGCGAATGCGGGCGACGGCACCTGGCATCGCGCAACCGTCAGCGACCCGTTGAGCGGACGCGACGTCCTGTTCCTCGGTCGGCGCCGCAACAGCCGGGCACGCACCACCGACGGAAGCGACGCGACCGCGCAGCTCGACCAACTCTGGGAAATCGCCGACCGGCCGGCACATGTGTATCGCCATGTCTGGCGGCCGGGCGATCTGCTGCTGTGGAACAACGTCGCCACGATGCATCGCCGCGACGCGTTCGACGCGACCGCGCGGCGGCGCCTGTATCGCACGCAGATCCGCCGCCTGCATTCGCACTGGGAACATACGCCGTGGCGGCTATCGGCATGACGGCACTCGCCTGATTTTTCAGGAGGTCCGAATGGTGGGCCGTGCAGGTATTGAATCTTTGACCTACTGATTAATCGTCAGAAGGCGTTTATAATTGTCACCGGAGATCAAGATCGGACGTCCAAAACTGCTTTGAGAGCCGATTAAACTTTTTCGCTCGAACCCATTTTGACGAGCCTATGCCTTAGAATAACTCCCAAGCGGCATTCGCTTATCAACATTATCGGCATACGTCATTACGCGATCAATGTTCTCCCATCCGTGCGCTTCCAAGGAAGGCAGATTTCCAATGAACCCCGATAAAAACGAAAAAAAGGAAGTCAGCGCGGACGAAACTCCGCTACCGCCCTCATCACCGGATGAGCAACGTTATATGCCCATGATGGGTTTTTTTCATTGCCTCAAGCCCGTCGTTTGGCTGCGTGACTTGGGAGATGAAGGGCCGACGCCGCCTACGGCAGACAAGAATAAACCGTGACCCGAACTTACTGACGATCACCCACGTGAACACTTAGTTCACGCGGGCGTCCGTTGCCATCGCGCATCCGTCAAAAAAAGAACTGATGATCATCAGTTTAGGACGCGCGCTCCAAACAACTACGGCTCTTCTCAATCAAATCTCCACCGCCGCGCTCGGGCGAGCTTGATCAGGTACACTGCTTTTCTTGGCACTAGCCTTCGATTTTACGAATTCCTCCAGATCAGTGATCGTCAATTCCGCAGCAACAGCGCGCTTCGCGAGCAAGTAAACTTTTTCGAGGACAAATCCTGAGTCTGGCGGAAACTCATCGAAACGTCTGCGTTTAGCCTGCTCTACGGCTTCGACTTTCATGTCCTCAATCTTCTTCTCCAATAGCCTTTTCTTGTTGGCAGCGTCGTTCGCAAGCTCTCGACGTCGCAGGATCAGTTTCGCTAGCGAATCTCGGTCTTTCTCAAGTTTTTCAATATCCGGATCGCCAACCACCTCCGTTGCAGTCATTTCGACAGCATCTGCTACAACAGCCGTCTCGACCTGCCCCTCGGACACCTGCTCAGTGAGTTTAGATTTTCGAACCATTGCTCCCTCCTCAAGGAAATAAACGATCATTCAATTATGCATGGGCGGTCTTAAAATCCGGTGCGCCAGGACGCCCTATCGCAGACTAATAAATTATTGATTTGATTGAATTCCCATCTGAGCGAATAGGAATTCCGAGCGCGCGGCGATTCCCAGGCATCGATTTTGGCGTGCGACGCGGCCCCGCCGTCGGCGTGCCGTTCGAGGAAAGTGGCTGTCATCGCGACCCGCTCCATAGCGCATTCGCTTGGCGAGCCAAACGTGCCGAGCCGCTTCGCGCGTTAGGTCGCGTTTGAGGCGGCTCGGCACTACGATTTTTAAGACCCTAAGAGTTAGCTTACCCCGGACAGGTAGCGCCACAGGGTTCGCAGGGCGCAATTACGCATCGCCCACGGCGACGCAATTGATGGGGAAGCAAAGTGCCGAGGAAAAGATACGAGCTCGACTGGGAACACTTGCGCGCTGGTAAGTTCGACGAGAGCGACGAGCAGAAGAATCATCGCATATCCGGCCGGGCTCTGCCGAAGGTATCGTTAGGTTTTCCAACCAAAATTATCGGAACACAGCAACGATGCGTCGCTGGCCGCGATGCGGCGCATAAAATCGCGAAATACGCCTACGGCGTGCCGCACGAAACGACCCTAGTCCGCACCTTCCATTTCCATCACAACTTCGTTTCTCGTGCAGAAACTCCGGTAAGCAAACCACTCGCGCGGAACGATCGATTGGTGCTCTATCCGAGCCGACGACAAGTCGCACTCGTCAGAAAACTGGACGACGTAAGACATCATAAGCGCGCGCGCTGCTGGTCGATCCCCAAAACCTCGCCGCTCGCCAATCATCCCGCCATTCAGCTCATGGCGACCGATCTCCGCCGGATTTCGCGGGATTCGAGAAGCAAGAAAACTCGCTCGGCAGTGGGCGTTCACGCTGCCGTCGAATATCAAAACTACATTGAGCGAGCCGGATCGCATCAAAAGCGGCGTCAGGAAATCGAACATGACCGAAAGGGAGCAATAATTGTTGGCACACTGGGACGGACGACAGACGAAAGAATTGGCTTCTGGCACGCGGTAGATAAACTTGAAAGGCGCTGCGACGCGCGCCTTCAAAATCGAATCATTGTCGAATTTCCATATCATTTTTCCGCCGCCGCACGACGTCGAACCTTCGAACGATTTGGAGAGGTTTTCGATGAGCATGGACTCCCATGGTGCGCTGTCGCTCACCGGCCGGACGAATGTGGAGATATGAGAAATTTCCACGGTCATATCGTGTTCTCGGACCGACTTGTCACATGGATCGAGATCGAATTCGATAAGGTCACTAAGAAAATACGTATCGTCCGGCCGCATTTTGCGGAGACGAAGAATCGAGAATGTCAGGGCGACGATTGGATCACGCACCTCAGAGAGGAGTTTGCAAAATCGGTAAACATTGTTGCCCTCGAGGAAGCACTGTCACTCGGCGAAATGCCGCCCCTCTATTTTTATCCCGGTACGGATTTGGATCTCGGGATTTTGAGCTCACCCTCTCAACACATGGGACCGCGTGCCCACATAAAATCGGCGCGATCGAGCGAGCTATCCGAAGACGAGGAAATGCTGCCGAAGCGTCGGCGGCCGATGAGTTTGGAAAAGCAGTTTGATGCCTATCTTGATCGTTTTCTCGATGATCTCGACTGTTTCCTTGAAAAGCTGAAGGCCGCACCAACGATTCCCGACGACGAAGGGTTCGAAGCGCAGAACCGCAAAATGATCGATGCAAGAAATGTTGCGAAGAACGAGGCCCTCAAACGAATTGATCAAGTAAGGCGGCTCGTCACGGCCGCTGAAGATCTCTTACCTGTGAAAGCGGAAGCGGAAGAGAACGATGGTGCCAATACGAATCTTACCGCCGATCTCAGCGCGATCGATCAGAAGTTTGTAGAGACATTTCGCTTCGAATCGACCGAGGCGTTGCGGCGCGTATCGCAATTCATCCTCGCCGACGCCGATCTAACCAGCAAGATTCATGCGTTTGAGATGCTGCAAATCGCTCGGGAGATCGTCAAGCGGCCCGAGTACGATGAACTCATGGGGCGGTCGCGAAGCCCGGTGGCGGTGCCCGCCGTCATGCCATCTTCGCCGAGCAACCGCACAACGTTGGCACGACCGCCCCGTCCTGTGCCGCTGAGACCAGCGGCGCCCACGTTGCCGACGCCGCGCCGGCCAACGCCGCGTCAGCCAATACCGGTTAGGCCGTCGCAACTACCGCTACCGATCGAAAATTACACAATTCGCGTCGCTGACAACTCGATGACCTCATCGTTGCGGAAGGTTCGACAATTCAAACTGGAAGAGTTGTTCGTTGCGCTTGATTTGACCAGATTCTTGTTACGGGAGGCCGAGCGCAGAGGCGAAGCATCAACGGAATCGAGCGATCAGCTTCGTCGGGGCATACGATTGCTGCATGAGGTGCTGTACGAAAAAAATGTGACCTCCGAAGATTTGGAGCGCTGGTTCAAAATCGTAATTGACCCTGAGCCGCCAGTCGCAAAGCCCTCGCCGCCGTCCTCGGCGGCGATATCGACGTCTACGTCCACGCCACCGCCCGCTCCCCAAAAACGACGCGATCGCGGTTGGGAAAGGTAACCTCAATAGTCTTTCAAGACTCCTATATTATTGTTTTAATTATATATTGCGTTGACTTGCCTGACAGCCGACAGCGCCGCGAAACCCAGCTCGCGACACGGCCGTTTTTAAGTCGCTGCGTGGATACTCTTGTCGATGTCGCACCAGGACGACAATTTCGGCAAGGGCACCCCGCCCTCGGCACACGACCGCGAAGACCGCGGTTCGGTTCGCCCGGGCGCGTCGCCCTGCGCCGGGTCCTGCGATCGGCATCACCGGCGGGACGCTTTCGTCCCGTTGTCGGCCGGTTCCGTCCCCCCTCCCGAAAGGGGCGAGACGGCGACCTATGACGTTGCGACCGCCGCGCGTCGCCTCGGCGTTTCGCCCAAGACAATTCGCAAATTAGTGCGCACCGGTGTCTTGCCCCGTCTGCCCGTAGGGCGCAGGATTCGCATTCCAATTTGGGCAGTGACGGAGATGCTTGCATGTCGCGTCCTACAGACCCCGCTCGTCTCGCACAGCTTGCCGAAAACGGATTCTGGTATGTTCTCTGGCACGATGGCACCCGAGACCGCCGCCGTAGCACGCGCACTCGCGATCGCCGACAAGCTGAAGCGGCGCTCGCGGCGCACATAGCGGCCGACGGCAAACCGGCCGACCGGCGCAACGACGCGCTGGGTGCGGCACCGCGCGCGCATGCGGATGTCGCGATCGCGGATGTGCTGGCGACCTATCTCGAGTCATTTCCCGATGGCGCGCCGAGCGCCGCGACCGCCGCGGTGCACGTCACGCATCTGGTCGGCTATTTCGGAACGCAGTCGGTCAGCGCGGTGACGCAAGCCGCCTGCACCGTCGGCTATCCGCGTTATCGCGGCGACGCCAATGCGCGACGCCTGCGCCGCACGTCGCCCACACCGATCAAGCCCGGCACGCTGCGCCGCGAACTGACCACGCTGCAGGCCGCCCTCCAGCTCGCCGTGCGGGAGGCTCGACTGATAAACGCGCAGACCGTCACCCTGCCGGCGGCGCCACCGCCGCGCGAGCGTTGGCTTTCGTCCGAAGAAGCCAACGCGCTGCTCGACGCCGCCGACGGGCATGTGCGTCTCTTCATCGAGCTCGGCCTTAATACCGGCGCACGGACCGCGGCGATCCTGGATCTCACGTGGCCGCAGATCGATCTCGTGCATAACCGGATCGATTTCAATCCGCCGGGCCGGCCGCAAACGGCAAAGCATCGTCCGATCGTCAAGATCAATGCACCGCTACACGCCGCGCTGACGCGCGCGCGCGAAGCGGCGAAGGCCGACGCCGAGAAGGCCAAACGGCCGCCCTGCCCTTATGTCGTCAACTATTGCGGAGCGAAGATCGCTTCCGTGAAGCGGGCGCTCGCGAATGCGGTCTCGAAAGCCGGGTTGCCAACGCGCGGCTGGGATCGCGTGACCGCGCATGTTTTGCGACACACCTTCGCGACTTGGTCGGCACAAGCGGGACGGCCGATCCACGAGATCGCCGGCGCACTCGGCCTTTCACGTCCGCGCACGCTCGAAATCTACGCGCATCACCATCCCGACTATCTGGGCGGCGCAGCCGATGCGGTGGCGGAGAGGTTGGCGAGGGCCACTAAGAAATAGACGCAAGTCAATCGTGACTAGCCAGACCTCGCGGAATCCAGCGATAGGAGTTGGATCTCGCCTAGACGAATGTGCGAGGGGATTCACTGATTGAGTGTGACCATCGAACACGTAGCAGCTTTGGCAATCAGACGAGAATGTGAAATCGGCGCGCGAAGAGCGAATGTGTATCAGGAAGGTAGTGATCAAGAACTACGGGTGTTTGCGCGATTCAGAATTCGCACTGAACCCGACAACTCTTCAACGTCGGAGAAGATGGCTAGTGAATTCAAGTTGTCAGAGGCCGATGTCTATGAAAGCGGCAACGCTATAGTGCAAGTCGGCGGGCTCGGCGATATGTTGGTTGCGCCTTGGGAAAGCAAAGCAACCAAGCTCATTTGGCGCAAACGCGAGGTCGGGGGAAAAATGGCATCACCGTTTGAGGCAATACCGGATGTTGCAATCGACTATGTTCGACGGGTGTTTGAGATAGCTAATGAAAAGGTCTCACGCGCGATGTCTCTGCATCCGTCGATGCACGAAGAGTCGCTCGACCATATCTTGATCATGGAGCTTACGGCCTCGCCGCCTGCCTTTTTTGCGGCGGAACGGGTTGGCGTGTCGCTGGAATCCCATTGGCTCGGCGGTCGCCGGATGTTCGGCCGATGGGAAATTGCGGACATAGCCTTCTTCGTGATCTTACGGCGGCAAGGGATCCTGATCGCTCGGAAGGTCGCGCTACTGCAGACGAAGCGGCTTTATTCTCGGGAAATTCCGGTCGCTCCCGTGGATGAGTCTGACTACCGAATTGGTATTGGTCGGCTGGTCGATCGTACTGACCGAACCGTCCCGCTGTCGGTGCAACGCGCGTTCAGCTTTGACCGGAGCTCAACCTACCAGGCCACGGAGGCCGGTCATCGGCAGATCGAACGTATCGACGGGTATTTCGAGTTGCGCGGCATCCCAGTTTACTACGGATTCTACAATCCGCTGACGCTGCCCTTCAAGACAGCGTACCCGGCTTCAGACGGACGGATTCCGGACGGTCAGAATGAGTTAGGCTGCCGCGTTGTGCCGGCGGACCACGTTCACCAAGTGGTCAGCAAGCTCGACGAAGGGAAATCGCCGTCGGTTGACGACATCGAGGCAACCGCCGCGTTCGATCCAGCCGATCCGACTTCGACACTTGGCTGGCGTCTCGAACGCTTCATCGCCGATGAGGTGTTGAAGTGCCGGCACGGCCGCATGTTCGAAGATCTGACAGACCCTAATCTGCGAGCGCTCCTGTACGAGCGGTCAGCGCCGATCACGGCTGCGATCACGATGACCATCGACATCGGTAGCGCCGATTGATCCCTCGAGGTGGCTATCCGGAATGACCAATCCAAGCGAAGCAGCACTCTCGTACTAATCCGGAAAGTTCTTCCGCATCAAAATAGTCGAAAATCAAGTTTGGCGCGGCGGAGCAACGCGCCCTGCAACTATCCTTTCGCCTCCCTAATGCAATCCTGCCTATCTGCGGGAAATGCGGGAAACCCCGGGAACGAAGGGGCAAAACGGGGCAAAAACGGCCTTTTCGGTCCCACGCCCGGGGGGCGTGAAGATCGACGAAAAAGCCTGATTTTTCAGGAGGTCCGGATGGTGGGCGCTACAGGGATTGAACCTGTGACCCCTACCATGTCAAGGTAGTGCTCTCCCGCTGAGCTAAGCGCCCATCCGGCCAG
>VFQP010002580.1_pt1 | contig 19912 bp, 21 predicted proteins | sample 3512351 | NCBI WGS metagenome assembly VFQP01 (sample SAMN10412372, study PRJNA504923) | tailings metagenome | isolation source: Relicate 1 Philex TSF1 revegetated site | place: Philippines: Tuba, Benguet | collected 2017-08-29
GCCGTAGCTTGTTCCTTCTTTTCTTCTTGCATCCATTTTTGAATGGCCTTATCAAAGCGCTCCTTATTGAATGGCTTTAACAGATAATCGATGGCATGCGTTTCAAATGCTTTGATGGCATATTCCTCAAAAGCTGTAGCGAAAATTACCGGGGGCGGGTTCTCCAATAACTCTAACATTTCAAACCCATTGATCTTGGGCATCTGTATGTCAAGGATCAGCAAATCCGGTCTTTCCTGCTGAATGGCTTTCAATCCCTCAAATCCATTACCGCATTCGGCAATGATCTCCACATTGGGATAGTGCTGCAAATACTCTTTAACGATCTCGCGGGCAAGCGGTTCATCGTCAATGATGATGACTTTCATGTGCATACTGTGGTATGGTAATGGTGGTGGTAAATCGTTGTTCAACTATACTGGTTTGCAGGAGGTCTTGTCTGGCATACAAAAGGTATAACCTTCGTTTAATCGAATTCAATCCAAATCCGGTTCCCCTTGCTCCCCCTGCTGTTACCGGATCGAATGGGTTCTCTACGGTGATCTGTAGGTTATGTTCATTCACCATGCTGCCTTTGATACTAATCAATACTTCTTCAGTGGTATCATACAAACCAAATTTAATCGCATTTTCTACCAGTGGTTGCAAAATAAGCGTAGGTAATAAACTTTTCAAACAGGCTTCTTCCAATTCGATGCTGGTATTAAGACGATGTCCAAAACGAACTTTCTCTATATCCAGGTATAAAGCCAGGTGCTTCAGCTCTTCATCCAGTGCTATATATTGGTGCTCCTCCCTTTTAAGCGTGCCCCTCAAAAAATCAGATAGCTGCTGTATCATATGACGTGCTCTTTCCGGCTGCGATCCCGCCAGTGCACTAATAGAATTGAGGCTGTTGAAAAGAAAATGTGGTTGTAATTGTTGCTGTAGGGTCAGTAGCTCTGCATCCTTTCTAAGTTTCTCTGCCTCCTCCTTCCTTTGCTCATTTTCCTGCTGTTCAAGCAATGTGTACCAAAGTAAACTGATCATCGACATACAACCAATCATCAGAAATACAATGATGTATCGGATATACATGGAAGCAGACAGGATAGACAAATAATCTGCATCATTTTTCAGTAACCACTTCATACCTGATTGTACCAGGAATACATGAATACTGCTTAATACCACACTTACAATCAGTATATACCAGTATCTTTCCTGCTTGGGCAAATAATACTGCATATTATTAACCACGAGCAAACAAAATGCGGTAAGTAAGCCTTGTGTCACAACACTATCGGTTAGTGCCGCCTTCCATACTACACCATATTGAACCAGCAGCCAGCTTTGTATGGCAATCCATATGAGCCACCAGCAAATAAAAGTGAGCAGAAAACGTTTCCCTTTGGTTATGGGTGTGACCATTCATTACAGGTTTTGGAAAAAAATCTCGGTACAGTTATTCAGTAAATATCCGGCTTTTAAACGGATCTCCCGCTGAAACTGCTGTACATTCAGGGGCTCCCTGATTTGCGAACTTACTTCGGCACCATCTGCACAAATATCCAGCGCATAAAGTTCTGTTACCTCCATGAATGACCAGCATGCAGGTTGATCCTCTATTTCTTTCTCCTGTTCCTGCTCTCCAATACGTTGCGCCTTTTGATACGCATGTAATTCATTCTCGGCCTGTATCAAGCGCAGTTGCTCATCAAACTGCGTGGGGAAACTGCCATTGTGTACAGTAAACCGATAAACAAGTTTCGCAAGATACCATTGCATGTGTAATGTTTTTAGGTGATCAATAGCTTTTGATCTCTATACCACCAAATACAGATGTGCCCGTAATGATCAATACCTTATTCGGATCGAATTGACTGCCGGGTGGCAGTAAACGTTTGTCTTCTATACCTGCAAATACGGCTACTCCTTCAGACTTCACTTCCCAATTCGGAGGTACCACTAGTTTGGCACCGCCAAATACGCAGGTAATCTCCAGCATTACTGGGCCTTGTATATCGGCTTGTGTTAAACTGATTTGTGCACCACCCATGAAACAAACAATCTCTCCGCCCCTGAAATTCTTAGAAGTAACGGTACGGGTAATGCCCCCAAATACTGTAGTACATTCAATATACTCATCTGGAATTTCCTTTGCCTGATTATCTACAATTGTTGGAATAGTGGTTTGTGTGCCGGATGAAGACATAGAATCCCGTTCCCAGGTACCATTATTGGGGTTGGGGATGGTATTTTTTCTGGGGCGTAACATGAATAATACACCAATACCAATAAAGAGGGCCGGCCACAAATAACGTTTCATTTCCAGATCGTCACTAATATGACCGGTCATAAATACCACGCCAATAGCAGTAATGATGATCCAGGAAATGCCTTTAAAACCAGCTTTGATACCTGATGTAATACCTACCAATACGATGATGGTAGACCAATTATATAACCAGTCGGGTAATCGCATACCCATTCGGTCCAGTAGAATAGCGCCACCTATTAATAACAGGATGAGGCCGGTATAAAATCTTTCGTTGCCATAACGTTGGCGGAGTCTTTCTCTGCGCATACAATGATTGTTTTGATATAGCAAAGCTACTATGGCGCAAGAGCCCGGGAAACTGCTTTTAGGTAGGAGAAGGGGAAAGGGCGGTAAGTGACGGAAAAACTCGGTGAATGACGAATACCGGTTATTCAGTGGCTTCTTTGGAGCGCCAGCCAATGAGCAATACCCCAATGATCACCAGTAAAGTGCCTGCCAATTGTATCGCCAGGATGGGCTCTCCCAATATCCAGTGTGCCTGCAATATGGTAGAAACAGGGCCAATACTGGTTATGATGGCTACATTGTTGCTGCCAATCTTCTTCATGCCTACACTCATCATAAATGAGGGAAGTACGGTAGCAATCACCGCTAGGGCAATACCATATCCGGCCAAACTCATGTTCATATGTTGGATGGCCGTATAATTCCCTTTTACCAGGTAATGGAGAAAAATGCCTCCGGTTGCAGCCAACATGGCATAGGCTGTATACCTGGTTGCACCTACCCGGTTCACCAATCGTCCGGTACCTACCAGATAAAAGGAATAAGTCACCGCACAGAGAAAGATCATGAATGAACCATAAAAAAAATCAGGACCATAATCGACCGAGCCCAATTCTCCCAGATAAGCGGTTCCTATACCTATATAGGTGAGTATGAGCGCCCAGATCTGCATTTTACTCAATGCCGTTTTGAAGAAGAAAGTATTGATGAGTACGGCGAATGTAGGGTAGAGGAACAGGATCAACCTCTCAAGCCCGGCAGATACATATTGAAGACCTATGAAGTCGAAAAGGCTGCTGAGGTAATAACCAAGAATACCCAGGGTAATAATCTGTACCCATTGCCGGCGGGTAACTGGAGTTTGATGCTCTTTACGGGAAGCGATCCAAACGGCAGCAAGATAGAATGGAAGAGAAAAGAGCATGCGCAAACTCAATAAACTAAGCGCATCGATATGAGTTTCATTGAATGCCAGCTTCACCAAAATGGCCTTGGTAGAGAAGAGTATAGCACCGGTAATGGTGACCAGAAAGCCTGCCAGATTTATTTTCCCATTCACTGTAAAGGAGATAAAAAAAGTTGCGGGCAATGAAGCCCGCAACCTATGAATAGATCTTTAAACGCTAACATTAAAATCCCTGAGGGCATCATTGAGACTGGTCTTCAGATCAGTACTCGCTTTACGCTGTCCGATAATCAGGGCACAACTTACCTGGTATTCACCAGCATTGAATTGTTTGGTGTAGCTACCGGGTATTACCACACTTCTTGCCGGAACCCTCCCTTTGTACTCAACTGGTTCGCTACCGCTAACATCAATGATTTTTGTAGATTGTGTGAGTACCACATTGGCACCGAGTACCGCTTCTTTCTCAACCACTACACCTTCTACCACAATACAGCGGCTACCAATAAAGCAACCATCTTCAATGATCACCGGACTAGCCTGTAATGGCTCAAGTACACCACCAATACCTACACCGCCACTCAGGTGCACACCTTTCCCAATTTGTGCACAGCTCCCTACTGTAGCCCAGGTATCCACCATGGTACCCTCATCTACATAAGCACCAATATTTACATAGCTGGGCATCAGTACCACATTCTTGGCAATATAGGCACCATAGCGGGCTACCGCATGTGGAACCGCTCTTACACCCAACTCCTTATAATTGCTTTTCAGCAACATCTTATCGTAGAACTCAAAGGGAGGCAATTCCCATGTCTGCATTTGCTGAATACCAAAATACATCAGAATGGCTTGTTTCACCCACTCATTCACCACCCATATACCATTTTCAGGTGATGCTACACGCAGCCGGCCTTTATCAACCTCCTCAATTACAGTCCTTACCGCATCGCTGTATGTATTCTCTTGCAGGAGCTCACGTTTTCCCCATGCTTCCTGGATCAGTTCTTTTAGTTGCATGCTTTTAATTTTTTGGCAAAAGTACTGCATCAAATCTAAGTAAGCATGCTCCTGACCGATTACTTACAATTAGTACCTTGCGATATGCAAGATTTTCAGCAGGATATTAACGCTTGTTTAGAAGTGCTGTCTGCCGGGGGCATCATCCTTTTCCCTACCGATACAGTATGGGCCATAGGCTGTGATGCCACATCGGATACTGCTGTACAACAGGTATTGACCTGTAAAGGGCTTGATCCCGGCCATGGTTTGGTTACCCTGGTGGCCGATGAACGGGAGCTATTACAGTACGTAGCCAATCCCAACCCCCTCATTTTTGATGAGCTCAAAACTTCGGAAAGGCCGGTTACCGTTGTATACAATGGGATCATTGGTTTGTCTGGGCTATTGCTTCATCAGCATGGTACCGCAGCCATTAGAATAGTACGGGATCAGTTCTGCAAACATTTGCTGAAACGCTTCAGAAAGCCCATTGTGGCCACTGCTGCCGCTAAGGTTGATTGTATACCAGCCAATTTTAATCAGATCGATCCCGCCATCCTATCGGCCGCAGATTATGTAGTGCATTACAGGCGTGAGGAACAGGATTTGAAAGTCCCTTCCCTGATCGTTTGCTATGATGCAATGGGAAATCGCACCATATTACGATCTTAATTATCTGTTTGGCAAATTATTTATTGGATTAACTGTTTGTTTTATAGCCAGTTAGCTGAAGGATGCTTGTATGGCCCGTTTTTTGTTTAACAATTGCTTGCAAATGTTGTTATTTATTATCAACTTAAAGTAAGAAATCATTCACCATGGCAAGGGTAATACTGGACGTACCAAACGACAAAATGCAGTCCTTTCTGCAGGCCATCCTGAGTCTGGGATTGGAACGTCATTCCATTAGTTCAGGAAAATCTGCTGCCAGGTCAAGGCATGATAAACGAAGCAGAAGATCCCATCTGCAAAGAATCAGAACCGGATTTCTCCTTTTCGACTGGGAGTTTTTCAGTAATGAGCTTGAATACGAATAAGCTACCTTAGTTTTGCTGCATGCAGCGCATCCTAGTTATTCAAACTGCCTTTATTGGAGACGTGGTACTGGCTACCGGCTTGCTGGAAAAATTATACCAGCATTATCCGCTGGCAGAAATTGATATTTTGGTTAGAAAGGGCAATCAATCCCTATTTACTGATCACCCTTTTATCCATGAAGTATTGATTTGGGATAAGTCGAAGCATAAGTACCGTGCATTGTTTCAAATATTACAAAAGATCCGGAAGCATCGGTATGATTTGGTAGTGAATGTGCAGCGTTATCTGGCAACCGGGATATTAACAGCATTTTCAGGGGCCGTTACCAGCATTGGTTTTAAGAATAATCCCTTATCCTTTCTTTTCTCACAGGCCATTCCGCATGCATTCACGGCCGGTCAACATGAAGTGGTTCGAAATCATGCATTGATTAGTGCATTGACTGATGAGGAGCCTGCCTTACCCAAACTATATCCCGGTATTGCCGATGAAGAGGCGGTAGCAGCTTACCAGCATGGCGATTATATCTGTATGGCACCTGCATCTGTATGGTATACCAAACAGTTCCCGGCTGAGAGATGGGTGGCATTACTCAAACAAATCCCCCAGCAGTACCAGGTATATTTATTAGGAGCACCAGGTGATCGTTCTCTTTGTGATACCATTTTACAGCAGGCAGGAAGAGAACAGGTGACCAATGTAGCCGGACAGCTTTCCTTCCTCGCATCGGCTGCTTTGATGAGAAAAGCCAGGATGAATTATGTGAATGATTCTGCGCCCATGCACTTTGCCTCATCTGTGAATGCACCCGTTACAGCCATTTATTGCTCTACGATTCCCGGCTTTGGATATGGCCCTTTATCAGAGAAGAGTTTTATGGTAGAAACCAATGAATCACTTGCCTGCCGCCCCTGTGGTTTGCACGGTCATAGGGCCTGTCCACAACAACATTTTGCCTGTGCCCATAGTATTACCAATGATCAATTACTGCATAGCATTGATGCGAGTTGAATGAACTACATTTGCAGCCCATGGATATACGGTGTACCGAAGCAGAAATGAGGCTATTTGAAAGAATAGCTGCGGCAGCAAAAACATTGCAACTGCCTTGCTATATCATTGGAGGCTTTGTACGGGATAAGATTATTGACAGGCCTACCAAGGATATTGACATCGTTTGTATGGGTGATGGTATTGCATTGGCAGAGGCTGTTGCCAATACCTTCAAGCCCAAACCCCATGTATCCTTCTTCAAAACTTTCGGTACTGCACAGATTAAAGTGAATGACCTGGAGATAGAATTTGTAGGCGCAAGAAAAGAGAGCTATTCGCAGGATAGCCGTAAGCCGGCAGTAGAACCAGGTACCATCATTGATGACCAGAACCGGCGTGATTTTACCATCAATGCCCTCGCTATTAGTTTGAATGAAACTGATTTTGGCAAACTCATTGATCCTTTCAATGGAATGAAAGATATTGTAGATCAGCGCATCGTAACACCACTGGAGCCCTCACAAACTTTTAGTGATGACCCCTTGCGCATGATGAGAGCCATTCGCTTTGCCGCACAGCTAAAATATACCATTGATCCTGCCACCTTCAAAGCTATTGAAGAGAACGTACATCGTATTCAAATCGTTTCGCAGGAAAGAATCACCGACGAACTCAATAAGATCATGTTGTGCACCAAGCCCTCGATTGGCTGGGATCTGCTTTTCAAAACGAAACTGCTTCATCGCATTTTTCCTCAAATGGTAGACCTTTATGGTGCTGCCTATATTGATGGAATGGGACATAAGGATAATTTCTACCACACATTACAGGTGCTCGATAATATGGCAGAGAAAACCACAGACCTCTGGTTACGATGGGCCGCCCTATTACACGATATTGGTAAACCCGCTACCAAGAAATTTGAAGAAGGCCATGGATGGACATTTCATGGACATGAAGTAGTGGGGGCAAGAATGGTTCCCAAAATTTTCGGTAAACTCAAACTGCCACTCAATGAAAAGATGAAGTTGGTGCAGAAACTTGTACTGCTGCATTTAAGACCCATTAGCCTTACAAAAGAGAATATCACCGATAGTGCCATTCGCAGACTATTATTCGATGCCGGTGAAGAACTGGAAGGGCTCATGATGTTGTGTGCGGCCGATATTACCAGTAAGAACAAACAAAAGGTTAAACGTTACCTGCAAAACTTTGAACTGGTTAAGGAGCGCCTACAGGCTGTTGAAGATGCCGACAAGATCCGGAACTGGCAACCGCCGGTAACAGGGGAAATGATTATGCAAACTTTTGGAATTACTCCTGGCAGACAGGTAGGCATCATCAAGGATGCTATACGGGAGGCGATTCTGGATGGGGTTATTCCTAATGAATATGAGGCGGCTTATGCGTTCATGTTGCAGAAGGGAGCTGAACTGCAGTTATTCCCCAAATAAAATCCGATTTCTTTTACTGTTATAATCGTGCGTATTCGTATTGCCGGCCAGATATAATGTAAATTTTATGGGTCAGAACGCTGATCAGGTCGTATTTTAGCGTTTTAATCAGGCCCATTAGGCCAACTATAAATTCCGAACAGTACCCCATGGCAATATTGAAATTCAGGATTTATCTGGAAGAAGACGATGCAGTGTACCGCGATATCGTGATCAAACATACACAGCACTTTCAAGACCTGCATTTTGCGATCCTGAAAGCCTATGAGTTTGATAGTAAACACCAGGCCACATTCTTTCGCAGTAACGATAACTGGCAGAAAGGAAGGGAGATCAGCTTTGAACGATACGACAAGGCCTATGTTGCAGAGCCGCTGCTGATGGCGGAAACAACCATCGGTTCAGAGATCAGGGACACCAATCAGAAATTCATTTATCTGTATGATTTTGCTAAAAACTGGACCTTCCTGGTAGAGCTGATTAATGTTAGTAAGGAAGAGAACCATAAACTCAGCTATCCCGCTGTATCCAGAGTAGAAGGCATTGGCCCGCAGCAATACGGTACCAAGAGTTTACTCGGAGATCGGTTTGCCGATATTGAAGAGAAATATGATTTATCGGAAGCAGCAGATGGCTTTGGTGAAGAAGGTGATGATTCCGATAATGAAGGTGGTGATGATTTTGGTACGGATACCAGCGGCGGAGAAGAAGAATTTTAGTCTTTCCCAGCATCACCCGCAAACAAGAACGAATACATAATTTGTCTCAATCCGCTACACATACGGTGATCGTGATCGTTGGACCTACTGCCGTGGGTAAAACAGCTGTTGCCATTGATGTAGCGCAGGCACTTGGTGCTGAAATTATTTCTGCCGATTCGCGCCAATGTTACCGTGAAATGAATATTGGCGTTGCCCGACCCAGTTTTACAGAACTGGCAGCCGTGCCCCATCATTTCATCGCCAGTCATTCCATACATGAAGACCAGAATGCGGCCGCATTTGAACAATATGCATTGCAATGTTTGTCTTCACTGTTTGAGCAGCACCACACAGCCGTAATGGTGGGTGGTACAGGGTTGTATGTACAGGCTTTCTGCGATGGTATAGATCCCATGCCAGCGGTATCAATTGAAATACGACAGCAAATTCTGGCTCAGTATGAGCAAGAAGGATTGCCCTGGTTGCAGGAACAAGTGCAACAACTCGATCCTGCCTTCTGGCAGGTTGCCGAACAACAAAATCCACAACGACTAATGCGGGCTTTAGAACTGAAACTGCAAACGGGAAAGTCTATCCTTGCATTTAGAAAAGGCAATAAAGTTGAGCGGCCTTTCCGGATTGTGAAGATCGGCATTGATATGGATAGGTCGGATTTATATGAACGCATCAACCAGCGGGTAGATATGATGATGGAAATGGGTTTACTGGAAGAAGCCCAGTCTCTTTATGTATACAAACACCTCAATGCACTACAAACAGTGGGGTATCAGGAAATATTCGAATACCTGGATGGTCAATGTACCTTATTGCAGGCAGTAGAAAAGATTAAGCAACATTCGCGGAATTACGCCAAACGGCAACTCACCTGGTTCAAAAAAGACGCCAGCATACATTGGGTGCATGCTGGCGATATCAATAAGGTAGAACAGATCCTGACCATGGTCAGGAATCCATCAATTCATTAAAGTTTAAATCCTACGGTTAACATCAGTGTTCCCCTTGCACCGGCCTGTTGTGCAAAAGTGTTGGGCTTATCATTTAAGCGATAAGGGAATACCACATCTTTGTTGAATGCATGCGCATAGCCCAGATCAATGAACATGCCATGATTGCGATAGCCAATACCACCTGTGGCCAATATCCTGCTGGCTTTGAGTTCGCTCTGTTTGTAAGGACTGCCATAATAGGCGCCACCCAAACGGAACATAACAGTATGGAATTTTAATTCACCGCCCAGCTTAAAATTGAAATTGCCTTTGTAGGTATCCTTAATTACACTGTTCAACTGTTCGTAATAGTTCACCAGTGCCAGATCGGCTGGATCTTTGGCATGGAAACGTGAGCCGCGATAGTTAACATATTCGATATCGGCACTGATAAATGCTCTCTGTTTGCGGGTATCCTTAATTTCCCTGAATACATAGCTGGCACTTACTATCGCTCTCCAGGGTGTGGTCATGCTATAGTCACTGGTACCAGGGTTGCCGCTATTCAGGTTGTCACTGCTTTCGGTGCGGTCGCCTCTGGAATCTTCAATATTGGTGGTCATGCTCGCCCGTACCCGGTCTTTAAAGGAAATAAATTGAGGGGTATGTATGGCAAGACCTACACGCCAATGTTCTTTTGGTTTATAGATGGTTCCGATTTTGGCGCCAATACCGATACCGCGTGAGGTGAAATTTTCTGTGAAAGTAAAAAAGCTAAAATCATTATTGGGGTTACTTGTAGCATCCCGCTCAGTATATGTGAGGTTTCGATTATAGCTAATGACAGGAATCGTAAGGCTACCACCTACATACAGCTTATCTTCCATATTGCCTGCTAATCCAAGAGCTATCTCATGGTAGCCGCCAGAAGTAATAGCATCATAATATTGGTTCACACCGGTTGAAATAGGAACAAAGCTTTGGTAGCCATCAAATACGCCACTGGCATTATTGGCTGTATCAATCAGAAAGGTTCTGAAAGCCAGGGTAGAGCCAAAGATATAATTACTTAAAGCTGCATTGGTATCGGCACGGTCGCGGGTGAGCTCTTCCAGGTACTGCTCGGAGAAGGAACTGAAATTATTGAATCCCCCAAATCGAACCCGGTTACTATAGTTCGCCAGTTGATTCACAGAAAGTGCTACAGCGCTGCTGGTCCATTTTCTGTTGCGATTGGTGCCACTGGCGAAAATAAAGCCTGAAGTACCGTATCCAAACTTATTAAGGCTATTGGCGCTATCGGCACCCCTGAAATTGAATTTGTTATTGTTCAGCAGAAAACCTGGTGATAATACGACCTCACTGGTTTTGAAAAGACCAATACCCGCAGGGTTTACGTGATTGGCCGTGATTTCACCGCCTAATGAGCCCATCACGCCGCCGGTAGCCATATTTCTGGCGGTACCATTTTGTGTAAACCAGGCGGTTCTGAGTGAATAGTCTGGTTGCTGTGCCCATGCTGTCATGGTCAGTAGCAGGAGAGCGGTTGCAAGTAGATATGATTTCATATGTTATGATTCGTTAGGGTAAAGGTTTATTGGAACACAGGATAGTGCTCAAGGGTTTTGATCTCTCATGTGATGTTGGAAGGGTAGTGTACGGTTAATCAGGGGGTTAATTACCTCTGCCGCCACGACCAGTGCTTGTGCTGCTTCCTGTACTTTTCACGCCACCACTATTACCACCGGCATTACTGCTGGGAGCTGTAGAAGATCCGTTTGAGCTATTGCTGAAGGAGCGAACAGGTCGGTCCCAACTGCTATTATTGCTGCTGTTCGAGTTGCTGGCAGGAGAAAATACCCGTTTCAGTAAATTACCAAAGCTGTTGTTGCCGGCATTGGAATTGACAAAGCTGCCGGTTTTAGGATTATAGTAGCCATTATTGGTATTGAGTAAACTCTTGTTTCTGTAGGCACTCAAATTACTTCCTGAAGTATAGCCAGAGTAGAATTTAGGAGTTGAGTAAGCAATTACTGTATAGCCAGGCCACCAGCCACCGCCACCCCATCCATAATAACTATTCCATCCACCCAGGAATGGATTGGGTCGCCAGGCACCATATCCAAGACCAAGGTTCCAGCGATTATTCCAGTCGAAAGAATTCCAGTTGCTGTAAGTATTAAAATTGTTGAACTGATAGCGGCTATCGTACCAATAGTTAAAATCATCAATACCCGACCAGCGGCTGCGATTGGCCACTTTCATGCGGAGATAACGATCATCCTGGCTGCTGATATATTCCTCATAACGCTCCTGTTCCTCACGGGCTTTTTCCTCCTCGCGTCTGTTGGTTACTTCTCTTCCCGGAGAATAATACACATCATCCGGTGTTTGATCTCCCTGAATGGCCGTAGAGCAACTGCTCAGCAGTCCGGTGACCAATATGGTGTATAGTAAGGTTGTTTTCATAACATCAGCATTTGAAAGGGTTACATAATGTGAAGTTACATACATTTGCGCTGTCGTAAACTCCATTTAATTAGCAGCAATAATATTGCCAACTAACAGGTGTGAGCAATACTAATTGTTAACAGAATTGTAATTTTTATGGGTAAGGAAATAACATCCCGCGAACAGGATTATTCGCAATGGTACAATGACCTCATTTTAAAAGGAGGTTTAGCCGATTACAGTGCGGTGCGAGGCTGTATGGTCATTAAGCCCTATGGCTTTGCCCTATGGGAAAATATGCGCGACGTTTTGGACCGTATGTTCAAAGAAACTGGTCACCAGAATGCTTACTTCCCCTTATTCATACCCAAAAGTCTTTTTGAGGCAGAAGAGAAGAATGCGGAAGGCTTCGCCAAAGAATGCGCCGTAGTGACACATTACCGCCTCAAGACTGATCCCAATCAGAAAGGGAAATTAATAGTAGACCCCGAAGCCAGGCTGGAAGAAGAACTCGTGGTTCGACCCACCAGTGAAGCCATCATCTGGAATACTTATAAATCATGGATCCAGTCTTACCGCGACCTTCCCATTTTAGTGAACCAGTGGGCCAATGTGGTGCGATGGGAAATGCGTACCCGCTTGTTTTTACGTACGGCAGAATTTCTCTGGCAGGAAGGACATACCGCCCATGCGACCAAAGAAGAAGCGATAGAAGAAACCGTGAAGATGCTCGATGTGTATGCTGATTTTGTCGAGAACTGGATGGCTGTACCGGTAGTTAAAGGCGTGAAAAGTCCGAACGAACGTTTTGCCGGAGCTGAGGATACTTATTGTATCGAAGCCATGATGCAGGATGGGAAGGCCTTACAGGCCGGTACCTCACACTTCCTGGGTCAAAACTTTGCCAAGGCTTTTGATGTGAAGTTCAGCGATAAGAATAACCAGCTTGAATATGTTTGGGCTACCAGTTGGGGCGTAAGTACCCGACTAATCGGCGCCCTGGTAATGGCACACAGCGATGATGATGGTCTGGTATTACCACCACGCATTGCCCCACTGCAAGTAGTGATCGTGCCGATCTATAAAGGCGATGAACAAAAACAATTGCTCGACGCCAAAATATCAGTGATTGTTAAAGAATTGAAGGCATTGGGCATATCTGTAAAATACGACGACTCAGACAATACAAGACCAGGATGGAAATTTGCAGAATATGAATTGAAGGGGGTTCCTGTTCGTATTGCCGTAGGTCCGCGTGATCTGGAAAATAATGTAGTAGAGCTGGCCAGAAGGGATACCAAGGAGAAAAAATCGGTATCTATCGATGGGTTGGCCAATTATGTGAAGGACCTGCTGGAAGAAATACAACAGAATATCTATAACAGGGCAAAAGCTTACCGTGATAGTCATATTACACCAGCTAACGATTGGGATGAGTTTGTTCGTTTACTTGATGAAAAAGGCGGCTTTATCGCTGCACATTGGGATGGTACCGGTGAAACTGAAGATAAAATCAAGGAACTAACCAAGGCTACGATTCGTTGTATCCCGCTCAATAATACCCAGGAAGCAGGTGCCTGTATCCTTACCGGCAAGCCCTCTAGCCAGCGGGTTTTGTTTGCCAGGGCCTACTAATTAATCCCGAAAATATACTGAATATAGAAAAAGAGGCGAAAGCCTCTTTTTTATTTGAGTTTTTTCACTAATTTAATGATTCCGTTCCCTACCGGAAATACATTAACACCAAACCAACTATTATGAGTGAACAAAACAGTTCTGTATTTGACCTTCAACTCGACGATATGGTCGTAGCTAAATTGAGGGAGTCGGCTAAATGGAGCCGCTATATGGTTGTCATTATTTTTGTTATTGCCGGTATATTGACTGCTGTAGGGCTAATGTGCCTGATATTTGGTCAGGCATTTGGTGAGGCTTTCCAGCAAGGGTTGGAATCATCTTCATTAGGGGCCTCTTTTGGGGGTGCGCTCACGGGCACAGTATTAGGCATCGCATTAATTGTTGCTGCACTATTCGTAGCTGTTCTGGCAGCCGTTCTTGGTAAGTTCAGTAAAAAAGTAAAGGATGGGTTGGCGCTTAACGACCAAATGATGGTTGCGGAAGGGGTTAGAGGATTAAAAATATATTTTACCATCAGCGGTGTAATCGGCATTCTTTCCCTCATCTCTACTTTCTTCCAGGCAATCAACATTTTCTTTTAATCATCCTCAACGAAAAATCATGGAACAAAATAGCATATTTGAAAGCAATATTCTGCCAGACCTCAAGCAGCAAATAACAGGCTCAGCATCCTGGGCAAAGATCACAGCAATAGTAGCTTTGGTTGGTGCAGGTTTGTCTCTGGTAACAAGTATAAGTGCAGGTGATTTTTTCACAGCAGTCATTTCAACAATAATTACCGTTGTTTTGAATATATTTCTCTTACGTTACGCAACTAATACCCTAAATGGTACCAAACAAAATGATCAGGGGCTATTTATAGAAGGCGTGGAAGCGCTGCGTGTTTATTTCAAAGTCTCCGCCATCATCATGATCATTATCGTGATACTGGTGGGAATCATCTTACTGGGGTCAATAGCGGTAGGAATGATGGGGGCGATGAAATAACAGAGGTGATTATTTAGATACTATGTAGGGTAATGTTTGTTTACCTACATAGTATCTAAATAAAAGTTTTCTGATTAATCCCTTGTAGAAAGGTAATTATAGTCGGTAAGTATGGTCTCCAGAAAATCGATCTCATCTTCCTGGTATTCACGGATATTCAAAGCCTGCCGGATTTTATCCCCCACTTTTCTGGCAAATTCATAATTGCTGGTGCGTTTGCATGATTCAAAGGCAGATTTAATGGTGTTCATATCTCTGTCGCTCAGTTGCAGAACAGCAGGATACCTGGGTACATATTGATCTGATACTTCGAAAAAAAGTGTTTGCGTAAGTGAAGCGGCCCTTTTGCGATCAATGACCAGTGTGCCTGCAGCCAAATCTCCCAGTCGCTGGGCTTTACGGGTTGTAATGGATAGTATGAAGGCCGAAAAACCAAATGTGAGCATCATATCTACCAGTCGTAATAACCAACGGATGAGGAACTGATGCACAGCTGGTCGCTTGCCATCTTCGCTGATCACTTGTATCCCAGTTAGCTTCTTTCCAATGCTTTGTCCATTCATGAATATTTCACAAATAAGGTGATAAATCAGCACGGGTGTATACAGGATCAGGGTTAGAAAGCTGATATTGTATTGCGCAGCAAGACTATCTCCCGGCCTACTGACATTCGATGCAATTGTCATTTGGAGGGTGAAAGAATAGATGAGAATAATAGCCATATCAATAACCCATGCCAGCAAACGCTTGGAAAAAGAAGGAATATTGAATTCCAGATCAATATTGAAACTCGTTGGAACGATGATGGTGCTCATCCAGAAAATAGTTGTGACATTGTAAAGTAATTGATATTTTCCATTATTGAAAATTATATGCGAGAAGCCCGCTTCATAAAAGAGAATAAGGAACGTTGGCAGGAAATGCAGAATCCGGATGGGAAACATCCCGATGAGACGGCCAAGGCATTCATTGAACTGGTAGAAGACCTGGGCTACAGCAAAACCTTTTATCCCGGTAGTAAAATCTCCAGCTACATCAATGAACTCGCTTCCAGGTATTACCTGTTCATTTACAGGAATAGTAAGCAGGGGGCAGGTCGCTTTGCCAAACTCATTAAGCTGGATATTCCTTTGCTGATGTATCAGCACCGGTTCGTTTTACTGTTTTCATTCCTGCTTTTTGCACTATTCTGTATGGTTGGTTTTTTTTCTGCGTCTCAGGATCCCACTTTTATACGATCCATACTGGGAGACGGATATGTGGATATGACCAAAAAAAACATCAGTGAAGGAAAACCATTTGCCGTTTATGGGCAGGGCAATGAATTGTTGTCATTCCTTGGAATATTCGTAAATAATATTCGTGTTGCCTTATATGAATTTGCAGGTGGTATTTTATTGGGTATTCCTACTGCTTATATCCTGGTGTATAATTCAATCATGGTGGGTTCCTTCGAACAAATGTTCTTTGCTCAGGGGCTTGGTGCGGAAAGCCTGCTCACCATCATGGTTCATGGCACCATTGAATTGTCGACCTTTGTTATATCGGCAACTGCCGGTTTTGTATTGGCCAAAAGTTGGTTATTCCCGGGTAGGGGAAGCCGTTTGCAGGCTTTACGTAGAGGCGCCAAAGAAGGATTGATCATTACCATGTCTAACTTTCCGCTCTTACTCATTGCTGGTTTTATTGAAGGCTTCTTTACCCGTTATGCGAATATGCCAGTATGGCTCAAACTATTATTCATCATCGGATCACTGGTACTGATCATTGGTTATTTTATTGTTTATCCATATCGTATCGCTAAAAAAGTAAAACAAGCGGATAAGCAAAGGATTATTTTATAAATGCACAGGAGTAAACGATATATCATAGGTCTGATTTTACTGTTATCCTTGCAGTGGAGTAGTACTGCATGCGCACAGGCATTGGATACGGTAGTTGCAGAAGAAGAGATCTTGGTTGATGATGAATTCGAAGAAAAACATATTTACGATTCGTCGGAGCGCTACTTCGAGTGGTTTAGTTTGTATAGGGAAGAAGCGTTCAGGAACAGACCATTTACCCCCAGGAGTTATCAGCAGCGTATCAATGCATATAAAAAAGATAAAGCTTTTTGGTATGTAGATGCTATTCAGGCTGCAGAGGATCAATATATCAGTTTGTCGTTACAAAAAGATACTGCTTCGGGTGCTGGTGCAGGGCCTAAAAAAGGCGTATATACAGATGGTGTAGAGCAGACAGAGAATAACGATAAAGTATTCTCACATATCATCCGGGGATACAACTTTTTCAGTCTTTCACGTTTTTGGATTATCCTGCTGGGCTTTCTGTTATTAGGGGGGATATTATTTCTCGTATTACAAAGGAAAAATGTTTGGTCGCGGAAAAATACATTCATACAAGGGTCTGACGAATTGGGTGATGGTCAGGATATTTTTACCCTGCCGTATCAAAACCTGATTAAAAAAGCTGAAGCGCAGCAACAATGGGCACTTGCAGTAAGGCTCAGGTATTTATGCTCATTAAAGACTATGAGTGAAAAGGGACTGATCAATTATCGCCCAGACCTGACTAATATGGATTATCTGATACAGCTGAGGGGACATGCTTTACATGGAATATTTGCAGAACTGACGCGCCATTATGAGTATTGCTGGTATGGGCAATTACCCGTAAGCGAACAAAGTTATGGCGTGATCCGTGAACGATTCGATGAACTACAAAATTCGCTGATGGCATGAACAGGAAGTATATCTTGATCATATCGGCAGCTGTATTGCTGGGCATTCTCCTGGTCGTATTACTGAGCAGGAATACCCAGCCTTCCTTTGATGGTCGAATTAGTTTAAGCCGTCACTCCAAAGCTCCATATGGGGCACATGTTGCATATGATATGTTGTCTTTTGAATTCCCCAAAGCAACCATTAGTGTGAATACAACATCTATCCTGCAGTGGGATTCAAGTCAGTACAATGCAGGCAAGCAGGCACTCATTATCCTGGATAATTATTTTGATCCCAGCGAAGAAGACCTGGATTATCTGACCGGATTCATACAAAAGGGGAATAAAGTAATTATCAGCGCGCTGGAAATGAATAGTGCAGCGCAGCAATTTTTTCAGGTGGAACAGGTGCCCATCTATAGCGACAATGATTTCTATCAGTACATGACACTGAATATTTCACATGATTTTAGTACCATGTTCGATACCACATTTTTTCATGGAGATACAGCTATATATAGTTTCCCTGGCGCCAATTATGCGAATCGTTTTGATAGCTTGAATTACAATTTTGCCTATGGACTGGCTTTGAATGCAGACAGTAGCTGGAATATGGTGGGTATGGATTCGCATAGCGGGAGCTTTTATATTCATGCAGCACCCATTGCTTTCACTAATTTCTTTCTTCTGTACAGAAATAATTATCGGTACTATCAGCAGTTATTGAGTCTGATTCCGCCAGATACGAGGAAAATTTATTGGGATGAATACTTTATTCGGAATAAAGCCTCTTCCAAAAAACAGGATGACAGTAAGGGGCTACTTACTACATTTTTAGCTAATGAGCCTTTTGCCTGGGCTTTTTGGTCTTCACTGGTATTGTTGACCTTGTACCTTTTAACCTCAGCCCGCCGAAAACAAAGAGAGCTGCCCGTACATGCGCCGCCCGTAAATGATTCACTAGACTTTGTAAAAACCGTGGGTAATCTGTATTTTGAAAAAGGTGACAATAAAGACCTCGTTAATAAGCTCACTGCTATCTTCCTGGAACAACTAAGGAGCAGGTATATGTTATCGACCTCATTACTCAATGAGGATTTTGAAAAGCAGTTAAGCCAACGTTCCGGTATTCCGTTAAAGGAGGTGAGCGATGTAATAGGTAGGGTCAATGCTATTCAGCAAGAACATGCCGTGACAAATACAGCGTTAGCAGCATTCTATTCAATGATTAACCAGTTTTTGAAAAAAATATAAAATATGGAAACACCATTGTTCGATCAGCGCATGAATTTAGATGGCCTCAATAAGGCAGTCAATGATATGCAGGAAGAAGTATCCCGACTGGTGATTGGTCAAAAGGAAATGATTGGCCTCATCACAGCAGCCATGCTGGCTGGCGGACATGTTTTGATAGAGGGAATGCCAGGTGTGGCTAAAACCCTTACGGCCAGGTTAATGGCCAGGTCAATGGATGTAGCTTTTGGCAGAATCCAGTTCACACCCGACCTTATGCCCAGCGATGTACTGGGTACTAATGTGTTTAACCCGGCACGGGGAAGTTTTGAGTTCAGGAAAGGACCTGTATTTGGTCAGGTGATACTGATTGATGAGGTAAACAGGGCTCCGGCAAAAACACAGGCCGCTTTGTTTGAGATCATGGAAGAACGGCAGGTAACCATTGATGGAACCTCATATGGATTAGAAGAACCTTTCATGGTTATGGCTACACAAAACCCTGTAGAGCAGGAAGGTACTTATCGGTTGCCTGAGGCGCAGCTTGATCGTTTCATGTTCAAGATCAAAGTGCCATATCCATCTGAACAGGAAGAACTGTCTATTTTGCAGCGGTTTCATGGAGCCAATAGAGAGCAACTCTTTGAGCAGGTAAAACCGGTCATTAATGCACAGCAGATTCGTGAATTGCGACAACAACTGCAACAGATCGTAGCAGAAGAGAAGATACTTAAATTCATTGCTGCCATAGTGGTAGCCACCAGAAATGATAGCAATATATTTCTTGGCGCTTCCCCCAGGGCATCGCTGGCACTTTTGCAGGGTGCTAAAGCTGTTGCAGCCATGGCTGGCAGAGATTTTATTGTACCCGATGATGTGCTGTATGTATCAAGACCTGTATTACGTCATCGGATTATCCTAACACCTGAAAAAGAAATGGAAGGGGTTACTGAAGATGAAACCATTGATAAGATCATTCATGGTATTGAGATCCCCAGATAAGCATGAAGCCGATAGTCAACATATTCAGTTTTCATTTTAGTAAACTCTTCTATCTGTTAGGTAGTATTAGTATACTATTGATGGCATTGGGTTACTTCTCATTGCCCTTGCTGAACATGGGGATATTGGTTGCTGCAATACTTTGTGGTGTGGTGTTACTCGATCTCTTCCTGTTACACTTACAAAAACAGCCCGCTACTTCCCTGCGGCATACTGCTGCGCGCTGGAGTAATGGTGATCCTAATTCATTGGTACTTGATATTGAGAATCGATTGTGGTTCTCAACTTG
>VFQP010002581.1_pt1 | contig 19909 bp, 14 predicted proteins | sample 3512351 | NCBI WGS metagenome assembly VFQP01 (sample SAMN10412372, study PRJNA504923) | tailings metagenome | isolation source: Relicate 1 Philex TSF1 revegetated site | place: Philippines: Tuba, Benguet | collected 2017-08-29
TGAAGGCCATCTCGTAGCTGCTGATGCGGGTGGCGATTTCGGGGTCTCCGGTCTTCTCGAGACGCCTGCGATTGAGCCTGCTGATGGTGTCCATGGAGTCGCGCTGCAGTTCTTCGTCGACACCCGGAGGATTAGACAGATACAGCACTGGATCGCCGGAAGCGCGGAATTGCACGCCTTGGTGAACCGTGGGTAAAAAGCCGGATCCCCAACAGGAATTGCCGCCGCTGGGGCCTTTCTTCCCAGTGGAGAATACGACGAACGCGGGCAAGTCTTGCGCTTCGCTGCCAAGGCCATAGGTGGTCCAGGCGCCAAAACTAGGGCGGCCGAAGATCATGCTGCCTGAGTTCATCAGGAGCTGGCCTGGCGCGTGATTGAAGGCATCGGTCGACATGGACTTTACGATGGCGATGTCATCCACGACAGTGGACAAATGCGGCAGTAAGTTCGTCAACTCCGCGCCGCTCTGCCCGTAGCGCTGAAAGGGGAACTTCGGACCCAACAGCTTGGAGTTCGGATTGATGAAGGCGGCGCGGTAGCCCTTCAACAGATCTGCTGGAGGCAAGGTACCGTCGAATTTCGCCAACTGCGGCTTGTTGTCAAATAGCTCCAGATGACTGGGCGCGCCTGCCATGAAGAGGTAGATGACGCGTTTCGCCTTGGGCTTGAAGTGGGGGGCCTTGGGCGCTAGCGGATTCACCGCAACGGGAACGCTTGCCCCTTGAGCTAAACTTCCCTGTGCCATGCTCGCCAAGGCCAAGGAGCCTAGGCCTACGCCACATTCCTCCAGGAACCAGCGCCGCGCAATTTGCAATTTATCGTTCATGGCCATTATTCCTTTGTGATCGTTTCGTCCAGGTTCAGGACCACACGCGCGAGCGCCGTCCAACTTTCAGGTTCGCTCAATCTGCGTCCACGCTGCTTGCCGAGGAAACTCATCAGATCGTCGATCTCGACGGCTTCCGGATCGCGAGCCAAGCTGCGGCGGTAGACGAAGCGGATGCGTTCGGCATCGCTCTTGCCGCCTTCCTTAAGGGCCTTCTCGCCCAGAGCCTTGGCAGCCTCGAGGAAGAGAGGCTCGTTTAGCAACGTCAACGCTTGCAATGGCGTATTGGAACGCACGCGGCGCACACAACTGACGTCGCCATTGGGCGTATCGAAATTCGTGAAGACGGGATAGGGAACGCTGCGGTAGCGGAAGGTATAGAGTCCGCGGCGGTAGCGGCTGGCGCCCTTCTCTTCGTACCAATTCTTCGGACCGTAGCTAGAAGGCGGTTGGAAGAGGAAGTCGGGAGCAGGCGGATAAACGCTCGGGCCGCCGACCCGCTTATTGAGCAGTCCGCTGGCCGCAAGAGTGATGTCCCGCACAATCTCCCCTTCTACCCGGAAGCGGGGTCCGCGCGCCAGCAAACGATTGGCGGGGTCCTTGGCCTGTAGTTCTTGGGTAACGTCGGAGCTTTGCCTGTACGTGTTGGAAGTCACAATCATGCGGTGCAATTTCTTCATGCTCCAGCCGCCTTCCATGAACTCAACTGCCAACCAGTCGAGCAATTCCCGGTGCGATGGCGCTGCGCTTTGTGTGCCCAGGTCCTCGCTGGTCTCGATGATTCCCGTGCCAAAGTAGGTCTGCCAAACGCGATTCACGAAGGCTCGCGCCGTAGTGGGCGCGTTGCGGTCCGTCATCCACCGGGCGAGGTCGAGGCGATTGCCCTGAGCGCCTGCCGGCAGCGGATTCAAGAACGCGGGAACGCCTGCACCCACTTGCTGTTTCGGCTTCAAGAAATCGCCGCGATCTAACAGATGCGTGGGGCGCATGTCGCCACGCTCGGCCAGAACGAGTTGCGTCGAGCCTTCCGGGTGCTGCTTCCAAAGGCCGTCAATCTTTTCATTTGCCTCTGCCCAAGTGGGAACCGTTGTACGCCAATAACCGAAGATGGTCTGCAACTGTTGCGGGCTGCGCTTGGCCGGATCGATGGCCAATGCTTCGCGGACGAGGACCGGAATCGGATCAGCAACCGCTTCGGCGTCGGCGCTTACGCTCAAACGGACGCGGCCTAGATTGTGATTCTGGTTATCGTCGCTGTTCCATCCGCCATGGTTCTGCTTTAAGTACACGTGCAACTTCGTTTTGCCGTCGCTGACGTCTATGGGCTTTTCCAAAATGAAGACTGCGTTACGCGGCAAATTGCGCAGCACCGGTCCGCCGTCATGTGTCCAAGCGGTCTCGTCCTTGCCATCAATGGCGAAATCGATCGGCCCTACTACGCGCTTTTTGTTCGATTTGTCCGCGTAGATCTTTTCGAGATCGCGTTCCGGCAGACTGATATCCGCCGTTGCCCGCACCACTTTCAGCTTCTCCGGCTTCTCCTGCCCAGGCCGCTCCACCTCGACTTCAAACTCCGTCAACGCTCCAGTTCCACGGATGCTGCGCCCCGGTCCACCGAGTGGCAAATTGGGATCGTTCAGTAACTCCAAGCGAATGCTGGCTACGCTGCCGGTCTTCGGCATAAACGTAAACTTCGCTCTGTGCTTCGTGGGTGCATAGCCCGACGCCACCATCGAACTATCGCCCTGCATCAAGTACTTCTGGCCACCAGTAGAAATGTCGTCCACTTCGGGCTTCACGATTTCCCACTTCGTGCGCGACACCAGGCTTTTCTCCCACTGGGCCATCCGCTCCGTCCAGTCCGGGTTGCGATGCTGCAAATCGGCTTCGATCTCCTTGATCCCATTCAAAACCTTTGCTCGCTGCATCTGCTCTTCCGGGGTGAAGACGTTGATGTTTGCCTCGTGAGAGTTATTCAGGAACGCGAAAAGCTTGTAATATTCTTCCTGCCGCAAAGGATCGTACTTATGGTTGTGACATTGCGCGCATTGGATGGTGAGCCCAAGCATTCCCTTGCCGATCGCGTCCATGCGGTCGTACATCGCTTCCATGCGGAACTGCTCGGGGTCGACGCCGCCTTCCTCGTTAATCATGGAATTCCGCAAGAAGCCCGTGGCCACCTTCTGCGACTGCGTGGCATTCGGCAGCAAATCGCCGGCAAGTTGTTCCGTCAGGAACTGGTTGTAGGGAAGATCCCGATTGTGAGCGTCTATCACCCAATCGCGGTAAAACCAGACGTTGCGCGCCTTGTCTTTCTCATAACCGTCAGAGTCGGCGTAGCGGGCTGCGTCCAACCAATGCCGCCCCCAGCGTTCGCCATAATGTGGCGACGCCAACAGTCGCTCTACCTGCTTCTCATAAGCCTTTTTGCTCTTGTCGCGGACGAAAGCTTGTACCTCCTCCCAGGTGGGAGGCAATCCCGTCAAGTCCAGCGATAGTCGCCGCAGCAAGGTAGCCTTGCTCGCCTCCGGGCTGGGTTTCAATTGCTCCTTGTCCAGCTTCGCCAGCACAAATGCGTCAACCGGATTGCGGATCCACTTTGCGTCCTGTACAGAAGGAACGGGAGGCCGCGTGGGAGCCACAAAAGTCCAATGTTTCTTGATCTCGGCGCTGGCTGCGCCCACCCCATCCGGCCAGAGCGCCCCTTCGTTGATCCATCTTTCCACAATCTGCAACTGCTCAGCGGGCAATGGCTTACTGCCCATCGGCATTCTCGCCTGCTCACCCATGCCCATGATCCGCTGATACAGGACGGAATCCTTGGCGCTGCCCGGCTTCAACGCCGCGCCCGAAACACCGCCACGAAAGGTCGCTTCTTTGCCATCCAGCCTGAGCCCACCGGACTGCAGAGCCGGGCCATGGCAACCATTGCAGCTACGTTTCAGAATCGGCTGGACATCGCGCACAAAATCAACGTTCTGCGCAGGCAGCAGCAGGGGGACGAAAAACAAAATACTTTTCACGGCGGACACGTTTCTGAACAATAATTTATCGCAGTGAGACTATTCGCTTTCATTTTCTTCACCGCGCTTCTCCTGCCGGGCCAAACTATTTACTACACGCTTTGGTTCGATACGGAAGATTACATCGACCCACGCGCCGACGACGCAGCCATGAAACTGGCCCAAGGATTGGACAAACTCGGCGTAAAAGCTACCTTCAAGATTGTGGGCGAGAAGGCCCGCGTACTGGAGGCCCGGGGCCGCCAAGATGTCATTCGGGCGCTGGCCGCCCACGACATCGGCTACCATTCCGAGAATCACAGCATTCCCCCGACGCCCGCGCTCTATCTCTCCACTTTGGGCATGTTGGAAGGGGCCAATGAGTTTGTCCGCCGTGAAGGTCCGGGCCTGCGCGACCTGGAACGAATCTTCGGCAAGCGCGCCTCCACCTACGGCCAGCCCGGCAATAGCTGGGGCCCGCAATCCACCATCGCGCTGCGCCGCATGGGCATCCCCACATATGTCGACGAAGCGCGCCAGGTCTTGCTGAACAACCAGCCCTTCTGGTACGGAGGCGTGCTGCATGTTTACAACTTGGGCCCCTATAGCGTTCGCACTGAGTTGAAGGCGAAGGATCAACTCGTCTCGGCGAAAAAGTCTTTCGATGAAGCCGTGGCAAAACTAACCGCCAAGGGTGGGGGCGTCATCCAAACTTATTACCACCCGACGGAATGGCCCAATGTAGAGTTTTGGGACGGCGTTAACTTCCGCCACGGCGCCTACACCGCTCCCAAGGACTACAAACTTCCCAAGCCCCGCGACGCGCAATCGGAAGCCCAAGCCTACGAAATCTTCTTCGACTTCATCAAACATGTACAGTCCCACAAGAACGTCAAAATCATCGTCACCGCGGATCTGCCTCGACTCTACGCCGATCGCGCGCAACCAGCCACGCCCGAGGAAGCCCATCAAACTTGGCGCAACGGAATTACCTTCAACGACAATCACTCCGCCGCCGAATTGCTACTCGCCCTGCTTGGCATGACGCCGCGCTATGTGGATGGGCCATCCGCACGCACCACCACACTCGCAAAAGCCACCACGTGGCCGGAGAACCTTTGGCAACGCACGCTAGGCGATGTCCGGAATTTCATCGAAACCGAGAAGCGCCTGCCGTCGGAAGTCTGGGTAGGCTCTGACCGGCTCTCGCTTGCGGATTTCGCGGCCACGCTGGCCGATGGCAATCGAAAGCTCACCAAGGGCACACTGCTATTCGAGCAGCATATCGCCACCGACGGTAAGAAGAATTTCGACTGGGTTATTCATCCCGCGGGCTTCGACGGCTCCAGCCTGTTGGAGATGGGCCGCTGGCAAGCGTGGACGCTCAAGCCCGCCAAGGCAGCGGCGCCCGGCCCCGAAGGCACTTATCTGGGAGAGCTCCCCACGCCGGCGGGCAAACTTCGCATGGGCATCATCGTTCGCAACGAAGCGGGTTCTCTTAAGACGGATCTCATCTCGCTCGATCAAAACAACGCTCGTATCAGTGCGGCGGAAACCAAGCTGGAAGCGCAACGCCTAACGCTCGCCCTGCCGCAGGCCCGCGCCAATTTCGAGGCGGACTTCGACTCTACTTTCGACACTCTCACGGGCAAGCTGATCCAGGCTGGGGTCCCCATGGAGATCGCACTGCGCCGCGTGGACGAGCTACCCCAACCCAAGCGCCCACAGACGCCGCAGCCCCCCTTCCCTTACAAAGCGGAAGACGTCACTTTTGCCAGCAAGACTGCAGGCGTGCAACTCGCGGGCACGCTCACCATTCCCTCTGGCAGTGGCAAGAATCCCGCCGCCATCCTCATCTCCGGCTCCGGCCCGCAAGACCGCGACGAGTCCCTCGCTGGCCACAAACCATTTCACGTACTCGCCGACTACCTCACCAGGCAAGGCTTTGCCGTCCTCCGTTATGACGATCGCGGCACCGCCAAATCCACCGGTTCCTTCCAAGGCTCCACGACGGCTGACTTCGCCGAAGACACCCGCGGCGCCGTCGCGTATCTCAAGTCCCGCGCCGATATCGACCCGTCCAAGATCTTTCTCATTGGCCACAGCGAAGGCGGCATCATCGCCCCCATGGTGGCCGCTTTCGATAGCGGCATCGCCGGGATCGTATCATTGTCCGGACCATCCATACCTGGCGAGAAGATCATCAAACGGCAAACCGTGGACTTGGCGCGCGCCGCCGGGCTCAGTGAAGAAAAAGCCCAAGAGGCCGGTTCCGTCGGCTATGCCCAAATGATGAGTCAATCCTTGATTGACCCTTGGATGGCCTACTTCTGGAAACACGATCCCGCCGAGTCCTGGAAGAAGGTGCAATGCCCCATCCTCGCTCTGAATGGCAGCCTGGATATGCAAGTAAACGCCGACGAAAACCTAGCCGCCCTCCAAGCCGCCAACCCTAAGGCCACGGTCAAGAAGCTTGACAAACTGAATCATCTCTTTCAAACGTCGCAGACCGGCGCGGGTATCGAATATGGGCGTATCGAAGAAACCATGAGCCCGCTCGCTCTACAAGAGATCGCTTATTGGCTGAAGGCTAATCTCCGCTAGCGCCGGCCAAAGCGCCGCCCCCGACCGCAGCTTTCGCTGCAGACTTCTCACGCGCCTTCCTGCGCACACGTACGGCCGCAATCCAAACGCTGGTCCCACTCAAAGCCAGACCGCCCATCATCAGCGCGATCACAAGAATGTCCCAGGTAGGCCTCGTCTTGTACAGCCAAGGCAAGTCCAAAGAGTGCAGCCCGTGATAGAGCCAGCGATTCCAGCGCGACAAAGTCACGAAGCTCCGCACCACTTGTCCCGTCGCGGAATCTACATAATGCATTGTGCCTTCCGCATCGGCGAATTCAAAATAGTACGCGGGCAATGGCAGATTCTTATCGCGCGAAACATAGTAGTTTTCAAACTCGCGCGCGACGCGAGCTTCTTTCAGCGGCGCTCCGCCCATTGCTGCCACCACTCGTACTTGAACGGCGCCCATCGGCACTTCCCGCATCGGGGCCCCGCCCAGAGACGCCGACATTGTCTCCGAGCCATCGCGCAGGACATAGCTGCCCTTGCCCAATGCAATGGTCAATTCCAACTCCTTCACCGGCCGCCCCAACCGGCGCAAAAACTCGCCAGGCTGCTCCGCCACAAACGCTTCCGCGTTCCACTTACCTCCACGCAACGCAGCCGTTACTTTCGGATCCGGGCCGAACTCCGGACTCCAGCTCCACGGATTCATGCTGAACATGCCGCTCAAGATCCATGTGAACGTCACGAGCCCAAAGGCCAAACCCAGAATCGTGTGCCAACGCTTCCATCCCGCATAAGGAATACTCGACGGACCACTAGCGAAGCGAAAGCGCTTACTCGGCGAGTACAGCCAAACGCCGACGGCAATCCCGAATACCGTCATGACGGTGCCCACTAAGCTCAACGCGATCACCAGCGCGCGCCAGCTGCTCGTGTCCTTACGAATCGGCGTAAAGTACAGCCAATGGGGAATCGCCCCGAAGTAAGCGCCCAGCCGCGCCGCTCGCGTCGTGTGTTGCATCACTTCGCCGGTCACTTGCGAAATATAAACCTCTTGGCCGTCCTTCCAGTGAAATCGCAGGAAAGGCCGCAAGGGTCGCACAACCTTGTTCAGCGTCCATTGATCTTCCTCGCTCAAAGCCCCATCGAAAACGGCGTCTTGCGCGGACAAGCCCGTCCAGGCCGCGGCGATTCGCAAGGCGCTTGCCTGGTCGACCCCGTGAAATTGCTCCGGTCGGTCCGCGTAAGCGAGCTTTTGCAGACGCCCTTCATGAAAGCGATATACCGGCCGCCCATCGAGCATCGTTATCCGGACGCGCTCGGCTTTCTCCGCATTCGCCAGCGTGATGGCTTCGCGCAAACTAACCCGCACGGAAGCCGCATCAATTGCCGGGCTCTTCTCTACTCGCAAAGCGGGGCTGACGGCGGGATACGGCCAGTACATCAGCACAATACCCGACACAAACCACATCAGGAAGAGCAAGCTGAAGATCACGCCCAGCCAGCGATGCCAAAGGATCAGGTTCTTTCGAATGCCAATCGCCGCTTTCGTCATGATCCTTTCAGCTTGCCATTGCACCCACTTTTCGCCAACCCATTTCTAGCCCGCTCACCCCCGACATACCGCCCGCTCACAAGATTTACTTTGCCAGCGGCCTCACCCGCTTCGACCATAAGGGAATGCTTCGGTTTTCCGGCCTCATGCTGCTTGCCTATTCGGCATTTTGCCAGCCTCTAACCCTTACTGGGCGGGTCTTGGACGGAAGCGGCGCGCCCATCACAGGCGCTTCTATTTCCATCACTCGCTCAGGCGCAAAGCCGGTCTTGACCGAGTCCTCCTCTGAGGGCCGCTACACCATCTCCAACCTCAGCCCCGGCCCTTACCGCATCAACATCCTAAAGGCGGGTTTCGCTGAGCTACAGCAGAATGTGGAAGTCAAAACCAGTCTCGACGCACTCGACTTCACGCTGGGACTTCAGGAAGTATCGACCACCGTTGTTGTGGAAGACGTCGCGGGCAAAATGACGGCCACGCGCATGGACGTTCCAAATCTCGAAATCCCCACGCAGGTAGGCAGCGTTTCCGCCCAGGTTCTGGAGCAACGCGGCGTAAACGATTTGGTGCAGGCGCTCCAAAACGTCTCCGGGGTCTCCGCCACTCGCTGGTACGGCATGTATGAGTACTACACAATTCGTGGCTTCAACATCGCCGACGTGCAACTGGTCGACGGCATGCGTCTCGAGGGCAATCGCATCAATACCCAACTCAACAACGTCGAACAAGTCGACGTTCTCAAGGGACCCAGTTCCACCCTCTATGGCGGCCAAGCTCTGAGCGGCGCGATCAACATCATTCGCAAGAAACCCGCTGCCGTCCGAGCCTACGATTTCTTCTACCGCGGCGGCCGCTTCAACACCAACCAGGTCGGCGCCGGGGCCACTGGTTCCGTCTTCAATTGGTACAAGCTCCTCTATCGCACCGACCTGAGCTTCGAAAATGCCCGTGGCTTCCGCGACGCGGGCGCCCGCCGCTTTAACTTCAGCCCCTCGCTCACCTATCTCATCAATGACCGTTCCCGCGTTACCGTCCATCAGTCTTTCAATCGCGACCGCTTCGATACCGACGGCGGCCTCCCCATTGGCGTCGTCAACACCCCCAACTTCCCCCTCGACTTTCGCTTCAACACCGCTCAGGACTACGGCCTCGTCCACGACTCCCAAACCCACGTCCTTTTCAACTTCAACATCACTCCCCAATGGGAATTCCGCAACGGCTTCCTCTCTCGCTACACCAACGACGAATACTACTCCGCCGAAACCCTCACCTACGCCCCCACTCTCAATCAGGTAAACCGCACCGCCCTCTTCTTCGACCACCACCGCCGCCCCGTCCTCAACCAGGCCGATGTTCTCGGCCACTTCCGCGCGCTCAACATGAAGCACACCATCGTCGCCGGTTGGGAGTATCAGGATTTCTACAACTTCACGGACCGCTCCGCTTCCCGCAGCGTCAACTTGCCCCCCATCCTCCTTGCCAATCCCGTCGACACCTATACCCGCGTTCCCGACTTCCCCATCAGCCGTCGCGACTACTTCTCCAACAAGATCAACGCTTTCTTCTGGCAAGACTTCGTGGAACTCACTAAACGCATCCGCCTCAACGTCGGCGGCCGCTTCGACGACTTTGGCCGCATCGCCCGCAATGACCCATGGGCCAATGGGGCAGCCACCAGCCGCGGCGCCGAAACCCGCCGCAACCAACAGGCTTATACCTACCGCGCCGGCCTGACTTACTTGCTCACGGAAAACCAGCAAGCCTATTTCAGTTCTTCGTCCTCCTTCCAACCTGTCACCAACATCCCCGCCGACGGCCGCGAGCTGAACCCTGAAACTGGCCGCAGCTTCGAAGTCGGCCATCGCATTCAGGCCTTCGGTGGCCGCTTCAAAGTGGATACCGCTCTCTACCAACTCAAGCGCCAGAATGTTGTCATCGCGCTGCCGAATAACAACTTCGAGCAGGCTGGCCAGCAATCCTCCCGCGGCTTGGACATGGACATCAACGGACAAATCGGCAAGGGTATCCGCTTGATCGCCAACTACGGCTACACTCTGCCTCGCTTCGATAGTTTCTTCGCCGCCAACCGCACAATCAATCTCTCTGGCTTGCGTCCTCGCTTCACGCAACGCCACGCCACGAATCTTTGGCTGACCAAGGCCTGGAACAACGGCTTCACCGCCAGCGTCGGCAATCGCTACTTGAGCTCCATGTTCGTGGACAACGCGAATACGCAGAACTACAAGCTGGGCGGCTGGACGACATTCAGCGGCGCGGTCTCCTATCGCCGCGGCTGGTATCAGATCGGAGTCAACGCCGAGAACCTTTTCAATCGCGAACGATACTTCGTCGCCGGGATTTACGATTCGCAGGTCTACCCAGGCACGCCCATCAACGTCAGCGCCACCCTTCGCTTCTGGTTCCGCTAAGCAAACCAATCCTGTCGATACCAGCGCCCCGCGCCAGATCCACCACGCGGGCGACGGACTGATATTCCAATCCGCCGTCGCCGTTGATAAAGACGGGTCGCGGCGTCACTCGCCGTAATTGCGCCTCTAGCGCCTTCTCATCGAGCAAGCTCCGGTTCAGACGCAAACGGCCATCTTCGGCAACCTCCACCACGATGGCCTCCTCACTAGGCGCGGCCTCGGGAGTTGCATCCCGCGGCGCGGCCGCCGGCAGACCCCGCGGCGCCACGGGCGTAATCACCATAAAGATGATGATCAGCACAAGCAATACGTCGATCATCGGAGTCATATTGATCTCGCTTTGAATTGCATTCATTCTTGCGGCTTGCATACCAAGTAGACAATGCCAATCCGCGAAAGTTCCCAACTTTGATGGGCGCCCCCCCCTGCTTTCGGCTAGGCTCAGTTCCTGAGCCCATTCTCAGCCCACCATCGCGTATCTGATTAGACAGGCCTTCCGCGTCCCCTGCCAGCGGTCCTGAGCATCACGCACTTTCGTCCCTCCGCGTGCATCTCAGGCCCGAACCGAAAGGAATTTCTAATGACTCGATTTCTAACCCTCCCCGCACTCGCCTTCGCAATTGCCTCCACGCTCCCCGCGTCCGATCATCTCCCTCTGGAGATGGGCAACTATTGGATTTACCGCGAAGAACGCAGCGGCGAAACTTTCACCGTTCGCGTGGGCCAACCCGTTTGGTTGCAAGAAGGAAGAACCTATCACTATCTGCTCGGCTACGCCGGCAACTCCGTAATCGCCCGCATCGATGAAGCCGGCAATCTTGTGGCCTGGAACGACGAAACCGGTACGGAATACCTGCTCACCGGATTCGCGGAAAAGGACAGCCGTTGGTGGCCAGCGCTTAGCCGCGAATGCAACCTGGAAGGCCAAACGCAAGAGCGGCGCATCCCGTATGACGGCCCAGGCGGCCGCTGGCGTCAATCGCTGGAGCTTCGCTACCGCTCCGCCAACTGCGCCGACACCGGCATCACCGCGGAACTGTTTACCGAAAACGTCGGAATGCTTCGCCGCACCGTGACCAGTATCGCTGGCCCGAAAACCTTCGAGCTCATATACGCCCGCGTTGGGACTCAAATCATCGAGACCCGCGACCGCGCACGCTTTTCCGTCGCCGTGGTCCAGCCGCTCGGCAAGGACGAACTGCAAGTCACTCTGCGCGTCGATCTCGGCTTCACGCCATCCATCAAGCTCTTCTTCCCCACCGCTCAAGTTTTCGACGTTGCGCTGCGCAACGCCAGCGGCCGCATCGTTTGGACTTGGTCGGAAGGCAGGACTTTCACCCAAGCCGCATCAGAACGCTTAATCGGCAACGTTTGGACGGAGACTATCACCGTTCCCAAACCGGCGGGGGACCTCACCGACTACACCATCGAAGGCTGGCTCACTACCGCTCCCGGGGAACCTAAGTTCGCCGCAACGGCGCCGATGCCGCCACCAAGAGTGGCTACGCCAACGGCCGAATAGCGAAAAACCAAGCGCCTGGACGTGAAAAACACGTCCAGGCTTACATAAGTAAGAAAGAATCGAAGCATGCCGCGATTGCTAGCCATCCTGATGATCCTCCCGGGACTAAGCTGTGCCGCCGACCCACAAGACTGGTCTCGCGTAACGGCTCTTGTCCCGGGGCAGCGCATTGAAGTCATTTACGCCAATTTGAAAACGGCTCGCGGCGCGTTCAACGCCGCCAGCGCGGATGAACTTCGCTTGAATGCAGACGGAACCACGCAAGCGATCCCGCGAGCAGAGGTTCTTCGCATCTCATTGCGTGAGAACTCCAAGCGCCTTCGTAACGTCCTGTTGGGGGCCGCCATCGGCGCAGCTGGCGGACTAGTGGTTGGCGCCGCAAAAGACGCTTCCTATTCCGAAGATGACGAACATCTCGCAAAAATGTTGTTTACGCCGGCAGGCGCGGCAATCGGCGCGGGTGTAGGTGCGGGATTCCCTGCTTTTGAAACAATCTACCGGGCGCCAAAGCAGCAGCCAAAGCCACCGACCGTGCCTTAATCGAGCAGTCCATTTCTCACGGCGAAGCGCACCAGTTCGCCCGTGGAATGGAGCTTCAACTTTTCCATCACTCGTCCCCGATGCGCCACCACAGTGTGTACCTCAGACTCAACAGATTCGGGATCTTTGTTTGTTTTCCCTTCCGCGATCATTTGCCGAAGCTCACTTTCACCACTGGTGGTTCATTCGCCATTGCCCTATTTCTGAACCGGAACCGGATACAATCCTCGACAGCGGATTCGCAAAGGAGTTCAGCCAATGAGCAAAATCAACCTCAAGGTCAACGGCGCGACGCACACCGTAGAAGCGGACCCTTCCACCCCGCTTCTCTACATCCTTCGCAATGACCTCAACCTGCAGGGCCCTCACTTCGGCTGTGGCCTTGGCCAATGCGGAGCATGCACGGTACTGATCAATGGCGCCGCGCAAAACTCCTGCATCTTGCCCGTTGGCTCCGTCAAAAGTGAGGTCACCACGCTCGAAGGCCTTGCCTCCAATGGAAAGATTCATCCCGTCCAGCAAGCCTGGATCGAGGAACAGGTTCCCCAATGCGGCTTCTGTCAAAACGGCCAGATCCTACGGGCGAAAGCGCTTCTCGACAAGAACTCCAAGCCATCGGACGCTCAAATCCGCCAAGCGATGAACGGCGCACTCTGCCGCTGCATGACCTACTATCGCGTCCAGGCGGCGGTCAAGCGCGCGGCGAAAGGAGCCACCGCATGAGCATCCCACGCCACATCGAAGAAACCCTTCGCCTCCATCGCCGCGACTTCTTGAAAAGTGCGGGACTAATGGCCTTTAGCCTCCAGGCCCAGACCGGAGAACCCGGCCCCTATCGCGATCCCGACTTCCGCCAAGTCGACTCCTGGATCGTCATCCACGCCGACAACACCGCCACTTTCTATGTCGGCAAAACGGACCCAGGCCAGGGCACCGGCACCAATTTCCGCCAACTCATGTGCGACGAACTCGACATTGCTTTCGAGCGCACGACTTGCATCATGGGCAGCACCGACATCACCGTCGACCAAATCGGCTCCGGAGGCTCCACCGCGCTGGAGCGCGACTCCTGGCCCATGCGCCGCGTGGCCGCCGAGGCCCGCCGCGTGCTCCTCGAAATGGCCGCTGATCGATTCCATGTCCCTGTTGAAACCCTCACCGTCAACGACGCCGTGATCGCTGCTCCAGGCCATCGTGTTACCTACGGCGAGTTGATAGGCGGCAAGAAGTTCAATGTCACCCTCACCGGCCCCAACGTCACAGCCGTAACGGGAAAAGCCAAGACCAAATCGGTGCAACAGCTAAAGTACACTGGCCAATCCCTCCAACGCGACGACATCCCCTCCAAGGTCGACGGCACCCATAAGTGGAGTGCGGACGTGAAGCTCCCCGGCATGCTGCACGCACGCAACGTCAAACCGCCCTTCGCCTGCGCGAAGCTCATGAGCGTCGACGAGTCTTCGGTGAAGGACATTCCCGGCCTGATCAAGGTCATGCGTAAAGGCAACTTTCTCGCGGTCGTCTGCGAGCGCGAAGAACACGCGATCCGCGCCGCCCGTCAACTGAAGGCGGCTTGGGAGAAGCCAGCACAATCGCCCTTCCCCACTTCCGAAAGACTCTTCGACTACATGCGCGCCGCCACGCCAGTCGATTCCAGACCCACCACCACTGGCAATCCGGCGGAGGCCTTTGCGGGCGCCGCGAAGATCCTGGAAGCGGATTATGAGGTCCCATTTCAAGGTCACACCTCCTTCGCCCCGGCCCACGCCACCGCCGACCCATCCAACGGCCTCATGACGATTTACTCCAACGACATGAAGTCCTATGGCATGAGGCGCTGCGTGGCTACTTTTCTTGGCATGCCCCAGGATCGTGTGCGCGTCGTTTGGCTGCATGGCCCCCAGAGCTATGGCCGCACCGCCGCCGAAGACGCCGCCTGCGAGGCCGCGTGGTTGGCCAAGGAACTCGGTCGCCCCGTACGCATGCAATGGATGCGCGACGAGGAAACCGCCTGGGACACCAAAGGCCCCGCCTTCACCGTAAAGATGCGCGCTGCCCTGGATGCCCAGAGCCGCCTCTCCGGCTACGAGTTCGACGCCCGCTCCTGCGATTACAACCACGTCGGCTACAACGAACCCGAAACTGTTCTCGTGGCGCAACTCATGGGCGCCCGCAAGGCCAAACCCTCCACGGGCAGCGCAGCCTTGCCCTCGGAAGTCTATGTCATCCCCAACCGGAAGATGACCGCCTCCGTCGTAAGTCTCCCCAACATCTGGGAGACGCCGCTCCGCTGCGGCAACCTTCGTGATCCCAATGGCCCGCAAGCTACCTTCGCCTCGGAATCCTTCATCGATGAAATCGCCGCTGCCACAGCGCACGATCCACTCGCCTACCGGCTGCAACTCTTAAAAGCCGCCTCCACGGACGACTCCGGCTTGCGCCGCGCCCGTTCCATCGCCGTCCTCGAAGCGGCCGCCAAGGCCTATGGCTGGGACCCGCGGCCCTCCCCGAAAGCGCCCGCCAAAGGCGACATTCTGAGCGGTCGCGGCGTAGCGTATTCATTTCGTGGCCTTAGCATCATTGCCCAAATCGCTGAAGTCGAAGTAAACCGCAAGACGGGCCAAGTCTGGGCCAAGCGGATCGTCTGCGCCCACGATTGCGGACTCGTGGTGAATCCCCAAAGCCTGCGCCACACTCTCGAATGCGGTACTTTGTATGGCCTCAGCCGGGCGCTCTATGAAGAGGTCCAATTCAATGAGGAGAAAGTCACCAGTGTTGACTGGATCTCCCACCCCAGCCTCCGGCATGCCGATGCCCCCGAGCGCATCGACATCCTAATGATCAATGGTGACCCCAATCCCAACCGCCCCGATCTTCCGCCTTACGGGGCCGGCGAAGCGGTCTTGAAGCCAACCATGGCGGCCATCGCCAACGCCGTCTTCGACGCCACCGGCGTCCGCATAAGGCGAATCCCCCTACGGCCCGCTCGCGTACTGTCCGCCCTGAAAGCGGCTAGCGTAGCGTGACGCCAAGCTCATTTTCACAACATCCTGCCGCTTGCTTTGGGCTTTTCCACGGTCACCAAACTGCGTCTGCTCATCCACCGACTAAGCAAGAGTTCGCGGTTCGCCAGCGAACGCAATTTTTCTCGCTCTCAGGCATACTTCCCTCCACCTCAATCCAGGTGCCGCGGACGTCGCCAACCTTGGCTCCAAGTCGTTTCATACCCCCAGCGCGCGGGAGCAAGTCAAACATATGAAGAGATTTCTTGTCGGTCCGTTCTCTACCTTTGCTCGTTGGACTGGGATCCCGGTCTAGAGAGGGCTAGCGCACTTCTCATCGTTGAATTGCTAAGAGGAAGAATGCCAGACCCACGCAGAAAGACTGAACCGTGAGCCGTCTCGCGGATTGCTCGGATATACTCGTCTCGACCTCGTTCGCTCCCTAAGGCCTCCATGACTTCCCGCAGACAAACCCTCAAAGCGGCCCTCGCGCCGATGATCGTCCCCAGTTGTGTCCTGGGTCAGCGCTCTGGCGCCGTGGCGCCCAGCGACAAGGTTGTCGTCGCCGGCATCGGCATCGGCGCTCGCGGTGCCCACGTCCTCAGCAAGTTTCTCCCCTTGCCGGACGCCAAATTCATCGCCGTTTGCGACGTCCGCAACGAGCGCCGCGAGACCATCAAATCCACGGTCGACAAACAATATGGTAACCGCGATTGCCAAACTTACGACGACCAGTACGCGTTGCTCGCCCGCACCGATATCGACGCGGTTCTGATCGCCACCGGCGACCGCTGGCACACTCCGCTCTCCATCATCGCGGCCCAACATGGCAAGGACGTCTACTGCGAGAAGCCCTGTTCCATGACCATCGAAGAAAGCTGGGCCTTGGCCGACGCCTTTCGCCGCTACAATCGCCTCTATCAGGCGGGCTGCCAGCGCCGGAACGGCGCGAACTTTATGCTCTGCAAGGAACTCTTGAAGTCCGGCGCGCTGGGCCAACTCAAGACGCTCTACGCCAACACGGGCCCCTCCGTAAACTGGCCACCCCTCCCCAGCCGGGACTGGCTCGCCGCCGAGGAACTTCCGCCCCGCCAAGTCCTCGATTGGGATCGCTGGCTCGGCCCCGCTCCCTGGCGGCCTTACCACTCCTCCTACGTCAGCGGTGGCTGGCGCAACTTCCATGACTTCCACGGCGGCGGCATCCTTGAATGGGGTTCCCATACCGTCGACCTCTGCCACTGGGCCGCCGACCTCGACCATACGCAGCCCGTTTCCTACGAGCCCATCGGCGGCAATACAGGCCCCTACCAGGTCCATTGCCAGTACGAAAATGGCGTTAAACTCGTGATGCGCGACAACGGCTGGGAAGGCGCCCTCAACACCGGCTCTTGCAGCTTCCGCATCGAAGGCGATCAAGGCTGGGTGGAGACCGGCGACCAAACTCGCATCGAATCTTCGGATAACCTCAAGCCCCTCTTGCGTCCCACGGAATCCGCTCGCCTGGCTCTAGAAAACCACGTCAAGGAATTCGTTCGTTGCGTGCGCCACCGCCAAACCCCCAGCGCCAGCGCATCTGCCGCCGCCAACTCGCACGTCACTTGCCACGCCGCCTTCATCGCCTTCCAGCGCGGCAAGACTCTCAACTGGGATACCCAAAAGCGCCACTTTACCAACGACGACATCGCCAACCGAATGCAATCCCGCGCGCATCGCGAACCCTGGCGCATATGAAAGCCTGGCGAAGACTCGTAGCGAAAAGGAACGATCATCATGCCTCAATCCACTGCCAAGCCGGCGCCTCCCACGGAATTTCGCGAAGCGGATATCGCCCAACTCAATGCCGCGGCCCTCGTCGCGATTCTCAAGGACCCGTCTTCCTCCGAATTCAAGAAAGCCAAAGCCTGCGTTCGCGCTGGTGAACTCGGCGACAAATCCGCCGTCCCCGCCCTCGCCGCCTTGCTCGGCGCTCCCCACCTTGGCGCCTACGCTCGCTACGGCCTGGAGCCCATTCCCGATCCTTCCGCCAGCGATGCACTCCTCGCCGCCCTTCCAAAACTGAAGGGCGATCTCCTCATCGGCGCTGTAACGTCCCTCGGGAAACGCCGCGATGCGCGGGCCGCTCCTGCCTTGGTCAAAATGATCTCGGGCCCCGATACATCCCTCGCAAGAGCCGCCGCGGCCGCTCTTGGCCAGATTGGTGATGAAAGCGCCGCCAAGGAGCTGCGTTCCGCCTATGCCAAAGCTAGTGCACCCGTCCAACTCGCCATCGCGGACGCTTCACTGGTCTGCGCCGAGCGCCTCCTCGCCTCGGGCAAGCGCGCCCAAGCCTTCGACGTCTACTCGTGGCTTTCCAATCCCGAAATACCCAAGCCCATGCGCCTCGCCGCCATGAACGGCATCATCCGCGAAGAAACATCCATCGCCCGGCCGCGCTAAACCCGCAGCATCCCCCGAAAACCGCGCGCCGCATAGTAGCTCTCCGCGCCGTTGTGATAAACGAACACCGTGTCATAACGGCGGTCTCCAAACAGCGCGCCCCCGAGCTTGCGAATCCCTGGCGGCGTTTGCAACCAACTCGACGTCTTCAAATCGAATTCGCCAAGCCGCTGTAAGAGGCGGTACTCCTCTTCATTAAGCACCGAAACCCCCATCGCAGCCGCGAACCCCGATGCGCTCCCTTGAGGCTTATTCTCCTTCCGTGCCGCCAAAGCCGCGTCGTCGTAGCACAAGCTCCTTCGTCCCTTGGGACTCTCGGCGCAACAGTCGCAAAACAGCAACTCCCCCGTCGCGCTGTCCGTCCCAATCACGTCCGGCTCTCCTCCCGTCTTTTCCATTTCCTGCAAAGTCCAAAGTTTTTCGCCTGCCTGCTCTAGCCTTGCCTCCACCAACTCCCAGGCCATACCCGGATGCCGTTGCCGGTTCTTCTCGAATCGCTCCCGCAGCGCCCCCAACAATCCTTCCCGCTCTTTCTTTGCCAACTTCTTCACAGCGTATTCACGCCCCAGGCGGAAGCCGAACCGGTGAAGACCCAGTGCCCCTTCTCTTTTTGCAATGTTAAAGTCCAAGTGCCCTTGTACTCAACCGGCTTGCCTTTTTGCACGTCGCGAAAGATCGCCGGATAGATGAAGTAAGCGCGGTCTGCCGTGATCTCTTCGAAAATAAGCTTGCCAATCGTCAAGGTCCCGTGCGTGGCTTGAATCGCTTTGTTGTTCGATTCATAGTCGGCAATCCAGGCCGCGCAGCTTTGCCAGGCGTACGGGGGAAATCCATCGACTACCGCCGCTTGCGCCGCGCAAGCTTTCACGAAGGACTTCATATCGTTCTTGTTGAAATCCGCCACCCACTTCCGGATCACCGCCTTCACATCGTCGGAGTCCGCCGCAGTGGAATTGGCCACCAACAGGAACTGAGCGACACCAATCATCAAAGCCGTCCGAAGTGCCCCTGCGTAAGATTTCATCACTCCCTCATTGAATCATGGGGCCCAAGCTTCGGCTACCTCTTGACATGGAGCCCTTGACACGGAGTACTTTGCACTGTAAAGTACACTACAGTCGCTTCAATCTGCTCCCCATGCCTCCTCCCCGCCGTTGGCCGAAATTCCTCCTGCTCCTTCCCGCCCTGCCATTCCTGGTTTTCGCTGGATTCTGGCTCTTCTCTCTCGCCACCAGTCAACTGATCCACCCCACACCGCACGGAATCCCCGCCCAAAGCACCGTCGCCTCGCTTCAGCCAGAGAACTCCTCCGTCGAAGAGGCCCGCCAAATCGTCCGCGCTACCATCTCCAGCGAGAATCTCCCTGCCCTTTCCATCGCCGTAGCCAGGCAAAGAGAAATCGTCTGGGCCGAGGCTTTCGGCTGGGCAGACATCGAAACTCAAAAAGCCGCCACGCCACAAACTCGCTTTCGCCTCGGCACTGCCTCCGCCCTCCTCACCGCCGCGGGCGCCGGGCTTCTCTTGGAGCAAGGCAAGTTAAATGCCAACAACCTGCCCAAACTCCAAGCTTCTCAGGCTCTCCCAGCGGACCCGCCCACGAATCAGCGCTGCGAGTCAGCCTCCGACGCCTTGCGCCTAAACCTCTCCCTGCCTCCTTGGACCCTCGCTAGCGCCGCCATCGAAACCGCCGCCCATCAACCCTTCTCTACATACATGCAGCAACACGTCTTCGCGCCTCTCTCTCTGACCAATACAGGCGCCGAATCCAGCGTCCATGAAAATCCCGAACGCATTGGCGAAGAGGCCGAAGACCCGCCCTTCTTCAATCTCGCCCGCCATCTCATTTTCCAGCCTCTCGGCTTGGCTGGACCCATCCCAAAACCCGCCGCTGCTCCCGCCACCGTCTATGAGCCAGGCATTGGACACAACGCGCTTCCTCATTACAACGTGCATGAAGTGCCCATCCGAAACCTCTCTTGCTACTCGGGCGCAGTGGCTTTCTATTCCACCCCTTCAGACCTCGTGC
>VFQP010002582.1_pt1 | contig 19905 bp, 17 predicted proteins | sample 3512351 | NCBI WGS metagenome assembly VFQP01 (sample SAMN10412372, study PRJNA504923) | tailings metagenome | isolation source: Relicate 1 Philex TSF1 revegetated site | place: Philippines: Tuba, Benguet | collected 2017-08-29
GTTTTCAATATGCGTTGAATACGACTCAATGGCTGAAGCAGTATCGGGAGTGGTTGTCGATTATTATTCCGGTGGCAGAGTTGGTATTGGTGTTTTTAATGGCGCGTTCGTCAACGAGGACGATTGGTTTATTGTTGACGGCAGGGTTGATGGCTGTGTTTACGATCTATATCGCAGCGATGCTGCAATGGTTATCGTATCTGCCTTGTGGTTGTGGAGGCATCATAGATTCTCTTTCATGGAAGCAACATTTATGGTTAAATGGGGGATTGACCTTATCGGCTCTCTGGGCCTGGTATGCGAATAAAAGATTAAATGCGTCGACAAATGATCCGGTAAGTGCTTGCGCAGGCACGGAGCCGGCAGGGTAAGCTGAAAACCTGGCAATAGAGTAGGCATTAACATTAAACATTTATTTTTATGAAAAAGATCCTTCCTGTAGCAATGGCGGCTTTGCTGGCTGTTGGCTTTACGGCTTTTAACTCCTTTACGACTAAAGGTGAAATGCCACCTCCTTATTATTTCCAATCCACAATTACAGGGCAGTGGCATACATATACCGGTGCTGCCTGTGAGCCAGCAGGAACATTGCCTTGTCAGATTGAGAACCCTCTTTCTAATGAAGAAGGTACGGTTCAGTTGTATAAAAGTGAAGATGCAAGTTCATCAAATCGGGTATTGAGACAATAACAGGTTATTGCTTGCAGTTCAGTGAAAGGTGCACAATTCCCTGGCGGAGTTGTTGCACCTTTTCCTAACGATACAGGACTATGACTTTCATTTTACGGTTACCCTTTTCAAGGGTCAGATTGTTGGATTTTAGAGCTTGCTGTATACTGCGCACATCTGTCATTACGGCGTCAAGTGTAAGATCAATATTTCCTTTAATCTTTGTTTCATCAATAAAGACCGGGCCAAAAGGATGGTAGTAGTGAAGAGCGCGAATTAACTGGCTGACGCTAGCATTCTGGCAGGTGAAACCAGTCGGCCAAGATCGGCTGATATATCGCCCGCCTTTAGTTTGCGGAGAGTGACTACTGCCATTAGTTATGCGCAATCTCCAATATGGTACCATTCTTTCTTCAACTTTGGCCTGATATCCCGATAGTCTTTCAAGATCCTGCTGCATATATAAGAATCTTATTGAGTCACTGATATTGCGAATATTCAGCATTTGCGTGTAGCTGTACTTCAGGTCTGATTGAAACTGTGTCAGTACGCCCGCACTGTCTAACATGGGTAGACTATATTGTTTCAGGTATTTTGGCGAATCTTCTGACCAATAAATTTCTCCTGTAAATGCAGTGCGGTACAGGTCTGGAAGCGAAAACCCGGATACACACAGTGTATCTGGCAAAGGATTGGCCTGAGCTAATGGTTGAATCAGGTCGCCTGGTTCCCACATACTGATTGAGGTTTGTACCAGATATCGTTTTCTTGAAAAGGTGTCTGAAAGTGATGATGTGTTTTGACTATCAGTCTCTTCTTTTTTTGGAGCAATACCGTCGATAAATTCCTTTAATGTTTCCTTAGTAATGCTGGTGGAATAGGTAATGCCTTGCGTGATTCCGCGCCGGTCTATCCATATACAGGTAGGAAATCCTCCTGCCCCTGTTTGTGGGTGTAACAGTGAGTCGTAGACAACAGGCAAATTAAGTCCGTAGTGTTTTGCTATACGATCATATATCTTTTGAATTTTCTGATCAGTGTGACCTACAAGTATGATCTGCAACTGGTCTCCAAAATGCTGCTGCAGGGATTGTAACTTGGGCATCGCAGTAAAGCAAGAGGTGCAGGTAGATGAAAACAGATCAAGTATTATCGGTTTACCTGCATATAATTCAAGCGCAGCACGTAATTCAGGAGTCTGTCTGGAAACAGGAAATACCGTATTCAACTGCAACAACTGCGAGCGGGAGATTCCAGGAAGTAGCAGTAAAAATAGCAATATCGTTTTCATAACTAATAACCTGGGTTTTGTTGCATTCCGGGGCGGCGCAGGATTTCAGTTTGGGGGATCGGATAAAGAGCATCGTTAGGGCTCCAATTTGCACCTTTCAGCGGAGCGAGAGTCGCATTGATTTCACCGGTCCGCTTCAGGTCATACCAACGATCGCCGGTTTCAGAAAATAACTCATGTTGTCTTTCCCGTGCTATCGAAGAGAGAGCAGTTGCACGGTCAGGAAGGTCAATTCTCGCTAGTCCGGCTCTGCCGCGAATTGCATAAAGGTCGTCAGCAGCTTCTATGAGTTCATTTTGTTGGGCGTGGGCTTCTGCGCGAATCAGATAAAGCTCTGCCAGTCGTAAAAGGATTGAATATTCAGTAATGCTGCTTGCTCCTTGTCCAACTTTATATTTATATGGCCAGTAGTAGGACTGTCCGGAAACTGCAGTCTGTCGGATCCAGTTCAGCTTGCGTAGATCGCCAGGTTCGAATGATTCAAAATGTCGCTGGGTCAGTGTGAGGTACAATGGAGTTGCGATGGCGTTGTTAAGCAGTGCACCATCGTTAGTATTATATGTCGGGGTGACAGGCTGCATTTGCCAGATGGCCTCCTGACTTGTTCGAAGAAAAGTTTTTGAAAGATCGGAAACCAGAGTATATTGATTCTGTCTCGCTATTACATTCGTGGCTGTAGTGACCGCAGCGGCCCATTTACCCTGATACAAATAGACCCGGGCCAGCAATGCTTCAGCTGCGGAGCGGTTTGGACGGATTCGTTCTCCTCCCGGGCGATTTTGAGCAGTCATATAATCATTGACCAATAATCCCCGGGCCTCCAAAAGATCTTCTTCCATTTTGGCCAGGCTTTCCTGCTCAGAGAGTTGCCCCATCTTGATGTTTGAGAACGGGTCTGTGTCTACTATATAAGGTATTCGACCGAAAAATGATGTCAGATAAAAATGACACCAGGCACGCATGAATAAAGCTTCGCCGCGAAGAATCGTTTTTGTTGAAGCGGTTATTGTGCTGGAATGATTTACACCATTAAGAATACTATTACATCTGTAGATAGCCTGATAGAAACGCGTCCATAGTAGTGATGGCAGTAAATTATCTGGTGTCAGATTGTTTGATGCCACAGCCGTCCAGTCTGCGTCTGTACGGTGGTTCAGCATTTCGTCACTACTGACACCGGCAACAGATGCGCATAGAAAAGCTGTACCGCCTGATTCCAATTGTGCATAAACTGAAAGCATGGCTGATGTAGCGGTAATGTCAGTGCGAAAAATGTCCTCGCTTCCAAGCTGACCGGAAGGTGAATCAACTTTGAGAAACTTCTCACAACTGGATAAGAAAACGAGTGATAGTATAAGTAAATATTTCATGATAGTAAATTTTTAGAACGTCAATTGCAGACCAGCGGTAAGCATTTTCACGGGAGGTATCAGAGAACGGGTTTCCGGATCCAGGCTTCGGTACTGTGTTATCGTTATCAGGTTTTGGCCTTGTACAAATAGCTGGAAAGTGTTTACGCCAGCTTTTTGAAGCCGCGGTGAGCGCAGGTCACAGGAAAGGTACAGCGTACGCAATCGCAGGTAGGAACCATTTATATATCCTGCGGTGCTGATGCGGATATTTTCATAACCGGACACAGCCCCGCTTGACGAAACTGAAGCTTTCTGAACTGGCGATATATCACCTGGCTGCTGCCAGCGATCCAGTACATCCAGTGGTTGATTAGAAAGATTTCCAGGACGGCTGAACCTTGAGAAATAAGATGGAATATGCTTTTGTTCGGTGAATTGCCACATCATGCTTAGAGAGAATTTTTTCCAACGAACCGTATTTTCCAGCCCTCCAAAGGACTGCTGCCCGTTGAATAAAAAGGATTGCTGGTCAGCGGGTAGGCTGATCCTGCCATCTCGATTAAAGTCAGTAAATTGGTATACCCCTGTTTGCGGGTCCACTCCTTCATACTGGAAAACTTTAGTGATGTTAAGAGGTTGTCCAATCACAAAGGTGTTCGCGTAGGTAGACGCTTGAAGGTCATCAAATCTAAGCAGTTTGTTCCGTGGTACAGTGAAGTTAAAATTGGCTGACCATGTCCAGTCTTTTCGATCAACGAAGGTTGCATTGGCTTCGATCTCCCATCCGGTATTTTGTACACGTGCTGGAAGATTTCGCAGTATCGCATCAAAGCCTGTGCTTGGGGGAAGTGCATAACGGAGCAACAGATTGTCTGTTCGATTGCGATAGTGTCTCACAGAAAGGCTCACGGTGTTTAACAGACTTAAATCGACACCCGTTTCCCATTTACGTACCAGTTCCCAGCCAAATCCTGGATTGAATAGCTGTACCGGCTGAAAAGGCACTTGCCCTTGATAAGGATTGGACATAGGGGAAAAGAGGTCGAAATAATTGTAGTCCCCAATCTGGTCGTTACCCGTAGTGCCATAGCTCATGCGCAATTTTCCATACGTAAGGACTTTGCTATCCGACAGCCAGTGGGCCTGTGTGAAGATCCAGCCGATACCTGCAGAGTAGAAGTTAGCGAATCTGTTATCCGGGCCATAGCGACTGGAACCGTCTCTTCTGGCGGTAAGATTCACTAGGTAAGTTTGTTTCCAATCTCCTGTAAAACGTGTAAAAAAACCGCTATAACGATAACGTGAATCAGTTTCCACATCTGTACTGATCGAGGATGCTGCTTTCAAGCTTGTGAGTAATGCATCGCTGGCATAACCTCTCCCTGTCTGTGAAATATATAAACGCCGATCAAATTGAATAGTCCAACCACTTTGTATCTGACCATTAAAATTATGATGATGGAATTTGTAAGAAAGCTGAGGTTCTACTAGCGTCGTCTGCTGTGTGCCGTTTGAGAAGACGGCAGAAGTAGAACCTGTGTACCTCGGGTCATATGAGGAAAGCGGATTTTCATCGAGGTCGCGCACGCGTGTCATTGAATAGCCAAAGTCGGCTTTTGCTTCCAGCCCCTGGATAATTTTTACAGTAACGCTCATATTGTTGCGCCAGTTCTCCATTTCACCCCGATGAACCTGACGCAGCATGGCGAGTGGATTTGTCCAGGTAAAGTTCTCCCAGTTCAGGTTACCTGTGCTGTCGTATAGTGCAGGCGCGTTCGGTGCAAGAGTTATGTTACTGGTTATGTCCCGCTGAGGCAGAAAAGTGTGATTGAGGGAGTAATTACTGCTTAATGTAAGTGCTATTTTGCCGTCTTGCGTACGATGCGAAATATTTAGACTGGCTGAATATTTTTTTTCGGCAAAACGATCGTCAGGCAATGCAGTTGTTTCTTTGCGAAAACCAGCGCCAAGCATAAATTGCGTTTGTTGAGAGCCTCCGGACAATTCGATTTTCGTATCATGCTGACGAACAGTATTTCCGATAAGAACTTTCTGCCAGTCAGTATACCGGGTAGTATCCCATAAAAGAAGATCGCGAGCGTTGGATTGAGTTGGTACGGTGCCATCGTTAGCTAGGGCTTCCCTTCGAAGTTGGAGATACTGCTGCGTGTTTAGCAAAGGTACATGGCGAGTTATTTGTCCCCACCCCGTATGATGGCGCACTTGGACACGCGTCTTTCCTGCAGTTGCCTTTCTTGTTGTAATATAAATCACCCCGTTGGCACCACGTGAGCCATAGATAGCTGTTGCATCAGCATCTTTTAAAACTTCGATGCTCTCTATATCGGAAGGGTTAAGAATTGCTAACGGACTCGAAAACACACCAGCCGGAGTCCTGCTGCCCTGATGATTGAATGGAAATGGAATACCATCCACTATAATCAACGGGTCGTTACCACTTGCAAGGCTATTTTGTCCTCTTAGTCGAATAGTAAATGCACTGCCCGGCGTACCGCTTGCCTGGCTGACCTCCAACCCGCTCACACGCCCCGCAAGAGCAGCAAGCGGGTTTGACACCGGCTGCTTTTCTATCTCCGCCCGCTTGATGCTACTCACCGTACCCGTTCCCAACCTCTTCGACGATCTCCCATACGCAATCACATACGTTTCATCCAAACTTCCAATCTTATGTATCATTGTCAGACTCAACGATGCCGGCGCCTTCACCACTACGTCCTGCGTGACCATTTCAGCTCTGCTGATCACGAGGCGCGTATTTGCTTCAGCGACTTCAAGGGAGAAATTGCCGCTCTCGTCACTCGTTGTTGTAGCACCGGCAGGAGCGATCTGAACAACGGCTCCCGCAACCGGTAGTTGCGATTCATCGATAATCGTTCCCCTGATGATCAGTGGTTCATTTGGAACTACTGGCTTTGCAGGTGTTGACGCGGGTGTGGTAACCGGAGGTTTTGCTTTTACTGCGACATATTGCCCATCGCGGCTATAAAGCAATGGCTGGCCTGCAAACAGCTTTTCCAACGCCAGCTCAACAGATGCCCGGTCGAGCGTAAGCGTAACATTTTTTGCTTTTGAAATTCCTTCGGTGGTATATACAAATCGGATAGAGGTTTGCTGTTCTATAGAGGTGAATACTTTGGTGATCTTTTCGTCCTTTACATTTAAAGAGATCGTTTGACCCCGTAGATCAGAAAATAAATACAGACATAGCAGTGCCAGCAGCGATCGCCGGAGGCGATGCCAGGTGAAAAATGGTTCCATGATATTAAGCAGTTTTTAGATGACTGAGCAGCCAGCGGTGTACCGGTGCTTCGGATGAACAGGGGCTGGCCATGACCTGCTTCGCTAGCAAAAGCAGGTATCACGGTTGGCCGTGCTCAGGGGATTTCGTTCCGACTTAATAAATGGTTATACGCGTTCCTTCGGTCTTGAAACGGAAGGCACCGGTTGAGGAGAGTTTTCGAAGTATATCTTCGACGGACTCATCACGTGAAAATGTGCCATGCATCTGTTCGTTTGGAACGTGGTCCTTGTTAAATTTCGTTCCATACCAAAGAGTCAGTTGCCCAAGCGCATCGATCAGGGGCGTGCCGTTAAAAATAAATTGATGCTGCGTCCACGCTATGGCTGCCTCTGCATCCACTGTTTTTTTATCAACTCCTTTTGCGCCGAGAAAAGCCATTTCATTCGGTTGAAGAATGATGGGCGGCTCTTCTTCTATACTCACTTTTACTTTTCCCTCTACCAGTATCGCAGAGGACTGCCAGTTTGATCTGCGCGCAATTACATTGAACGATGTGCCGATCGCTTCGATGGTCATCGGCTTTGCGGTGTCTGCATTTGCCATCACGCGAAACGGACGGTTTGCATCTTTTGCAACCTGGAAATATCCTTCTCCGTTCAGTTCCACACGCCGTTCCTTCTTGTCAAATGGAACATCGTAGGTGAGTGTTGCATACGAATTCAGCGTAGCAACCGTTCCATCTGGTAATTGTACTGTATAGGTTCCTTTATCCGGTACACTGATCTTATGTTGTCCGCTTGTTACGTTGGATGCATACACCAGCGTAGAACCAGATTTTACAATAAGACCATTTCCAATGATCGTATCATGAGCATTCTCACCAAGCTGAAAGGTCTTCTCTGCGATCGTTAGCGTTGCTTTACGCCAGCCTTTCCATTCCGGTGCGGGCTGTGTCAGTTTTACTGAAGCCAGTACTTCTTCCGGTGACACTTCATTTTTAAAAGGGCGGATAACGGTGATCAGTAAAACAGAGAATACTGCTGCCGCAACTGCTGCTCCCAGCCATATACGCCGGATCTTCCGCTCCTCCTTGTCTTTTATGTCTGCTTTGAACTTCCCCAGATAACTTTCAGTGTCGATGTCTTCCTGCTTTTTTGCTTCTGCCTCCAGGTATCGTGGATCAGTGAGCTGTTTGAATAACCGGCGGTTATCTTCGCTTTGCAACAGCCAGTGATCAAGTTCAGCGCGTTCCGCTTCTGTGAGTGCGTTCTTTAAGTGCTGCGCAATCAGGTAAGCGGTGCGATATCCCTGTTCTAAGTTTGACATTGGCGACTGATCCATATCAGTAAGGTAGTTAAAAGCCGTTATAGAAGAACACGGAGAGCAGGTGTATTATGATTACTGCAGCAAAATCTTTTTTTTGGAGTTCCGGGATTAAGCGAGCATAAGCTACTGCTTATCGGTTTTTATCCCAGCTTTTTCCCGCAGGATCTCTATCGCGCGTAGTCGCTGACCGCGGACAGTATGATAGGATTTTCCCAGTGCCTTGCTGATGGCCTGTTCGCTTTCTCCATCGATAAAATATCTTTTGAAGACGATCTTCAGTTGCGGAGGTAGATGGTCAGCTTCTTCATATAATAATCGAAGCGTTTCAGCTTTTATAACGCATTGCAGAATGTTTGGCGCGTCATCTGCAGGATCCTGGAGATCTGTATCATCAAGCTTTACAATATGCAGCCGTCTTTTGCGCAATACATCGAAACAGGCATTGCGGACAGCTGTATATAAGAAAGGGCCAAGTTTTTCAGGATTATCAATAGCGGCTCGTTTCTCCCAGATCTTCGCGAAACAATCCATTACCAGATCAGCGGCATCATCACCGGCGGGCAATAATGGCTGGGCGAAATAGCACAATGCCGCAAAGTAGCGGCGGAATACAGCGTCGAAGGCGGCTTCGTTGGCTGCCAACGATTCTGACGAATTGATATGTCTTCTTATGAACGACACGGTTAAGGTTTAAGCGGGCGGCTGTGTCAGTACCCGTGACCAAATGTAAGGAGAAAAACATAATTACTGGTACAGGTACCTTTGCGGAGATGTTCAATTATTTTTCAATTGCTGCCCTAATGACAGAATTGAGCAAAATTGATAGATACGTCATCGCCAAGGTGCGGGAGAAGCGAGAGTTTTTGAAAATAAGTCAGATAGAGCTTTCGCAAAAACTGGAGATGACGGATAGTTTCGTGGGACATGTTGAAACGCCGAAACGGAGAGCTAAGTACAATCTTCAACATATCAATTTATTAGCAAAAATTTTTAAGTGCTCCCCGAAAGATTTCCTGCCTGAAAAATCTTTATAGATAAAAAGATTCTTTGAACTGATCCAGCGTTCAGCTTTTATAAAGATGAGTCTCCTGTTATCGGAGCGTTCAATATCATAGATATTGGTCTATGATAAATCGTCAGCTTAAATAATTTCTTTATTTTTTTCTACCTCCAGTGTTTCTTTCACACGTATTAACCGGTCGCGGCAGATCTTACCCAGAAAGCCTTCGCCGTGCTGGCGCATTAAGGTAAGCTGTGTTGTCAGGAATGTTTTTGGATCATTGATGCGGGAACCGGAGTCCAAAGGCGTTCCGACAGGAATCGGATTCTGTGTAAAATATTCTTCCCATTGATCTGGTGTAAAATTTTGCGACATACGCAAAGATAAGGACGTTGGAACTAAAAGAATTCCTTTCCGTCTTACCGCCTTCGGCGTTTTTACCGGTAAGCCGGTAAGACGGGCAAAGGTGCCTGAATGCTGAAGAAGTTTTGCCTTTGAAAGATTTTGAATACAGGGTTGTTATGTGTTGAGACGCCGCCAGACATTGGGCGGGATCTTTTCAGACTTTTTGAATGCTCCAATAAAACTGCTTCTCGATGAATAACCGGTTTCAAGTGCAATGTCTTCTATTGTACGGGTTGTATTACGCAAAAGTTTCATGGCAAGCTGAATGCGGTGAAACGTCAGCCGTTGAAATACGGGCATATTGAATTTAGCCTGAAATCCTTTTTGTAATGCCGACTCAGAAAGATTGTTCTGTTTGGCAAGTTTAGCGACGGTGCCGGGAAGTTGAAGTGTTTGCTGCAGATAATTATCCGCACTTATAATAGCTGCAAGTTTGTCTTTGGGTAGCTGGCCGGGCAGTGCTCCATCTTTTTGTGTAAGATGAAGGAACAATAACTCGCGTATGCAGTTCTGGTAATGCATCTGCTGGTATTCTTCATATGTATGCCTCAAGGTTTTTTCGATAACGCTTGTCATGTCATCAGTAAGGATACGGGGCGTCGTTTCCTGAATGTTGGTTCGTACGCCAAACTCTTCCAGCAATGCTGCTGAATAGTGGATCACAAAAAAATGACAGGCTGTGCCGGGTTGAAATGCGGCCTGCAAGGTCTTAGGGTGGCTGATCTCATAGTGACCGGCATTCAATGTATCCTGATCGCTGTTGGTGCGCCTGATGATTTGTCCGTGAAGTACAGCAGAAAGCTGAACACCGTCTTTGGCAAGCGTTTCTTCCACTGTTAGTTTATATTTTTTCTCTGATCTGAAAAAACGTGTGAAGATCTTAAAGAGATGTCCACGATAGCTGTGTTGCTGCAGGTGAAGATCTTTATAGGAAGAAGTGTGATGTTCGCTTCCGGGGAGAAAGGATTGCCGGCGTGGCCGGAGACCGACCCATTCGAGCAGTTGGTTTTTGTATCGTATAAGCGGTAGCATTGGCGAGAGGCGATGGAGTTAAATTACGAATTAAAGGCGACCGGTTTTGAGCCTTTTGAAAAAAGTTTGTGTTGACGGATGGGCGTGATCCTTCTTTGTATTTTAGATGAAATCCCATTTTCGTTCGTTGTTGTGGTTTTCAATAGCCCACGATTTCAATCCTCCCGTGATGACACGTCTATGGATCGATTGGCGTAGGTTCCCGCAGATCTCGCAGATTTACCTTCGCTATTAGTGGAAATTTTTAGGATGGCCAGAATCTCATCTATTTAGAAGCGCAGATAATGCAGATTGATCTCTGATATAGGGAGTTCATCTGCGAGATCTGCGTTATCAATTGTGAAACAAAACCTGGGCTGGAGGCAACTCCCGGAGAAAGAATGACGAAATCTGCGAGATCTGCGGGAACCTACGCCAATCGATGCATGGACCTAAGCCGGCAGCACTACCGCTTTTCAGGAATCACCTGTTCACCGGGTTCTTCCATTTTTTTCCAAGCCGCTCGATCGTTCCGGCAATTCTTTCCTTCCGCGTTTCTTCACGTTTTGCTGTCACGATCCATTCGATGTACTCTTTCTTATTAGTAAAGGAAAGCGTTTCAAAGAAGGATGCGGATGCTTTATTCTTTTTGAGGGCAGCAATCAGTTCTTCCGGCAGTTTTACTTCTTTTGTCTCCGGGTTTACCCAATTGAAGATCTCGCGCTGCGCGGGTTTCGCGGTTTCTTTCTTTTTATCGCTGTCTGTTTTCGGGCGGAAACCAAATACAGACCAGGTGTCATTAAAAGAGATCAGGCTGATCCAGGTGAATTTTTCATCTTCTGCGAGCAGTTTATCCCATCCTTTATCGCGGGTAAGATCAGTTTGTATACCGGAACTCCCTTTTGGATAATAGACCCAAATGATCATATCGCCTTTTACCAGTTTCAATACTTTGCCGAGTTCCTTTTCCATTTGCGCCCGGTCCTTTACAAACCAGTGCAATTGGTCAGCGTTTTTTACAGTAGTGCTGATGGTGACACCTGCGGGAAGTTCTGTAAATGTTTTTTTGAAATCAGCAGGTGCGTTAATGGTCAGTAGTGAAGCATTTTCCTGTATGCGTAGTTTTTTGAAAAGGGGAGTAGCCATGAATGGTAAAATTGAGCTGTACCGAAGGTAAGACAAAGGAAACATCGTGACTGCCTTTCTTTGACCGGTATGTATTTTTTAGCGGATACCGTTCCGGACTCAGATACTGACGATAATGTAGTAGAGCATGAAAAAGCAGATAACGATTTTAAGGAAGGATCCAAGAAGAAAACCGACAAAGGAGCCGATGGCTGATCTCAGTGATTTGTTTGTGTCTTGTCCGGCGATCATTTCACCTGCGAATGCGCCAAGAAAAGGTCCAATGATGACGCCCCATGGGCCGATCCAGAACGCGAGCAGAAAGCCAAGAGTGCAGCCCCAGGCTCCGTATTTGGTGCCGCCAAACCGTTTGGTGCCCCAGATAGGGATCAGATAATCGAGGATGAGCGACGCGACAGTGATGCCAGCCCAGATCCAGAGGAAGCGGGTGGTGAAAGGGTTTGGATCACGGAGTTGCTGGATGAGCAGGCCGATGAAGGCAATCGGCGGGCCGGGAAGTAACGGAAGTATGCTGCCGGCGACAGCAATGAGGCAGAGGATGATGCCGAGGGCGATCCAGATGTATTCCATGGTTAAAGTTAGCGAGGAAAGAAATGCCGGGGAAGTTCTTTTACAAGTTCATTATTTCTTTAGCATAGATTGTTACAATTTTGAAACGGTGTCGCGATTTATTACCCAACCTGGTTCGTGAAACGCTGAAGTAACAAAACAAGTTGAGAAAAGGTGAAACCACTCGTTTAACGATAGGTGTAATAACCTTACCGTACTAAGTGCTACCTTAATTGTAAAAATACTTGCACTTTTCTCATGCAGTAATCGAAAAACGGCGTCTCTTTATTTCAGTTACAAGCACCACCAACCACCATCATGCCGAACCGCTGCATCCTCATTTTATTGAGTATACTGCTATGCGTATACGTCAATGCACAGGAAGATACTTCTTCTTCACTGGTGAGCATGAGGTATCTCGATCAGGTGGAACAAAAAGCCGGTCAGCTCGAAGAAAAATTGGATCGCGCCTCTGCAAAACTTCTCAGGTTTTGAGTAGGAAAGATCCATGACATGTTCATGGATCTTTCCGTTTTCAGCACTTTTTCTGGTTGTTCATCACATTCCATCGCTAGATAACATCCAGGCACGTTCAAGCACTTATTGTTTACACCTGCCGGCCTGCACGATTACTTACTGAGGATGCTGGAAATATTACTGCAATCCTGAAATCCCAGGAAGATAGTAAAAGACGATGGTACAAGTTATGTCTATGAAACCCGGGAAATTTATCAGGTATAGGTACGGCGCCGAAGGTATCAGCCTCTATCAGTCATCCGTCTATTGCCCAATTGGGCATCTGTCAATTCTGTTTGTTTGTTGTCTGACGATTTTTTGGCTCTGCCAGCATTTCCGGGGAAAAATCTCCTTTCTGACAGTTTTATCCCTATGCGTTGCTACTTCCCAAACCTCCGAAGCCTGAAAATCAGCACTAAACTGTACAACCTTAGCTTTCAGCCGCTTATTTCCCAAATTCCGACTGACATTTTTGCACATTTCATGCCAGCGGCATAATGATTGAGAAACACATGCAGTCTGGTCAGCTCAAAAGTGGCCGGCATTTTAAAAGGAGAAAATTTAATTATGGGAAAAATAATCGGAATCGACCTAGGTACCACCAACAGCTGCGTTGCTGTTATGGAAGGCAATGAGCCGGTGGTAATCGCCAACGACGAGGGACGCCGTACGACCCCGTCAGTTGTGGCTTTCCTGAAAAATGGAGAAAGAAAAGTGGGTGACCCTGCAAAACGCCAGGCGATCACCAACCCGCAAAACACCATCACGTCTGTAAAGAGATTTATGGGCCGCCAGTTTGGCGAAGTGACAGAAGAGATCAGTCACTGGAGCTACAAAGTGGCAAAAGGTGACAATAATACCGTACGGATTGACATAGACGGCCGTCTGTATACTCCACAGGAAATTTCTGCCATGGTTCTTCAGAAAATGAAGAAAACAGCGGAAGATTATCTTGGTCAGGATGTAACCGAAGCCGTTATTACCGTTCCCGCATATTTTAACGATGCTCAGCGTCAGGCTACCAAAGAAGCCGGTGAGATCGCTGGTTTGACCGTTCGCCGGATCGTGAACGAGCCAACCGCAGCGGCACTCGCTTATGGCCTGGACAAAGGCAAACATGATCAGAAGATCGCTGTATTTGACCTTGGTGGTGGTACATTCGATATCTCCGTACTCGAACTGGGTGACGGTGTGTTTGAAGTAAAATCTACCAATGGTGATACACACCTTGGTGGTGACGACTTCGATAAAGTGATCATGGACTGGCTGGCTGACGAGTTCAAAAAAGAAGAATCAATTGATCTGCGTAAAGACCCAATGGCTTTACAGCGTTTGAAAGAAGCTTCTGAAAAAGCGAAAGTGGAGTTGTCTTCTTCAAGCGAAACAGAGATCAACCTCCCTTATATCACCGCTGTTGACGGCGTGCCTAAACACCTGGTGAAAAAACTGACACGTGCTAAATTCGAGCAACTGGCAGACACACTGTTTGCACGTTGCCTGAAACCTTGCGAAGCTGCGTTGAAAGATGCAGGTCTGACCACTTCACAGATCGATGAAGTGATCCTCGTAGGTGGTTCAACACGTATTCCTAAAGTACAGGAGATCGTTGAGAAGTTCTTTGGTAAAAAACCAAACCGTGGTGTAAACCCTGATGAAGTGGTTGCCATCGGTGCGGCGATCCAGGGTGCGGTATTGACAGGTGAAGTAAAAGACGTGTTACTGCTTGACGTAACACCGCTTTCTTTAGGTATCGAAACAATGGGTGGTGTAATGACACGTCTTATCGACAGCAATACAACCATTCCTACCAAGAAATCTGAAGTATTCTCTACAGCAAGCGATAATCAGCCTGGTGTACAGATCCACGTATTGCAGGGCGAGCGTTCTTTAGCGAAAGACAACAAGAGCCTCGGTATGTTCAACCTCGATGAGATTCCACCAGCACCAAGAGGTGTACCTAAGATCGAAGTGACCTTTGACATCGATGCCAACGGTATCCTCCACGTTACGGCGAAAGACCAGGGTACTGGTAAAGAGCAGAAGATCCATATCGAAGCTGGTAGCGGATTGAGCAAAGAAGAGGTGGAAAAAATGAAAGCTGAAGCAAGAGCAAACGAAGCGAATGATAAGGCAGAGAAAGAAAAGATCGAGAAGCTGAACCAGGCAGACAGCCTTGTTTTCCAAACAGAAAAACAAGTGAAAGAGTTTGGTGACAAGATCCCGGCTGATAAAAAAGGCGCGATCGAAGCGGCTCTTGAAAAGCTGAAAACAGCACATAAAGCACAGGATATTGCAGCGGTTGATACATCAATGGCTGAATTGAATGCTGCATGGACTGCTGCAAGCGAAGACATCTACAAATCGCAGGATGCTGCCGGTGCCGGTGCTCAACCAGGTGCTGATGCAGGTCAGGCAGGAAATGCTGGTAAAGCAGATGATGTGACGGATGTTCCTTACGAAGAAGTGAAATAAGATGCAAAGTAAAAGTCAAAAGTAAAAATTAAAAAAGCCTCTTCATTGAGGCTTTTTTAATTTTAGAAATTGATTTGTTTTTAAAGAAGAGGACTTTTGCTTACTGGGCGATGCCATTTTTTTACTTTTGATTTTTTACTTTTTACTTTGTCCGTGTTATATTAGAGAATGGTATTACCAATTTTATCCTATGGTCATTCTATTCTCAGAACTCCTTGCGTTCCGCTGGAAGCCGGTACTGTTCCGACGGGTTTGATTGCAGATATGTGGGATACATTGTACGGAGCGGCTGGTTGTGGGCTTGCAGCTCCGCAGGTAGGCGAGCCATTACAGTTATTTCTTGTCGATAGTAAGATGGTGTATAATCAAATGGATCCCGAGAGCCGCACAGTATATTTTGAAGACAATATCGGGGTGAAAGCTGTGTTTGTCAATGCCGTCATCACAGCGGTTTCAGAGAGAAGGTGGATCAGTAATGAAGCCTGTCTGAGTATACCAGGACTACAGTATAGTGCGGAGCGTCCCTGGAGTATTACGATCGAATACCGAGATGAATATTTTCAGCCACATAAAAGGACCTTTAGCGGAATCACAGCCAGAATGATCCTGCATGAATATGAGCATACAAAAGGCATTTTGTATCTCGACCATCTCCCGGAGCGGAAACAAAAGCGGATCTCGGGAAAGCTTGAACGGATCAGCAAAGGAAGAGTCAACGTCAGCTATCCGATGCTGTTCCTGAACGGGAAAAAATGAACATCCTACATAAAGAACTCTTCCGATATGATCTTATCGTCTTTTACCTAACGCGAATGCACACAAATGGCCGCGAATGAACGCGAATAGAGTCTGATAAAGGTGAATGCTTTAGGCAAGTCAGCGAGATTAGGATATCTGATTGTGTGTGCATTATGTAAGATTGTAAAATGGCAAGGGCTGCATTCGTGTTCATTCGCGGCCATTTGTGTGCATTCGCGCTTCGTGTTCATTCGCGGCCATTTGTGTGCATTCGCGCATCACGGTTCATTAGCGTTTTACTACCGTTCACTCAATTGGCGATTGATTTTTGCTTCCCGCAGCTGTACCTTTGCAGCGTCAAAATTTGAGCATTGTACAGTACTTACAATCAGGCGATAGATCCGACACTTTCTTTGTAACGATTCTTAGTGTTCTTTCCCGTAAGCTCAAAGATTTCATTTAATCATTTTTAAAAAGTAAACAACATGCAACATGATGTAATGCCATCTATTGTCCAGGTGGATCCAGACGTATTGAAAACTCTTTTAGCAGAAGTAAAGGAAACGGTCGCCAACTATATTCAGCTTCCGTCAGAAAAGCAAAAAGACTTCAGTGTAGTGGATATGTGGAAGATCCGCAGAAACGTAAAAAGCGCCAGCGCAAGGGTAAGAAGATAAGGACTTCTTACCCTTCCTTTTTTTATCAAGAGGGCGGGGCTTCATTATCCAGGTAAATTGTTTATTAAAAGAGGTAAGAAAGGGGAGACCTGCATTCGCAAATCTTCGCGGCCATTCGTGCTCATTCGCGCATAAAAAGAAACCCGTCCTGCGCAAGGCAAAACGGGTCGCTCATTATTTTAAGGTTGGCCTTCTTCTGCTAATGTAACGCTTCAGCTCCAGTTCTCTATTCGCGCACATTCGTGGCCATTCGCATTTATTCAATTACATGATGTCCATCGCCTTTACAAAAGCAGTAGTCTGGAAAGGCAGAATCAGGGTCAGCCATTCCCAATGGCCGATAATTGCAGCGATCAGCGCAGCTGTTGACGCAAAGAATACCATCCACCAGATTCCTTTGTATTTGTTTTTCTGTTCCATGAATTTTTTGGGTTTAGTTTACTGCCGTCGTAAGGCAAAGGCGTTGCAAAAGTAAGTTGCAGGGGTTAAAAGACAAAATGGTTTTTTGGGCTAAGAGGAGAAAGCGGTGAAAGAGGGGATTTGGGAGAAGTAGTTTAGGATTTTGGGTGAACAGGTGTGGTTTTTGCAATATAAAGGCCTGAAAAATAACATGGATCATATAATTTTCCGGTCATTCTTTCAAATAAATATGCGAACCTTGCATGTTTTATTATACTTTCGTAAACAATGTGTTCTTACGACACGAAGACTATGGCATTAAAGACAGAACCAGCGATTGCAATGAAGCTTCAATTTACACTTCGATTTCATACAACTTTCGGTGAAAGTCTGTGGATCTGCGGCAACAACGCAGCTCTTGGGAATGACGATCCCGAGAAAGCGTTATTGATGGAGTATCTGGACAGCGAAAGCTGGCAGATCAATGTTAGCATAGACGCGAAAGAATTTTCGCAGGAAGGACTACGCTATAAATATTATCTGAAGAATAAAGAAGGCGGCTGGATCTCTGAATGGGGACATGACAGGCTGATTACAAGTCTTCCCAAACAGACCAATTCCGTTCATGTTGTTGACATCTGGAACCATGCAGGCGAGTATGAAAATGCTTTCTTCACAGCGCCTTTCCAGAATGTGCTGCTGAAAGACAATTATCCCAAAACAAAGCCCAAAGCTCCCAAAAAATACACACACCTTTTTAAAGTAAAAGCTCCGCTTTTGCAGAAGAATGAAGTGGTGTGTCTGCTCGGCAGCAGCGAAGGGTTGAGTAATTGGTCGGAAGAAAAACCCGTACAACTTTGTAAAGAAGGTGATTGGTGGATCGGTTATGCAGACCTTTCGCGCGACCACTTCCCGCTGGCATACAAGTATGGGATCTATCATACAAAAGAAAAATCGTTCCACGGGTTTGAAACCGGAGACAACCGGATCCTTCACGGCGATAACCTCGATCCGCAACGACTGACGATCATACACGACGGGTTTATCCATGCCATCAATGACAGCTGGAAAGGAACCGGTGTTGCCATTCCTGTTTTCAGTCTGAGAAGTAAAAACAGTTTTGGCGTGGGTGAATTCGCCGATATTAAATTGCTTGTAGATTGGACAAAAGAGGCTGGCCTTAAGCTGATCCAGTTGCTGCCGGTGAATGATACGATCGCCACCAATACGTGGACAGATTCTTATCCCTATGCGGCGATCTCTGCTTTTGCATTGCATCCGTTATATATAAATCTTGCTGCCGTTGCCGGAAAAGCAAATGCCGCAAAGCTGACTCCCTTAAAGAAAAAACAACAACAACTCAACGAGCTTGCAGAAGTTGATTACGAAGAAGTTGTCCGCTTCAAACTGGCAACCCTTCGTGAGCTGTATGAGGATATGGGAAAAGAAACCCTGGCCTCAGACGACTACAAAGCGTTTTATGAGTCAAATCAGCACTGGCTGAAACCATACGCTGCATTCTGTCATTTCCGCGATAAATACAAAACATCTCATTTTGAAGAGTGGAAAACACACAGCGTTTATAATCCGAAAGATATAAACACACTGCTATCTTCTAAATCAGCTGCAAAAAAGGAAATTCTCTTTTACTGTTTTGTTCAATACCATCTGCATCTGCAGTTAAAGGATGCGGCAGATTATGCACATAAAAAAGGTGTCGTATTAAAAGGAGATATAGCCATCGGCATTTATCGCTATGGTTGCGATGCCTGGGTTGCTCCGGAACTGTACAACATGGAAGCTCAGGCTGGCGCGCCGCCTGATGATTTTACGCCGATAGGACAGAACTGGGAGTTTCCGACATACAACTGGAAGCGTATGCAACAGGATGGCTTCGGCTGGTGGAAGCAGCGCTTCGAGCAGATGAGTTACTACTTCGACGCATTCCGTATTGATCATATACTTGGATTCTTCAGAATATGGACGATCCCTTCCAATGCGGTTCAGGGGATCATGGGCCATTTCGTCCCATGCCTTCCCGTTCACTATGTAGAGTTTGGTGAAAATGGGATCTGGCTTGATGAACAACGCTATTGCCAGCCTTTTATCAATGAAGAAGTACTATGGGAAACGTTCCAGCACCTGAACAATAAGGTCAAAGAGAATTATGTGGTGCCGAATGATCATGGCGGATTTGATCTGAAGCCAGCGTTTGACACACAACGAAAAGTGCAGGCATATTTCGCAGCGCAGGAAACATCCGAAGAAAATGCGGCGCTGGAAAAAGGCTTATTCGATCTCATTTCGAACGTGATCCTGTTCAAACAGGAAGGTTCCAAGGGAACGGAATTCCATTTCCGTATTTCAATGGAAAAAACATCTTCCTTCAGATTCCTGATCCCTCATGTGCAGGATAAACTGCGCGAGCTTTATATCAATTATTTCTATCGCAGGCAGGATGATTTCTGGAAGAAAGAGGCTATGCAAAAGCTTCCTCATCTCAAAGAAGCGACCAACATGCTGATCTGCGGTGAAGATCTTGGGATGGTCCCGCATTCTGTACCCGAAGTAATGAATCAGCTCGGAATACTGAGCCTCGAGATCCAGCGGATGCCAAAAGACCCGATGAAGGAATTTTTTATTCCCGCAGATGCACCCTATTTATCCGTGATCACTCCCTCCACGCACGACATGAGTACGATCCGCGCCTGGTGGGAAGAAAATCCGGAACGTACGCAGCATTTCTATAACCAGGTACTCGGACAATATGGTGCCGCACCATTCTTCTGCGAACCATGGATCAACCGCGCTATCATACTTCAACACCTGTATTCACCGGCAATGTGGAGCATCTTCCAGTTGCAGGATATTCTCGGCATGAGTGAAACCCTCCGTCGCGAAAATCCACAAGACGAACGCATCAACAATCCCGCCATCTCCAAACACTACTGGCGCTACAGAATGCATATCTCCCTCGAAGATCTCATAAAACAAAAAGAGTTCAATGCTGAACTGAGGGACTATGTCGTTCATTCGGGAAGAGGGTGAGAGAGGTTTCAAAGGTTTGGGAGGTTTCAAAGGTTTGAGAGGTT
>VFQP010002583.1_pt1 | contig 19899 bp, 26 predicted proteins | sample 3512351 | NCBI WGS metagenome assembly VFQP01 (sample SAMN10412372, study PRJNA504923) | tailings metagenome | isolation source: Relicate 1 Philex TSF1 revegetated site | place: Philippines: Tuba, Benguet | collected 2017-08-29
GGTTGCCTCGGTAGAGGTCGGCGTCGCCGCTGCGCGTGAGCGTGCGCAGGTGGTGTTCGAACAGCGCGTGCCGGCCCTCGGCGGCCACGTTGAGCAAGGTCGCGCGGCGCTGCTCGCGCGAGAGCTCGCCTTGCGCGCCCTGCACGTTCACGCGGCCGGGTGTGGCGCCCGCGGCCTCGGGCGTGCGCGCAGGCAGCGCGCTGCAGCCGCCGAGCGCGAACAGCAGGGCGCTGCCGACCCAGGCCCAGACCCAGGCACGCCGACGGGCCAGACCTGGACCGGGATTCGCAGGGGGGCGTGGCAGTGGCGTCATGGCGATGCGTCCATGGATGGGCTGAGGGTTGGCGCAGTGTGGCCTTTGCCCGGGGCCCGCGCAGTAGGCCGCCGGGGGCGGCGCGTGTCGGCAGCGTCCTACGCGGGGCAGCGCGGCTTGCCGACACCACGCGCCCGGGCCCGTGCCTACAGTGAACCCATCGCGGCGGTGGTCGTCGCGAACCCCCGAAAGACCGGCCCCGGCCGGTCAACCAAGGAGTCCGACATGCTGCACTACGCCGTGGTCTTTTTCGTCATCGCCCTCATCGCGGCCCTGCTGGGCTTCGGGGGCATCGCCGCCGGTGCCGCGGGCATCGCCAAGATCCTCTTCGTGGTCTTCCTGGTGTTCGCGCTGATCACCTTTGTGGCGGGGCTGTTGCGCCGCTGATGCGCCCCAGCCCCTGGCGCTGCGCTTCAACGTGACGCGTCTGCGGCCGCCAGCAGCGGCCGCAGCGCCCACAGCCCCAGCGCCGGGCCGATCGCGAGCCAGGGCAGCAGTGCGCCCAGTGGCACCGAGTCGGCCAGCCACACGAACAGCAGGATGCTCACGATGCTGATGCCGAAGCCGATGCTGTTGGTGAGCGTGAGCACGCTGCCCACGGCCTGCGGTGGCGCGTTGCGCGCGGTGAGTGCGCTGAATTGCGGCGAGTCGCCCGACACGGTGATGCCCCAGAGCGCCAGCCAGGCATAGAAGGCCGGATCGGGCGCGCCGAGCAGCAGCGGCGCGGCCAGACAGCAGGCGCCGCTGGTGGCGAGTTGGGCCCCGGCGACGCGCGCGCTGCCCAGGCGCTGCGCAAGCCAGCCACCGCCCGCGCAGCCGATGGCGCCCGCGCCCAGCACACCGAACGCGGCCCACGACAGCGCCACCCCTTCGAGCCGCGTGGCCAGGATCAGGGGCACCATGACCCACACGGTGTAGAGCTCCCACATGTGGCCGAAGTAACCCAGCACCGAACTGCGCACGCGCGCATCGGTCCACAGCGTGCCCAGCGCCTGCCACTGCAGGCGGCTCACGCGCGCCACCGCCCCCGGCGGATCGCCGAGCCCGAAGAACAGCAGCACACCGCCAAACGCCGCGAGCAGGGCCACGCCCAGCATCAGCGTGGGCCAGGGCAGGGTGTGGCCCATCGCGCGCAGCGCGTGCGCGCTGGCCGAGCCGAGCACCAGTGCCGCGATCAGCACCCCCAGCGCCGCGCCCAGGCCGCGGCTGTACCACTGCGCGGCGATCTTCATGCCCACGGGGTAGATGCCCGCGAGGAAGAAGCCCGTCGCCACGCGCCAGGCCAGCAGTGCCGCGAAGTCGCGCACCGACCACCACGCGCCCACGGTGCAGGCCGCGCCCGCCAGCGCGCACACCAGGAAGACGGTGCGTGGCGGGAACCGGTCGGCGATGGCCAGCAGCGCGAACACCAGCGTGCCTGCGATGAAGCCGAATTGCAGCCCCGAGGTGAGCGTGCCCACCGCCCCCGTGGCCCAGCCGAGCTCGCGCTGCAGATCGGGCATGACGGCGTTGACCGCGAACCACAACGAGGTGCCCGCGAACTGGGCCAGGACCAGCACGGGGAGGACGTGGCGGGGGACGGCGGACGCGTGGCTCATCGCGCCCAGCTTAATCGCGCGCGATGGGCTTGCGCGGCGGCACAAACCCGCGGTTCAGACCCCGCGCGCGCGCTCTTCGCGGAAGCGCTCGCGGAAGGCGGCGAAGCTGCCCGCATCGAGCGCCTCGCGCACCTCGCGCATGAGGTTCAGGTAGTAGTGCAGGTTGTGCACCGTGGCCAGCATGGGGCCGAGCATTTCGCCACAGCGGTCGAGGTGGTGCAGGTAGGCGCGGCTGAAGCCCTCGCGGCCGCCATCGGCCCAGCTCACGCCGCTGGGGCCGGCGCAGGCGTGGCAGGTGCAGGTCTCGTCGAGCGGGCGGTGGTCGGCCTTGTGCCTGGCGTTGCGGATCTTCAGGTCGCCGTAGCGCGTGAACAGCGTGCCGTTGCGCGCGTTGCGCGTGGGCATCACGCAGTCGAACATGTCCACGCCACAGGCCACGCCTTCCACCAGGTCTTCGGGCGTGCCCACGCCCATGAGGTAGCGCGGCTTGTGCGCGGGCAGGCGGTGCGGCGTGTGCGCCATGATGCGGCGCATCTCTTCCTTGGGTTCGCCCACGCTCACGCCGCCGATGGCGTAGCCCGGGAAGTCCATGGCCACGAGCGCGTCGAGCGAGGCCTGGCGCAGGTGCTCGAACATGCCGCCCTGCACGATGCCGAACAGCGCGTTGGGGTTGCCCAGGCGCGCGAACTCGTCTTGCGAACGCCTGGCCCAGCGCAGGCTCATTTCCATGCTCTTGAGCGCTTCGGCCTCGGTGGTGATGTGGCCGTTGGTCTCGTAGGGCGTGCACTCGTCGAGCTGCATCACGATGTCGCTGTTGAGCACGGTCTGGATCTGCATGCTCACCTCGGGCGACATGAAGAGCTTGTCGCCGTTGACCGGGCTCGCGAAGTGCACGCCTTCTTCGGTGATCTTGCGCATGGCGCCGAGCGACCACACCTGGAAGCCGCCCGAGTCGGTGAGGATGGGCTTGTGCCATTGCTCGAAGCCGTGCAGGCCGCCGAAGCCCTTCATGATGTCCAGACCCGGGCGCATCCACAGGTGGAAGGTGTTGCCCAGAATGATCTGCGCGCCCATCTCGTGCAGGCTGCGCGGCATCACGCCCTTGACGGTGCCGTAGGTGCCCACGGGCATGAAGATGGGCGTCTGCACCACCCCGTGGTTGAGCGTGAGCGTGGCGCGTCGCGCGTGGCTGGTGGGGTCGGTGGTGAGGAGGTCGAACCGCAGCATGGAGGGCTTTCGTGAGCGGCGGATTGTAAGGAGGGCCTCACGGAACTTGCGCCGCATCAACTTGCGGCGCGAAAGGCTTCCTAGCATGGGTCCCAGGGTTCACCGGCCTGTCGGTGGGCCCTGGCTTCAACCCCACTGGAGACACCCCATGAAGAAAACGATCAAGGGCATGGTTCTGCTCGGCTGCGCGCTGGGCACCGCGTTCGCGCAGGCACAGGCGCCCCAGGCGCCCGTCGATCTGGGCCGGCTGGAGTTCAGCGACAACTGCGCTGCCTGTCACGGCCTGGACGGCAAGGGCAACGGGCCCTTGGGCGGCTTGCTGCAGAAGAGCCCGCCCGATCTGTCGCAACTGGCGAAGAAGAACGGCGGGGTGCTGCCGGTCAACCGCATGTACGCGGTCATCGAGGGCACCGCCACGGTGCCGAGCCACGGCACGCGCGACATGCCGGTGTGGGGCCGCGAGTACCGCATCGAGGAGGCGCAGCGCCTGCGCGAGGCCCGGGGGCACTACGAGCCGGCCGAGGTGGTGCGGGCGCGCATCCTCACGCTGATCGAGTACATCAGCCGGCTGCAAACGCCCTGAACGGCCCGGGCGCTCAGCGCCGCTGCAACAGCATGGCGTCGCCGTAGCTGAAGAAGCGGTAGCGCTGTTCGATGGCGTGGCGGTACAGCGCCATCACGCGCTCATACCCGGCCAACGCGCTCACCAGCATCATCAGCGTGCTCTTGGGCAGGTGGAAATTGGTGATCAGCGCGTCGATCACCTGGAAGCGAAAGCCCGGCGTGATGAAGATCTGGGTGTCGCCCTCGGTGCGGCCGAAGGCGGCCCAGCTTTCGAGCGTGCGCACGGTGGTGGTGCCCACGGCCACCACGCGGCCGCCGCGCGCGCGGCAGGCGTCGATGGCGGCGATGGTCTCGGCCGGCACCCGGTACCACTCGGCGTGCATGGTGTGCTCGGCGATGTTCTCGGTCTTCACGGGCTGGAAGGTGCCCGCGCCCACGTGCAGCGTGACCTCGGCGGTCTCGATGCCCCGCGCGCGCAGCCCGGCCAGCACGCCATCGTCGAAATGCAGCGCCGCCGTGGGCGCGGCGACGGCGCCGGGGTGCTTGGCGAACACCGTCTGGTAGCGGCGTTCGTCCTCGGCGGAGTCGGCATGCTCGATGTAGGGCGGCAGCGGCACGTGGCCGTGTGCGGCCATGAGCATGTGCGGCTCGTCGCTGAAACGCAGGCGGAACAGCGCGCCGTGATCGTCGGGCCAGCGGCCCAGCAGCTCGGCCTCGAAGCCGCCGTCCATGGACAGCACCGCGCCCACGGGCGGCTTCTTGCTCACCTTCATGTGGGCCACCACCTCGTGGCCGGGCAGCACGCGCTCCACCAGCAGCTCGAGCGCGCCGCCGCTGGCCTTGCGGCCGAACAGGCGGGCCTTGATCACCTGGGTGTTGTTGAAGACCAGCAGGTCGCCGGGGTTCAGCAGGCCGGGCAGCTCGCGGAACACGCGGTCGGCGGGGGTGTCGGCGCGGCCGTCGAGCAGGCGCGAGGCGCTGCGTTCGGGTGCGGGGTGCTGGGCGATGAGTTCGGGGGGCAGGGCGAAGTCGAAATCGCTCAGCGTGAAGGCGCGCGGGCCGGGGGATGGGTTCATGTCGCTTGAGGGCCGGACGGGCCCGTTCCAAGGAAGAGGGGGAATGGCGGAAGGCAGAATTGTCCCATGGCCGAACCCGCCGCCCCCGCCACGTCCTCCGTCCCCAAGCCCTTGTCGGCGCCGCAAAAGGCCTTGCACAAGCTCGGCCTCAAGCGCGACATCGACCTGGCGTTGCACCTGCCGCTGCGCTACGAGGACGAAACCCGCATCGTGAAGCTGCGCGACGTGCGCAACGGCGAGCTGGTGCAGATCGAGGGCACGGTGACGCACAGCGAGGTGCAATACCGGGGCCGCCGCCAGCTGCTGGTCACGCTCGACGACGGCACCGACACCTGCACGCTGCGCTTTTTCAGCTTCTACCCCTCGCACCAGAAGACGCTCGCCGTGGGCGCGGTGGTGCGCGCGCGCGGCGAGATCCGCGGCGGCTTCGCGGGCTACACGCTGCTGCACCCCGCGTTCAAGCTGGCGGGCGGCGAACTGCCCACGGCGCTCACGCCCGTGTACCCCACGAGCGCGCAATTGCCGCAGGCCTACCTGCGCAAGGCCGTGGTGGGCGCGCTCAAACGCGCCGATCTGCACGAGACCCTGCCGCCGCCGCTGCTGGCGGGCCTGCAGCGCACGGCGCGCGTGAGCCCCACCCTGCGCGAGGCGCTTCAGGTGCTGCACCACCCCGGGCCCGAGGCCTCGCTGGCCGCGCTCGAGGACCGCAGCCACCCGGCCTGGCAGCGCCTGAAGGCCGAAGAACTGCTCGCGCAGCAGCTCTCGCAGGCCCTGGCCAAGCGCGAACGCGACGCGCTGAACGCGCCCCAGCTGCCCCTGCGCCGCGGCGGCCTGCACGAGCAGTTGCTTGCCACGCTGCCGTTCGCGCTCACGGCGGCGCAGCGCCGCGTGGGCGAAGAGATCGCGCTCGACCTCGCGCGCCGCGTGCCCATGCACCGGCTGCTGCAGGGCGACGTGGGCTCGGGCAAGACCGTGGTGGCCGCGCTCGCGGCCACCATTGCGATCGACGCCGGCTGGCAGTGCGCGCTCATGGCGCCCACCGAGATCCTGGCCGAGCAGCACTTCCGCAAACTCGTGGGCTGGCTCGAGCCGCTGCTCGAACCCCTGGGCAAGCGCGTGGCCTGGCTCACGGGCGGGCAGAAGAAAAAGCAGCGCCAGGCCATGCTCGACCTGATCGCCAGCGGCGAGGCTGCGCTGGTGGTGGGCACGCACGCGGTCATTCAGGACCAGGTGGTGTTCCAGCGCCTGGCGCTCGCGCTGATCGACGAGCAGCACCGCTTCGGCGTGGCGCAGCGCCTGGCGCTGCGCGGCAAGACCGGCGGCACGCTGGAGCCGCACCTGCTGATGATGACGGCCACGCCCATCCCGCGCACCCTGGCCATGAGCTACTACGCCGACCTCGATGTGTCGACCATCGACGAACTGCCACCTGGGCGCACGCCCATCGTGACCAAGGTCGTGAGCGACCAGCGACGCGCCGAGGTGGTCGAGCGCATCCGCAGCCAGCTCGACCAGGGCCGGCAGGTGTACTGGGTGTGCCCGCTGATCGAAGAGAGCGAGGCGCTCGACCTGTCGAACGCCACCGCCACGCACGCCGAACTCTCGCAGGCCCTGCCCGGGGTGCTGGTGGGCCTGCTGCATTCGCGCATGCCGCCGCCCGAGAAGAAGGCCGTGATGTCGCTCTTCGTGGGCGGGCAGATGGGCGTGCTGGTGTCGACCACGGTGATCGAAGTGGGGGTGGACGTGCCCAACGCCTCGCTGATGGTGATCGAGCACGCCGAGCGCTTCGGCCTGAGCCAGCTGCACCAGCTGCGCGGCCGCGTGGGGCGCGGGGCCGCGGCATCGGCCTGCGTGCTGCTCTACAGCGCGCCCGAGGGCGGGCGGCTCGGCGAGACCGCGCGCGAGCGCCTGCGCGCCATGGCCGAGACGCACGACGGCTTCGAGATCGCGCGCCGCGACCTGGAGATCCGCGGCCCGGGCGAGTTCCTGGGTGCGCGCCAGTCGGGCGCGCCGCTGCTGCGGTTTGCCGATCTCGCCACCGACACCCACCTGCTGGCCTGGGCGCGCGAGGCCGCGCCGCTGATGCTGGAGCGCCACCCCGCCCTGGCCGAGCAGCACATCGCGCGCTGGCTCGGCAGCAAGGCCGAGTACCTCAAGGCCTGAGCGGGGGCAAGCCCTGGCGGCTGGTGTGGCCGCACCCGAGAACGCACAATACGCGCCCTATGACGCTCACCGAACTCAAGTACATCGTCGCCGTGGCGCGCGAGCGGCACTTCGGCAAGGCCGCCGAGGCCTGCTTCGTGTCGCAGCCCACGCTGTCGGTGGCGATCAAGAAGCTCGAGGAAGAGCTCGAACTCAAGATCTTCGAACGCAACGCGGCCGAAATCGCCGTGACGCCGCTGGGCGAGGAGATCGTGCGCCAGGCCCAGACCGTGCTCGAACAGGCCGCGGCCATCAAGGAAATCGCCAAGCGCGGCAAAGACCCGCTGGCCGGCCCGCTCAAGCTCGGTGTGATCTACACCATCGGCCCCTACCTGCTGCCCGAGCTGGTGCGCCAGGTGATCGACCGCACGCCGCAGATGCCGCTGGTGCTGCAGGAGAACTTCACCACCAAGCTGCTCGAGCAGCTGCGCCTGGGCGAGATCGACTGCGCCATCCTCGCCGAGCCGTTTCCCGACACCAACCTCGCGCTCGCGCCGCTCTACGACGAGCCCTTCATGGCCGCGGTGCCGCACACGCACCCGCTGGTGGCCAAGGGCCGCATCACGGCCGAGGAGCTCAAGCGCGAGACCATGCTGCTGCTGGGCACGGGCCATTGCTTCCGCGACCACGTGCTCGAGGTCTGCCCCGAGTTCGCGCGCTACTCCAACGACACCGAAGGCATCCGCAAGAGTTTCGAAGGTTCGTCGCTCGAGACCATCAAGCACATGGTGGCCGCGGGCATGGGCGTGACGCTGGTGCCGCGCTTGTCGGTGCCGCGTTCGGCGCTCGACGCGGCCATGAAACCCGGCGTCGACTTCGGCGATTCGCCTTACGTGCGCTACCTGCCGTTCGACGGCGACGCGCCCACGCGCCGCGTGGTGCTGGCCTGGCGGCGCAGCTTCCCGCGCTACGAGGCGATCGCCGAGCTGCGCAATTCGATCTACGCCTGCGAGCTGCCGGGCGTGAAGAGGCTCTCGTGAACGCCATCGCGCCCGCGCCCCACACGCCGTCGCGCCTGTCGCTCTGGCTCGACCTGATCCGCTGGAACCGCCCCGCGGGCTGGCTGCTGCTGCTGTGGCCCACGCTGTCGGCGCTGTGGGTGGCCGCGGGCGGCTTCCCGGGCTGGCACCTGCTCGCGGTGTTCACGTTCGGCACCATCCTCATGCGCAGCGCGGGCTGCTGCGTCAACGACGTGGCCGACCGCGACTTCGACCGCCACGTCAAGCGCACCGCACAGCGCCCCGTCACCTCGGGCCGCGTGTCCACGAAAGAGGCGCTCGCCGTGGGCGCGGTGCTCGCGCTCGCGGCCTTCGGCCTGGTGCTCACCACCAATGCGGCCACCATCGCCTGGTCGTTTGCGGCGCTGGCCATCACGCTGGCCTACCCCTTTGCCAAGCGCGTTGTGTCCATGCCGCAGGCGGTGCTGGGCGTGGCCTTCAGCTTCGGCATTCCCATGGCCTTTGCGGCGGTGCAGGGCGCGGTGCCGCCGCTGGCCTGGGTGCTGTTGCTGGGCAACGCCTTCTGGGTGCTGGCCTACGACACCGAATACGCCATGGTCGACCGCGACGACGACCTGAAGATCGGCATGAAGACCTCGGCGATCACGCTGGGCCGCGCCGACGTGGCCGCGGTGACGGCCTTCTACCTGGTGCACCTCGCGGTGTGGACCTGGGCGCTGTGGGACCGTGTGGACCACGCGCTCTGGGCCGCGGCGCTGCTCGCGGCGCTGGCCCAGGTGGCGTGGCACTTCACGCTGATCCGCCACCGCACGCGCGAAGGCTGTTTCGCGGCGTTCCGTGCCAACCACTGGCTGGGCTTCACGCTGTTCGCCGGCGTGGTGCTGGCGCTGGCCTGATCAGCGGCCGAACTCGCGCCCCAGTTCCTCGGCGCGCTGCTGCGCGGCTCTCAGGGCCGCCTCGAACGAGGCCTTGATGCCCGCCGCGTCCATGGCGGTGAGCGCCGCGTACGTGGTGCCGCCCTTGGACGTGACGCGCTCGCGCAGCACCTGCGGCGGCTCGTTCGAACGCTGCGCCAGCGTGGACGCGCCCAGGAAGGTGCCGATCGCGAGCTGCAGCGCGGTGTCGGCCGGCAGGCCCATGCGTGCACCCGCGTCGCGCATGGCCTCGAGGAAATAGAACACGTAGGCCGGGCCCGAGCCCGAGAGCGCGGTGACGGCGTCGAGGTCGCGCTCGCTGGCCACCCACACGAGCTCGCCCGTGGTCTTCACCACCGATTCCACCAGCGCACGGTCGGCGGCGGATGCGCCTTCGCGCGCGAACAGGCCGGTCATGCCCAGGCCCACGAGCGCGGGCGTGTTGGGCATGGCGCGCACGATGCGCTGCGTGCCCAGCCAGCCGGCCATGCTCTCGCTGGTGATGCCCGCGGCCACGCTCAGGTGCAGCGCGCCGCCCAGGTGCGGGCCGGCGGCGAGCGCGGCGTCCTTGAAGGTCTGCGGCTTCACGGCCCAGACCACCAGGTCCGACGGCTGCAGACCGCCATCGGCCGCGGCGAACACCGCCACGCCGGGAAACTGCTGCGCGAGGCGGCCGCGTTGCTCGTCCCAGGGTTCGACGATCTGGATGCGTTCGGCCACATGGCCCTGGCGCAGCAGGCCGCCGACGATGGCGCTGGCCATGTTGCCGCCGCCGATGAAGGTGATGAGGGAAGGGGTCATGGGGTGAGGGAAAGCGCGCCCACGAGGTGTCGCGGGCCTGCGGTATCTTCGCAGAATGCCTGCAGACAACGACGCATCGGTGTGGGCCCTGCACAAGGGCACGATCGGGTCGGGCGCCGCGTGCGCGCCCGGGTGGACGGCATGAGCGCCTGGCGCGGGCCGGTCTGGGCGGCCGTCGATCGCACCCCTGTGTTCGATCTGCTGGTGGTGGGCGGCGGCGCGACCGGCCTGGGCGTGGCGCTCGACGCGGCGCTGCGGGGCTTCTCGGTGGCGCTGTTCGAGTCGCACGATTTCGCGGGCGGCACCTCGTCGCGCGCCACCAAGCTGCTGCACGGCGGTGTGCGCTACCTGGCCCAGGGCAATGTGGCCCTGGTGCGCGAAGCGCTGGCCGAGCGCACCGCCGTGATGGCGATCGCGCCGCACCTGGCGCAACCCCTGCCGTTCGTGATGCCGAGCCGGCACTGGTGGGAAACCCCGTTCTACGGCATCGGCCTCAAGCTCTACGACCTGCTCGCGGGCCGCGCCGGCCTGGGCGCCACCGAATTCCTCGACCGCGCCCGCACGCTCGCGGCCCTGCCGGGCGTGAACCCCGAGGGCCTGCGCGGCGGCGTGCGTTACTGGGACGGCCAGTTCGACGACGCCCGGCTGGCGATCGCGCTGGCGCGCAGCGCCGAGGCGGCCGGGGCGCGTGTGCTCAACCACGCCCAGGTGACCGCGATCGCGCCCGACGGCGAGGGCCATTGCGTGACCGTGCGCGACCGCCTGCACGGTGCCGAGCACACCGTGCGCGCGCGCTGCGTGGTCAATGCCACAGGGGTGTGGGTCGATGCGCTGCGCGAGGCCGCCGGCACGCCCTCGCACATGGTGAGCCCGAGCCAGGGCGTGCACGTGGTGGTCGACCGCGCGTTCCTGGGCGGCGAGCACGCACTGCTGGTGCCCAAGACGCAGGACGGCCGCGTGCTGTTCGCGGTGCCCTGGCTGGGCAAGCTCATCCTCGGCACCACCGACACGCCGCGGCAGGATCTGGCGCGCGAGCCCGAGCCCTTTGCCGACGAACTGGCCTTCATCCTCGACGAGGCCTCGCGCGTGCTCAGCCGGCCGGTCCGCCGCGAGGACATCCGCAGCGTGTGGGTCGGCCTGCGCCCGCTCGTGGCGCCGCCCAGCGACGGCGGCGGCGCGACCAAGGGCCTGTCGCGCGAGCACACCGTGCTCGTCGACCCCAATGGCCTGGTCACCGTGACCGGAGGCAAATGGACCACCTACCGCGCCATGGCCGAAGACGTGCTGGACCGCTGCTTCGAGGCCGGGCGGCTGCCGGCTCGGCCCGGGGGGCAGAGCGCGCGCCACCGCCTGGTGGGCGCGCCACCCTCCGCATCGGTGCCCATCCATGCGGCGCCGGGCTGGCATTTGTATGGGGCCGAGGCCGAGCGCGTGCGCGCCTTGCCCGGCGCCGACCGCCACCTGGGCATGGGGCTCTGCGTGGCCATGGTGCGCTTTGCTGCGCGACATGAGTACGCGCTCACTGTTGAAGATGTGCTGGCGCGCCGTTGGCGCGCCTTGTTCCTCGACGCCGCAGAAGCGGCCCGCATGGCGCCCGAGGTGGCTCAGGTGATGCGCGAGGAGGGCGTGGCCGAACCGCGGCTCGACGATTTCCTGGCACTCGCGCAACGCTACGCAGCCCCGGGCGTTTGACGTCATTTGGCCGGCATGCCATAATGCGCGGCTTCGCCCTTTGGGGTGAAGTGTCTGGCGCAAGCCTTCTGCCCACCGAAAGGGGGCATCCGCCGCGGCAGCAGCCGCATGCAGTGGATGTCACCGGACGACGGGCCCAAGACTGATCGCTGTCGGCCGCGGTGGCCTTCAGGATTCAAGTTGGGACTTAAATCAAATGATTCAAACGCAATCTCGACTCGATGTTGCTGACAACACGGGTGCCAAGTCCGTGATGTGCATCAAGGTGCTCGGTGGCTCCAAGCGTCGCTACGCCAGCGTGGGCGACGTCATCAAGGTCAGCATCAAGGAAGCAGCGCCGCGCGGCCGCGTCAAAAAGGGCGAGGTCTACAACGCTGTGGTGGTGCGCACCGCCAAGGGCATCCGCCGCCAGGATGGCGCGCTGATCAAATTCGACGGCAACGCCGCGGTGTTGCTCAACGCCAAGCTCGAACCCATTGGCACCCGTATCTTCGGCCCGGTCACGCGCGAACTGCGTACCGAGAAGTTCATGAAGATCGTGTCGCTGGCCCCCGAGGTCCTCTGAGGAAGCATCCATGAACAAGATCCGTACCGGTGACGAAGTCATCGTGATCGCCGGCCGCGACAAGGGCAAGCGCGGCAAGGTGCTCTCCCGCGCCGACGAGCAGCACGTCGTGGTCGAGGGCGTCAACACCGTCAAGAAGCACGCCAAGCCGAACCCCATGAAGGGTGTGACCGGCGGCATCGTCGAGAAGACCATGCCCATCGACCAGTCCAACGTGGCGATCTTCAATGCCACCAGCGGCAAGGCCGATCGCGTGGGCATCAAGGTCCTGGCCGATGGCAAGCGCGTGCGCGTGTACAAGTCCAGCGGCGAAGAAATCAAGGTGGCATGACCATGGCACGATTCAAGCAACACTACGCCGAGAAGGTGGTCCCCGAGCTGACCAAGAAGTTCGGCTACAAGTCCGTGATGGAGGTGCCCCGCATCACCAAGATCACGCTGAACATGGGCGTGAGCGAAGCCGTGGCCGACAAGAAGGTCATGGACAACGCCGTTGGCGACCTCACCAAGATCGCCGGCCAGAAGCCCGTCGTGACCAAGGCCCGCAAGGCCATCGCCGGCTTCAAGATCCGTGAGCAGCAGGCCATCGGCTGCATGGTGACCCTGCGCGGTGCCCGCATGTACGAATTCCTGGACCGCTTCGTCACCGTGGCCCTGCCCCGCGTGCGCGACTTCCGCGGTATCTCGGGTCGTTCCTTCGATGGCCGTGGCAACTACAACGTCGGCGTCAAGGAACAGATCATCTTCCCCGAGATCGAGTACGACAAGGTCGATGCCCTGCGTGGTCTGAACATCAGCATCACGACGACCGCCAAGACCGACGAGGAGTGCAAGGCACTGCTGGCGGGTTTCCGTTTCCCCTTCAAGAACTGAGGTGGCGCATGGCCAAACAAGCACTGCTCCAACGTGAACTGAAACGCGAGAAGCTCGCCGCCAAGTTCGCCAAGAAATACAACGAACTGAAGTCCATCGCCGGCGACGCCCAGAAGAGCGACGAAGAGCGTGATGCCGCGCGCCTGGCGCTGCAGAAGCTGCCGCGCAACGCGAACCCGACCCGCCAGCGCAACCGCTGCGAGATCACCGGTCGTCCGCGCGGCACCTTCAACCACTTCGGCCTGGCCCGCGCCAAGGTGCGCGAGATGGCGTTTGCCGGTGAAATCCCCGGCATCACCAAAGCCAGCTGGTAAGCCTCAGGAGATCCCCACATGAGCATGAGTGATCCCATCGCCGACATGTTGACCCGCATCCGCAACGCGCAGATGGTCGAGAAGGCCACCGTGTCGATGCCGGCGTCGAAAGTGAAGACGGCGATCGCCCAGGTCCTGAAGGACGAGGGCTACATCGACGGTTTCAAGGTCGTCAACGAAGGCGGCAAGAGCGAACTCGAAATCGCCCTGAAGTACTACGCTGGTCGTCCTGTGATCGAGCGCATCGAGCGCGTCAGCCGCCCCGGCCTGCGCGTTTACCGCGGTCGCAACGCCATCCCTCAGGTGCAGAACGGCCTGGGTGTGGCGATCGTGACCACCCCGCGCGGCGTGATGACCGACCGCAAAGCCCGCGCCAACGGTGTTGGCGGCGAAGTGCTGTGCTACGTCGCCTGATGCGGGCTTCAAGGAGAATTTGAATGTCACGTATTGGAAAACTGCCGGTGACCGTCCCCAGCGGGGTCGAGGTGACCGTCAAGGACGGCTTGGTCAACGTCAAGGGCGCCAACGGTGCGCTCAGCCTGGCGCTGAACAGCCTCGTCAAGATCGATGTCAACGCGGGCAAGATCACCTTCGCCCCGGTGGACGAATCGCGCGACGCCAACGCCATGTCCGGCACCATGCGCCAGCTGGTGAACAACATGGTCACGGGCGTGAGCAAGGGCTTCGAGAAGAAGCTGAGCCTCGTCGGCGTGGGTTTCAAGGCCCAGGCCCAGGGCGCCAAGCTCAACCTCACGGTGGGTTTCTCGCACCCCGTGATCATGGACATGCCGGCCGGCATCAAGGTGGAAACGCCTGCCCCGACCGAAATCCTGATCAAGGGTGCCGACCGCCAGCGTGTCGGCCAGGTGGCCGCCGAAGTGCGCGCCGTGCGTCCGCCCGAGCCCTACAAGGGCAAGGGCATCCGCTATGCGGATGAGAAGGTCGTGATCAAGGAAACCAAGAAGAAATAAGGAGTCCGATCATGTCTCTGACCAAGAAAGAACAACGCCTGCGTCGCGCCCGCCAGACCCGCATCCGCATTGCCCAGCAGGGCGCGGTGCGTCTGACGGTCAACCGCACGAACCTGCACATCTACGCCAGCGTGATCTCCGCCGACGGCGCAAAGGTGCTCGCCTCCGCCTCGACCGCCGAGAAGGAAGTGCGCGCCCAGCTCGGCGCCGCGGGCAAAGGTGGCAACACCGCCGCTGCGTCCCTGATCGGCAAGCGCATTGCCGAGAAGGCCAAGGCCGCCGGTATCGAGAAAGTCGCGTTCGATCGCGCCGGTTTCGCCTACCACGGCCGCGTCAAGGCCCTTGCAGATGCCGCCCGCGAGGCCGGTCTGCAGTTCTGATGAAACGGGATACACGACATGGCTAAGTTTCAGGCAAACATCAAGAACGAAGCGAACGAGGACGGTCTTCGCGAGAAGATGATCGCGATCAACCGCGTGACCAAGGTGGTCAAGGGTGGTCGCATCCTCGGTTTCGCCGCGCTGACCGTGGTCGGCGATGGCGACGGCCGCGTGGGCATGGGCAAAGGCAAGGCACGTGAAGTGCCCGTGGCCGTGCAAAAGGCCATGGAGCAGGCCCGCCGCAACATGATCAAGGTGTCCCTCAAGGACGGCAGCCTGCACCACGCGGTGCACGGCGAGCATGGCGCCTCGAACGTCATGATGCTGCCGGCTGTCAAGGGTACCGGCATCATCGCGGGCGGCCCGATGCGCGCCGTCTTCGAAGTGCTGGGCGTGACCGACGTCGTGGCCAAGAGCCACGGCTCGAGCAACCCCTACAACCTGGTGCGCGCCACGCTGGACGCGCTCGAGAAGTCCACCACCCCGGCCGAAGTCGCCGCCAAGCGCGGCAAGACGGTCGAGGAAATCCTGGGCTGAGAGGAATCACCATGAGCAACACGAACACCGTCACGGTCAAACTCGTGCGCAGCCCCATCGGCTGCAAAGAGGACCACCGTGCCACCGTGCGCGGCCTGGGCCTGCGCAAGCTCAACAGCACCAGCACGCTGCAGGACACGCCGGCCGTGCGCGGCATGATCAACAAGATCAGCTACCTGGTCCAAGTGCTCTGATCGGAGACCGACGACATGGAACTCAACAACATCAAACCGGCCGATGGCGCCAAGCACGCCAAGCGCCGCGTGGGCCGTGGCATCGGCTCCGGCCTGGGCAAAACCGCCGGCCGTGGTCACAAGGGCCAGAAGTCGCGCGCGGGTGGCTACCACAAGGTGGGCTTCGAAGGCGGCCAGATGCCGCTGCAGCGTCGCCTGCCCAAGCGTGGCTTCAAGTCCGCGCTGCTGCAGTTCAACGCCGAAGTCACGCTGTCGGACCTCAATGGTCTGGAAGCGAAGGAAATCGACGTGCTGCTGCTCAAGCAGCAAGGCCTCGTGCACCAGCTGGCCAAGCGCGTGAAGGTCATCAAGTCCGGTGAGATCACCCGTGCGGTGACCCTCAAGGACGTGGTGCCCACCGCCGGCGCCAAAGCCGCGATCGAAGCCGCTGGCGGCCAGGTGGCCGCCGCCGCCTGATCACGCCCGTTCGAAAGGACTCCGTGGCAACCGCTTCCACGTCCCTGGCCAAGACCGGCAAGTACGGCGACCTGCGTCGCCGGCTGGTCTTCCTGCTGCTGGCGCTGGTGGTGTACCGCATCGGCGCGCACATCCCTGTGCCGGGCATCAATCCGGAGCAGCTCCAGCAGCTCTTCCAAGGGCAGCAGGGCGGCATCCTGAGCCTGTTCAACATGTTCTCGGGCGGGGCGCTGTCGCGCTTCACCGTGTTCGCGTTGGGCATCATGCCGTACATCTCGGCATCCATCATCATGCAGCTCATGACCTACGTGGTTCCCACGTTCGAGCAGCTGAAGAAGGAAGGCGAGGCGGGTCGTCGCAAGATCACGCAGTACACGCGCTACGGCACGCTGGCGCTGGCGATCTTCCAGGCCACGGGCATTGCGCTCGCGCTCGAGGGGCAGGCCAACCTGGTGATCGATCCCGGCATGGGCTTTCGCCTCACCGCGGTCGTCAGCCTGGTGGCCGGCACCATGTTCCTGATGTGGCTCGGCGAGCAGATCACCGAGCGTGGTCTGGGCAACGGCATTTCGCTGCTGATCTTCGCGGGCATCGTGGCCGGTCTGCCCAATGCCATTGGCGGTCTGCTCGAGCTGGTTCGCACCGGCGCCATGAACATCCTCGTGGCCCTGTTCATCATCGCCCTCGTGGTGCTGGTGACCTACTTCGTGGTGTTCGTGGAGCGCGGTCAGCGCAAGATCCTCGTGAACTATGCGCGCCGTCAGGTGGGCAACAAGGTGTACGGCGGTCAGTCGTCGCACCTGCCGCTCAAGCTGAACATGGCCGGCGTGATCCCGCCGATCTTCGCGTCGTCGATCATCCTGCTGCCCACCACGGTGGTGAGCTGGGTGAGCACGGGCGATTCCACCCGTTGGCTGCGCGACCTGGCGTCGGCGCTGTCGCCGGGGCAACCGATCTACGTGGCCTTGTACGCAGCGGCGATCATCTTCTTCTGCTTCTTCTACACGGCCCTGGTGTTCAACAGCCGGGAAACCGCCGACAACCTGAAGAAGAGTGGTGCGTTCATTCCGGGCATTCGCCCGGGCGACCAGACGGCGCGCCACATCGACAAGATCCTGCTGCGCCTGACCCTGGCCGGTGCGATCTACATCACCGCGGTGTGCCTGCTGCCGGAGTTCCTGATCCTCGAGTACAACGTGCCGTTCTATTTCGGTGGCACCTCGCTCCTGATCATCGTGGTCGTGACCATGGATTTCATGGCCCAGGTACAGAATTACATGATGTCGCAGCAATATGAGTCGCTGCTGAAGAAGGCAAATTTCAAAACCTCCCTCGGCAACTGAACCATGGCCAAGGACGATGTGATCGAGATGCAAGGGGAGGTGGTCGAAAACCTGCCCAATGCAACTTTCCGGGTCAAGCTGGAGAACGGTCATGTCGTTCTCGGTCACATCTCCGGCAAGATGCGCATGCACTACATCCGCATCCTGCCTGGTGACAAGGTCAAGGTGGAGCTCACGCCCTACGACCTGACCCGCGCCCGCATCGTGTTCCGCGCCAAGTGAAGCGCACGACCTGAACGTTTACTGGATTTCTAGGAGAAGAAAATGAGAGTTTCGGCTTCTGTGAAGAAGATGTGCCGCAACTGCAAGATCATCAAGCGTCACGGCATCGTGCGCGTGATCTGCACCGATCCCCGCCACAAGCAGCGTCAAGGCTGATCGTTTCGTAAGAGGACTCACATGGCCCGTATTGCAGGCATCAACATTCCGCCGCACAAGCACGCTGAGATCGGTCTGACCGCCATTTTCGGTATCGGCCGCACCCGCGCTCGCCAGATCTGCGACGCTTGCGGCATCGCATACAGCAAGAAGATCAAGGACCTGAGCGACGCCGAGCTCGAGAAGGTGCGCGACCAGGTGAACACCTTCACCATCGAAGGTGACCTGCGCCGTGAAACCACGATGAACATCAAGCGCCTGATGGACATCGGCTGCTACCGTGGCTTCCGTCACCGCCGTGGTCTGCCGATGCGTGGTCAGCGCACCAAGACCAACGCACGCACCCGCAAGGGCCCGCGCAAGGCGGCTCAGTCCTTGAAGAAATAATCGGTTCGAAGGAAAACCATGGCCAAGCAGCAGTCCAGCAACAACGCCGCTGCGCGTGTTCGCAAAAAGGTTCGCAAGAACATTGCGGACGGCATCGCGCACGTGCACGCGTCGTTCAACAACACCATCATCACCATCACCGACCGTCAGGGCAACGCGCTGTCGTGGGCTTCTTCCGGTGGCCAGGGCTTCAAGGGTTCGCGCAAATCGACCCCCTTCGCCGCCCAGGTGGCTTCGGAAGTGGCTGGCCGTGCCGCCATGGAACAGGGCATCAAGGAACTCGACGTCGAGATCAAGGGCCCCGGTCCTGGCCGCGAGTCGTCGGTGCGCGCCCTGGGCGCCCTGGGCATCCGCATCAAGTCGATTGCCGACGTGACGCCCGTGCCGCACAACGGCTGCCGCCCCCAGAAGCGCCGCCGCATCTGACCCCCGAATCACCGGCTCTCCGCTTCGGCGGTAGAATGCCGGGTTTTTCGAGCGCCACCGCAGTTCCGCTGCGGTGGCATTTTTGCTAAGCCCACCGCCTCCGCCATCGCGGATGGCTCCCGCAACACGCCGGTTGCGGCAGACAACACAAGGAAACCAACGTGGCACGTTACCTCGGCCCCAAGGCCAAACTTTCCCGTCGCGAAGCCAGCGACCTGTTGCTCAAGAGCGCACGCCGCTCCATCAGCGACAAGGCCAAGTTCGACTCCAAGCCCGGCCAGCACGGCCGCACCTCGGGTCAGCGCACCTCCGACTTCGGCGTGCAGCTGCGCGAGAAGCAGAAGGTCAAGCGCACCTACGGCGTGCTGGAGCGCCAGTTCCGCCGCTACTTCGCCGAGGCCGATCGCCGCCGTGGCAACACCGGCGCCAACCTGCTGTTCCTGCTGGAATCGCGCCTGGACAACGTGGTGTTCCGCATGGGCTTCGCCTCGACCCGCGCCGAAGCCCGCCAGATCGTGTCGCACAAGGCGATCACGGTGAACGGCCAGCCGGTCAACATCCCCTCGTACCTGGTGAAAGCCGGCGACGTGGTGGCCGTGCGCGAGAAGTCCAAGAAGCAGGCCCGTGTGATCGAGGCCCTTGAACTGGCCAAGCAGATCGGTTTCCCCGCCTGGGTGGAAGTGTCGATCGACAAGGTCGAAGGCGTCTTCAAGAAGACCCCCGACCGCGATGAATTCGGCTCGGACATCAACGAGTCGCTCATCGTCGAACTCTATTCGCGTTAATCCCCGTCCCCGGCCCTCGTGGCACGCGCCGCGCTGGCCGGGTCATTCCATGCTCCGTCTGCCTTATCGGTGTAACGAGCCGAGGGTCCTGAAGGAAGTCTGAATGCTCAACAACCTGCTCAAGCCCAAGTCCATCAACGTCGAGCAACTCTCGGCCAACCGCGCCAAGGTCACCCTCGAGCCCTTCGAGCGCGGCTATGGGCACACCCTGGGCAACGCGCTGCGCCGCGTGCTGCTGTCGTCCATGGTGGGCCACGCGCCGACCGAAGTGACGATCGCGGGCGTCGTGCACGAGTACTCCTCCATCGATGGCGTCCAGGAAGACGTCGTCAACCTGCTGCTGAACCTCAAGGGCGTGGTGTTCAAACTCCACAACCGCGACGAAGTCACGCTGAGCCTGCGCAAGGACGGCGAAGGCGTCGTGACCGCTGCCGACATCCAGACGCCGCACGACGTCGAGATCGTCAACCCCGGTCACGTCATCGCGACGCTGTCGGCCGGTGCCAAACTCGACATGCAGATCAAGGTCGAAAAGGGCCGTGGCTACGTGCCGGGTACCCTGCGCCGCGGCGACGACGCTGCCCGCTCGATCGGCCGCATCGTGCTCGATGCCTCGTTCTCGCCGGTCAAGCGCGTGAGCTACACCGTCGAAAGCGCGCGCGTTGAACAGCGCACCGATCTCGACAAACTGGTGCTCGAGATCGAGACCAACGGCTCCATCGGCCCCGAAGAAGCCGTGCGTGCCTCGGCCAAGATCCTCGTCGAGCAACTCGCCGTGTTCGCGCAACTCGAAGGCGCCGAACTGTTCAGCGAAGCGCCCCAGCAGCGCAGCTCGCAGCAGTTCGACCCGATCCTGCTGCGCCCGGTCGACGAGCTCGAACTCACCGTGCGTTCGGCCAACTGCCTCAAGGCCGAGAACATCTACTACATCGGTGACCTGATCC
>VFQP010002584.1_pt1 | contig 19897 bp, 18 predicted proteins | sample 3512351 | NCBI WGS metagenome assembly VFQP01 (sample SAMN10412372, study PRJNA504923) | tailings metagenome | isolation source: Relicate 1 Philex TSF1 revegetated site | place: Philippines: Tuba, Benguet | collected 2017-08-29
CGACAGCGCGCGCTCTTCACCCAGCGCCTTGTTCAGCACGCTCTTGATGAACGAACTCGAATCGACGTTCAGCGCCAGGTACTGTTCGGTCTCGCTACGGAATTCCGACAGCACCTCGGCCATTTCCTCGCGAGTCACCGCCGACAGGCCGGCCATTGCCGAACCCAGCTGCTGCACTTCGCGCGGCGACAGATGCTTGAAGACCTCGGCGGCTGCGTCTTCGCCAACCGCCATCATCAGGATGGCGCTCTTCTGCAGGCCCTTCTCGGGGGCTCCCTTGTTAGCCTTCGTCATTTGCCATCCAAGTCTTGATTACGCTGGCAACCAGGCGCGGGTCGCGTTGCGCGGCGTCGCGCACCAGCGCGAGGTCGCTTTCGTACTTCGCGGCAAGGCGCAGCACTTCCGGATTGGTTTCTTCTTCCGGCGGCAGCAGGACGGCTTCCGCGGTGGCATCCGATGCTTCCGTGGGTGCGGGCAGCGGCGGCGCGGTGTACTTGCGCAGCACCGGACGCGCCACCTTGAACCACAGGAACATGGCCAGGATGGCCAGCAGCACGTAGCCGACACCGGTCTTGGCCAGGTCGATCATCTGCGGCTGCTTCCACAGCGGCAGTTCCGGTTCCTTCTCGTTTTCGGCCGTGAACGGGCTGTTGACCACGTTCAGCGAATCGCCGCGATCAGCGGAGAAGCCCATTGCTTCCTTTGTCAGGTTCTCGATCTGGGCCAGTTCCTTGGCCGACAGCGCTTCGGTAACCGGCTTGCCCTTGGCGTCGACCTTGCTGCGGTAGTTCACCACCACAGCCACCGACAGGCGCTTTACACCACCCGGGGCCTGTTGCACATGACGCACCGTACGATCGAGTTCGTAGTTGGTGGTGGCATCGCGGCGATTGCTGCTCGGGCCGGTCTTCTCGGCGGTTTGCGTAGCCTGGTTGGCCTGGGCCGGCGGATTCGGCTGGCCAGGCTGGCGCGGCGGCTGCGGCGTGGTAACCGGAGCCACGGCGGCGGCCGGCGGCTGGTTCGACAGCGCGCCCGGCACGCCGCCCACCGGCGCTGCACCTTGCTGGTTCGATTCGCTGGTCTGCTGGCTGCGGATGGCCGCCTTGGTGGGATCCTGGTTCGGCTTGAAGCTCTCGTCGGTGTGTTCTACCGACGCGAAGTCGACATCGGCCGTAACCTGGGCGTGGACATTGTCCTTGCCCAGGATCGGCGTGAGGATCGATTCCACACGCTTGACGTAGTTCTGTTCAACCTGCTGCACGTACTTGAGCTGCGTGGCATCCATCGAACGGTCGCTGGAACCCGACAGCAGGTTGCCGTGCTGGTCGACGATCGAGATCGACTTCGGCGTCAGTTCCGGCACGCTCGACGACACCAGGTGCGTGATCGCGGCCACTTGGCCTTCGTCGATGGCACGGCCCGGGTAGAGCTGCAGCACCACCGACGCGGTGGGCTTCTGGCGTTCGCGCACGAACAGCGTGGGCTTGGGGATGGCCAGGTGCACGCGTGCCGACTGCACGGCGCCAATCGATTCGATCGAACGGGCCAGCTCGCCTTCCAGCCCGCGCTGGTAGTTCACCTGCTCGGCAAACTGGCTGATGCCGAACTTCTGGTTATCCATCAGTTCCATGCCCGTGGTACCGCTCTTGGGCAGGCCCTGGCTGGCCAGGCGCAGGCGTGTCTCGTGGACCTTCTCCGCCGGCACCATCACCGCACCGCCGCCTTCGGCGAACTTGTACGGCACGTTCATCTGCTGCAGCGACTGGATTACCGCGCCGCCGTCGCGCTCGGACAGGTTCGTGTACAGGACCTTGTAGTCCGGCTGGCGCGACCACATCACGCCCACGGCAATCGCGGCAACCAGCGCCGCGCCGCCCAGCATCAGCGGCAGGCGCGGGTTGGCCTTGAGCTTGTCGACCAGTGCCGCGCCGTTCGGCAGGGTGGCGGCCGCGTTCATGCGCGCATCTCCGGCTTGGCCGGGCAAACCCTGCCCTTGCCACTCTGGCCATTGCTGCCGTTATTCATCTCGGCACGGCTCACACTACGCTGCTGAAAAAACACGCGCACTCCCCGCGATAGTTGATATTTCATGAGCCGTGGGCGGTTGGTGCAATGCGCTACCGACCGCCAGATTCGGCACGGTAGCGATGATCGGCCAGAAGGCGGAAGAACAATCGGCTGAATAGGCGAGGTTTTTCCGCCGATTTCGTGCTTTGGCTATGGAATGGGGATGAGTACAGTGCGAGGGCTGAAACAGGACCGGAAGTGGCGTTTACGCCGCGCTCGACCTGGTCTCCGACCTACCAACCTGTACGTGCGATGACTATTTCTTCCATCGAGGGCATGCTCCAGCAAATGCGCGGCCTCGCGCAGGTAGCTGGCGGCGGTACCGCCCCCCAGACGCCTTCGGCCGCTACCGAAGGCTTTGCCGGCGAACTGCAACGCTCGCTGCAACGCCTGAATGCCACGCAGGACCGTGCCTATGGCAAGGCCGAAGCCTTTGAAATGGGCAAGCCTGGCGTGGCACTCAATGACGTGATGATCGACATGCAGAAGGCCAACATCTCGTTCCAGACCGCCGTACAGGTGCGCAATCGCCTGGCCGCCGCGTATCAGGAAATGATGAACATGCCGGTTTGATGTTCAGGTTTGCTCCCCTGTCCCGCATGGCGGGACAGGGGAGTCAGATTGTCGCGACCTGGGTGTTCTCGCCCGTCTCTACCGCATGCAGCCAGGCCAGCAATTCGGCCACCGCCACATACAGCTGTGGCGGGATCTGGCTGTCCATGTCTACCTGCATCAATAAATTCACCAGCGCCGGCGATCCGTGCACGTAGACACCGGCTTCGCGCGCACGCGTGATGATGGCGTCGGCGGACATGCCATAGCCCTTGGCCACCACGCGCGGTGCCTTGTCGGCGGCCTGGTAGGAAAGCGCGACGGCAGCGCCGCGATCGTTGTTGCTGTCGCTCATGCCGATGCTCCCCTGTCTTCGTCGCGCGTTTGCACGGACACATTGAGCAGCGCGATACCACGTGCATCGAGCTGGCCGCGAAAATCGGCACGCCCCTGAATCAACTGCGCAGCCGTATCGGTATCGCCGGCCACCATGCGCACATCGAGCCCCTGCGGACCCAGCGTCAGCACTGCGTCGATATTGCCCAGACGCGGCAGCTCAAGGCGCACCCGCGTGCTCCATTGCGCGGCAGCGTCCGGTACCTCGGCATGGCTGCCATCGCGCGACACCTCCCAATCGAACGGCATCCCCGGCCACGCTTCAAGCGTGGCGCGGAACTGCTGGGTTGCCAGAAGCTCCAGTTGCTGGCGCACCACTGCTTCGCTGGCCGGATGTACTGGCGGGCCGGCATCGGGCCGGGGCTGCGCAGCTGCGGTGTCGGGCGCGTTCCAGCTGGCGATGATTGCCGCCCGTTGGGCCTGCGCGATGTGATGACCGTCCTGCGACACGTCAGCCGTTACCTGGTAGGCGTGTGCCGCTGCGTTGGCGTGGGCTGCGCGACGCTGCTCGGCGGGCGTGGCCGGCACTGTATTGCCTTGCGCCGCCGCGTGATTCGGTTGCGCATTGTTCGTTTGCGGATTGCCCGGCGCGCCATGCGGCAGGGCGCCCTGCCCCGGCTGTCCTGAGGGTGCCGGCACACCGGTGCTGAGCGGATAGATGACCGGTCGCGTGAGCTCGGCCAGCAGCGTGGCACTGGGCGGCGCGGCCGACGGCTGTGCCGCAGGACCGCCATAGGGCAACAATGCCACCGGCGCACCAGCGGTCTGCGTGGGCGCCGATGGATTGCCCGACGGCTGTGGCGTACCCTGCGCCGGCGTGCGCAGGGTAGCCTGGGGCTCCTGCAGCAGACTGCTCAGCGGGCGCTGGCCCATGACCCACTGGGCCACATGGGATTCGTAGAACATGCCGCTCTGGTCCACCAGCGACGCGAGCGCATTCGACAGCGCCGTAGTGGCGTTGCTGCCCGCACCGGAAGCACCTGGAGCGTTAGGCAGCAACGGCGTGTTACCGCGCAGCGGCTGCGCATCGCCGCCATCGAACAGGTCAAGGATGGCACGTGCGGCAAAGCTCAGCGTCTCGCGCGTGGAGCCGGTCTGGCCGGCCAGCCGTGGATCGCCACCACCGGGCACGATGCTGTTCGGCTGGCGTGCCTGTACGGTTCCGCCGGTAGACGACTGGACGTCGCCCTGGCTGACCTCGGGCACCGGCATCAGCGCGGCAAGCTTGTCGATGGCCAGCGCTGGACGGCTGAGCTGCGGGTCCGGCGTCTGGTTTGGAATCAGCGCCGAGGGAATCTGGATGCCGGTCATGGGCGCGTGTCAGCGAAAAGGGTCGGACGTGATACGCGTGAAGTCCCGCCATGACGGGAAGCTGCGTAGATTCAGAATGCTGCGCCGTAGGCAGCCGACAGTTCCTGTTTGCGACGTGAGTTGCTGATCAGGCCACCCAGCTCGGCCAGGCGCGGCATGGTCAGGTCGCGAATGCGCGCATCGAAAGCCAGGATGCGTTCCAGCAGATGGAAGCGGCGCAGGCGTTCATCATCTGTGAACGGCACGCTGTGATCGAGCTGGCGCAGGCGGTCCACCTCGGCCATATAGACCTTCTGCAGGTCGGTGAGCGCATCCCAGTTTGATGCACGGGCGGCCTCAAGCATCTGCTCGGACAGAACCAGCAGTTCCTCGTAGCTTCTGACAATCGGTGACATGGCAAACATGGCGGGATTCCAGTGGGTTCCTGTGGGCTTCAGGCAGGTTGTGCGGTGAATGCATCGGCCTGCGCGGCCGGGGCATCCGGATCGATCGATGCCCACGCCGACGACAGGTTCTCCAGCAGCCCGTCCACTTCGCCGAGCAACTCGGCGCTGTTGCGCAGGTTGGCCAGCATCAGCTGGCGCGTCATGTATTCGTAGAGGCGTTCGAGATCGGCGGCAATGTCTCCGCCCGCGCTGTGGTCCAGCACCGCGCGCAGACCGTTGTCGACGATGTCGATCGCCTTCGAGATGGCCTTGCCCTTGCCAGCGATATCGCCAGCTTCCATGCAGAACTTCGCGCGCGCAATCGCGCCACGCGCGCCGTCATAGAGCATGACGATCAGCTTGTGCGGGCTGGCGCTCATGGCGCCGGTGTGAACACCGACCTGGGCATAGGCATTGATGGCTTGACGCGCGAACATGGTGGAATTCCTTCTCTTTACTTCGAGCTGCTGGAGCTGTTCAGTGCATTGAACTGCTGCGTCAGGTACGAACTGGTCGAGTTCATCTGCGACACCATCAGGTCAAGGTTCGTGAACTGCGTGCGGTAACGCGCAATCGTTTCGTTGATGCGATCCTGCTCGTCGGTGTACTGCGTGCTCAGGTCCTTCAACGTCTGCGTCAGGCCATCCTGCGCCGATTTCAGCGAACCATTGGTGGCGTTGAAGCCGTCGATCGTGCTGGCAATCGAGCGTGCCACGCCACCGGTGGTGCCATCGCCGCCGAACAATTGGCTCACCGCGGCCGGGTTGTCGTTCAGTGCCTTGGTCAGCTTGGTATCGTCCACGGCAATCGTGCCGTCCTTCTGGAACGAGACGCCGATTGCCGACAGCGTGCTGTAGGCCGAGCTGTTTTCGGGCGTGGTCAGCACGCTACGCAGGCGCGTCTGGATATTGCGCAGCACGGCGTCGCCAGTCAGCGCGGAACTGGTGCCTTCGGTGGCGTCAAACGCGGTCAGCGTCGAGGCCGCCGACTGGATATTGTTGTAGGCGGAAACAAACGCGGTGATGGCCGACTTCATCGAATCGGTATCGCGCGTCACGCTCAGGCTGGTGGTACCGGTCTGCGACAACGTCATCGTCAGACCCTGCACGGCATCCTTGACCGTGTTGCTGGCGCTGGTAATGGAGATGCCGTTCACCGTCATATTCGCATTGGTGCCGCGCACTGCCTCGCGCACACCATTCGAGGTAGCGCCGGTAGCGTCCATACTGGCCGGATCGAAACCAATCAGCGCTTGCAGGTCCGAGTCGGAGCTCGACACCCTCATGCTATTGGTCTCGCCCGAGCTGTTCGAAGTCAGCACAAGGCGGTACGGCTTGGTGCCACCGTCGTTGACGATGCTCGCGGTCACGCCGATATTGGCCTTGTTGATCGCGTCGCGCATGCCTTCCAGCGTATTGTTGCTGCTGTCGATCGTCACCGTCTTGGTGGAGTCGGACGTAGTCGAGAAGGTCGGGTTGCTGTACTGGCCCGTGCTGCTGTCATAACCGCCGATGGTGCCGAAATCGAACGTCAGCGTGGCGGGCAGCGTGCCGTGCACCACTGCGGAATCCTGCGCGGCCTGGCCGCCGCTGACCAGCGACTGGGCTTGCGCGAGACTCGTTACGTTGACCGAATACGTTCCGGCCACGGCGTTGGTACCGGTGGCCACGCTCATCACGGCGGTGTTGCTCACGCTGGCCTTGACCGCCGAGAACGTGTCCGCATTGGCCAGCTTGGTGGCGGTCGACTGGAACGACGACAGCACGCTCTGCACGGTGCCATAGGCCGACAGCTTGGCCTGGTAGGCGGTCTGCTGGTTCTGCAGCAGCGTGAGCGGCGCGCTTTCGGCCGTGGTCAACTGGTCGAGCAGCGTGCTCAGGTCCAGACCGGAACCGATGCCGAGGGAGGAGACGGATGCCATGCTGTTACCTCGTTTATTGTGTTTTGCGTACTAGGAGAGAGCTTTTCTTGTCAGGCGGACTGCTGTACCAGCAGCCCCTGCAGCTTGTTCATGGCATGCGCGATGCGCACCATTTCCTCGGACGGCAACTGGCGGATGAGCTCGCCGGTTTCACGGTCCACCACCTTGGTGATGACCTTGTGCGTGACGTCGTCGATTTCGAACTGGAGACCGAAGGGCGTGGTGCGCAATACGTCGCGCAGTTCCTGCACTGCCGAGGTCATTTCCTTTGGCAGTGCATCGCGGCCCGCTTCGTCGGCCTGGGCGCCGGTGCCATACGCCGCGGATACGGCCTTGGGCGCGACCGGGGTCGGCACGACGGAGTCGTGCTTAAGCACCGCGGTGGCGGCAACGGTGGAGGCGGCGGCAGCGGAAATGCTCATGGTCCGGTCTCTCTATATGAGAAGTGCTATGCAAGCGGCGGTCCGCTTGCGTAGCACTCCGGCAAAAAACCGGGCCCGAGGGCCCGGTTTCCTGCGGAGCTTGCGGCGTGATTAACGCAGCAGCGACAGCACGTTCTGCGTCGATTGGTTGGCTTGAGCCAGAACCGACGTACCAGCCTGTTGCAGAATGTTGGCGCGGGTCATGTTCGACACTTCCGTTGCGTAGTCTGCGTCCTGGATGCGCGAACGCGACGAGGACAGGTTGGTGATCGTGGTGCCCAGGTTCGAGATCGTCGAATCCAGACGGTTCTGCACAGCACCCAGCGACGAACGCAGCTTGTCAACGGTCGACAGGGCCTTGTCCAGCACGGCCAGCGGGTCGCTCGTCGACGTACCAGCGCTGATCGTGTCGGTGGTCAGCTTGCCGCTGGCGTCCATGTAGGCAGCCTTGCCGACGTTGGCGGCGTTGTTGGCAGCCGTACCGCCGGCAGCCACGGTCACCTTGCCGGTGGTCGTGTCGACAGCGTAGTTCGTGGTGTAGCTGGCGGTCTTCGTCAGCGAACCGGTCGAATCGGTGAACACGTCCCACGTTTGCGTAGCTTGCGTCAGCGTGGCCGTACCGCTCATCAGCGAGCCCGGAGCGAACGTGACCGTGCTGTTCGAGGCAGCACCTGCCAGGGCGGTTTCCACTTGATCCGAAGTCGCCGTGGCGTTGTAGTTCAGGCCACCAGCGCCGGCGGCCGTGTACGTCGTGCCACCCACTGCAACGCTTGCTGCACCAGCAGCTGCACCAGCAGCTGCGCCCATCACGGCACCAACCGTGGTTTGCGTCAGGCCACCGGCATTGTTCGTCGTCAGGTTGCCGCCTGCATCCAGGTATGCTGCCTGGCCACCGATGGTGATCTTGCCTGCCGTGTCGATTTCGAAGGTGGTCGAAGCCGAAGATGCGGACAGGTTCGTGTAGACAGCCGTGTTCGTGCCCGAGGACGGGATCAGCTTGTTCGATTCGGCAGCAACGCCGGCAGCGGCCACGTTGGCGGTGTACTTGAAGTTGCCAGCCTTGGCGTCGTACGTGTAGGTGTTGCCGCCGCCGACTGCAACGGTGTCGCCGTCGCTCAGCTTCGACAGTACGTTCTTGCTCGTGGCGGCCGTGTTCGACGTCGTCACTTGGTACGTGTTGGCAGGCAGACCACCAACAGCCTTGTCAGCGGCCGTTTGCGAGTTCTGCACGTCGGTCAGCGTAGCTGCCGTGTTCACCTTGCCGGCAACGCTGAAGCCGCTCAGGCCCAGGGTCTTCGAGGAGATTTCCGACAGGTTGATCGAGATCGTTTCGCCGTCGTTGGCACCCACTTGAATCGTCAGCGGCTTGGCGGCGCCCGACAGGACCTTCACGCCGTTGAAGTCGGTTTGAGCCGACGTACGGTCGATTTCCGACAGACGTTGTGCGATTTCGTCCTGGATCGATTGCAGGTCCGACGACGAGTTGGAACCGTTTGCAGCCTGCACCGACAGTTCACGGATACGTTGCAGGTTGTTGTTGACTTCGGTCAGCGCGCCTTCAGTCGTTTGCGCCAGCGAGATACCGTCGTTGGCGTTACGTTGAGCTTGGGTCAGGCCGCGGATGTTGGCGGTGAAGCGGTTGGCGATGGCCTGGCCGGCTGCATCGTCCTTTGCGCTGTTGATACGCAGACCCGACGACAGACGCTGGATCGCCGTGTTCAACGACGATTGCGACGCGTTCAGGTTGTTCTGCGTCATCAGCGACAACGAGTTGGTATTAATGACTTGCGCCATGGTACGACTCCTATTTGCAATGTTTTAGGCATTCCGGCGGGTGCCGTAACGTTGGCTGCCTGCTTTGCAGGGCGAGAGTGCCTCCGTTGCAAGGGTTATCGACCTCGGGTGGGAAGACTTTAGAGTGATCTTTGCGAGAGTTGCGGGCGCAGTGCGATCTGGTATATCACGCGCGCCTGACCTGTCCAGACCGCCCTTATATATAGCGATGCGGCCTCCCGGGGGCGGCGCACCTGGCCCGACTCAGCGGCGTTTGCGTGTGCGCGGAATATAGAGCCGCACGAAATCCGGCGAGGCTTCCGCGTCGAGTATTGCGGTAGTGTCCTCGGACGCGTGCGCGGGCGTGACCACCGTGATGGCGCGCTTGTAGATCAGCGTGGGGGTAGGGTCGTCGGCATCGCGGCCGAGCAGGATCATGTAGTTGTCCGCGGCCAGCACGATGCCGTTCAGCCGCGTGCCATTCGACAGGTGAACGATGACTGCAACGCCACTGGCGTTGTGCGCGGCGAACTGCAGGTGCTGCAGCTTCCGACTGGGTCTGGGAGCCTTGATTTCCTTCTTCACAACTTCTCCGGAAGAGCCCGAATGGGTTCTGGCGGCTGACAACGGTCCGATGATCAGGTACTTCGGTTGAGGTCGCACTAAAAGTGACGTATAGCGCGGCCTGATCGCGGTGAGAATTGAAACATTCGCTCTCGGAACCGGCGCGGGAACTGGTCCTCATCATTGCAGCAAACAGGCGCTTCACAAAAGTGAAGGACGCTGCCCGGCTGGCCAATGTGGTTGGCGCCCGCAGGAGAGAAGGGGAATACTTCAGGCGGGAGAGTAACAAAGTTTTACAAGCGTTGACGAGTCCATCGCATGGCCGGACTAGAGGAATTACTCTACTCATTTTATTGCCATGATTATGTGATTCGTGTAGCACTTAATATTTCCGCGTAGCTCACGAATTTTCGCATGTCCGCTGGAACCCGCGCCAGCTAAAGGTTTCCGGCAATCGTCCGTTATTCACCGGTAAGCACAAAAGTGTCGCCCTCAATCACTTTTGTCATTCATGTGGAGCAATCATTACACCCGCCATAAGGGTAATCACTGATAGAAGCAGGATTTACACCTCATGTAAGCGGGTTTATATTCGCGATTCGGGTCCGGGTACAGCCGGACCTTTCACAGCAGTCCTGAAAGCCTACGAGCACCCCGCGCGTGGGCTTCTTTTTTTTGAGCCCGCATCCTTCGCGGCAGACTGCTCCGCCGCGCCCGCCAGTTCTGGCGAGATCAAAGTGCACGGGGCAGATTAGAAACCTTGCGCTGCCCCGGCAATTTGTGAAAGAGCAGCGACTTTCCCCCCTATTTCATTTTTTCGCTCAAGGCCGGCAAATGCCCGCCGATAGCCGGTCGTGCGACGCCCGGATTCGGGCGGCTGCCAGTCGTACAAACCAACCGACCGAAAGAAAGGTACGAAGTGATGGGCTTGCGAAAAATGGGTATCGGCGCGCGGATGTCGTTGGCGTTTTTTGTGGTGGTCGTGCTGCTGGCGGCCGTGGCCGCGGTGGGCGTGAAGTCGCTCGGCGGCATGAACGACGCGATGCACACTGCAGTGGAACAGCGCCTGCTGCGCGTGCTGGACCTGAAGCTGGCCAAGGAACAGGTGCTGACGATCGGCATCATGGTGCGCGACGCAGCGCTGACCGAAGATCCGGCGCTGGCCACGCAGAACGCAGAGAAGATTGGCAAGATCCGCGAGAAGGTCAGCGCCACGCTCGAAGACCTTGGCAAGGTCATGCGTGCATCCACCAATCCGGCGGCGAAGACCAGCTTCGATGACCTGATGCAGGCGCGCGTGGCGTACAACGGCCAGCTCGACCTGGTCATGCAACAACTGCGCGGCGGCGAATTCGACGGCGCACGCGCCGGGCTCGTGGTGACCTTGCCGGCGGCGCAGGCCGCGTATTTCGACAAGCTCGATGCCATGGCCGAGATGGGCCGCAAGATGGCTACCGAGGCCGTTGACGCAGCGAGCCAGCAGTATCAGTTCACGCGTAACCTGCTGATTGGCATGTCGGTCGTGGCGGCAATCATCGCGTCGCTGCTCGGCATTGGCCTGACGCGCTCGGTGACTCGCCCGGCCACCCAGGCACTCGATGCAGCGGAAGCGCTTGCGCAAGGACAATTGGGTCACGCCATCGAGGTGCGCAGCCAGGACGAGATGGGCCGCATGCTTGGTGCGCTGGAACGGGCCTTTGGGCAACTGGGCACGCTGGTGCGAGGCATCCAGCAGGCGGCAGGCTCGATCGATACCGCAGCGCGCGAAATCTCCACCGGCAACACCGACCTCTCGCAGCGCACCGAAGAACAGGCAGCTTCGCTCGAACAAACTGCTGCGTCGATGGAACAGCTGACGTCCACGGTACGCCAGAACGCGGAGAATGCGCGCCAGGCCAACCAGTTGGCCGTCAATGCATCGGACGTGGCGACTGAAGGCGGCCGTGTGGTGCGTAGCGTGGTGGACACCATGGACGGCATCTCGAAGTCGTCGGCCCGCGTGGCGGAAATCATTGGCGTGATCGAAGGCATCGCCTTCCAGACCAATATCCTGGCGCTGAATGCCGCAGTGGAAGCGGCACGCGCGGGCGAACAGGGACGCGGCTTCAGCGTGGTGGCGGCGGAGGTGCGTAGCCTCGCGCAGCGCTCGTCATCGGCGGCCAAGGAAATTGGCGAGCTGATCAACGGTTCGGTGCGTCAGGTACAGGACGGTGCCAAGCAGGTGGAAGTGGCCGGCAAGACCATGGACGACATTGTTGGCGCAGTGCGTCGAGTGACGGACATCATGGGCGAGATCTCGAGCGCCAGCGAGGAACAGACGGCTGGCATCGAACAGGTAAGCCTGGCCATCACGCAAATGGAAAGCGTGACGCAACAGAATGCCGCACTGGTGGAAGAGGCCAGCGCTGCCGCCGAAAGCCTGATGCAGCAAGCCAGCGGACTGGTGACCGAAGTGGCACGTTTCGACCTTGGCCGTGGCACCGCGGCCGGGAGCAGCGAGCGCGCCATGCCTGTGGCTCGGGTAGCACCGACAGGCCGGTTGGCGGCACCGCAACCAGTGCGCCAGATCGCCGCCAGGAAACCGGTGCCGGCACTGCCGAAGCCTGCTGCAAAGCCTGCCAGGGCCGCCGTGGCAGCCCCGGCAGCCACACGCGTGGCGGCAGTGCCCGCCGCGGCACGCCCACCGGTGCAGCGCCGCACACAGGCTGAACCGTTGCTGTCGCGACAGCCGGCCAAAACCGTGAAGCCGCGTGCACCGATGGCGCATCAACGCAAGGAGCCCGTGCTGGCCACGCCTGCGCGCAAGCGCCCCTCAGCCGCACCGGCACCGGCCATGGCCGACACCGGCGATTGGGAGACGTTCTAAGCTGACGCCGCCCCCAGTGCGGCAACTGCATGCTCCCTTTCCGCGTCGTTCCAACATGTAGGCAAAACGTAACATCCCCGCAGTGGCCTGTGGCACAGGAAGCAATCGGACAAGCACGGTTTTCAGCGCTCGCATAAAATGGCGGCTCTCCTTGTCCGATAAAGAGCAGCGAAGCCCCGTCCGGGGCCTTCACTGCCATGCAGGCCACTCCATGTCCGTAGCGCCCTCCTCCCAGCGTTCCCCCGACGCGGCACCCCCCGACGTGCCGGTCATGCAGGTCATCTTTGGCCTGATGCTGGCCATCCTGCTTGGCGCGCTCGAACAATCGATCGTGGCTGTGGTGCTGCCCGATATCGCGCTGCAGCTCAATGGCTTCGAAGACATGGCGTGGGTAATCTCCGCCTATCTGGTTGCCTCCACAGTCGTCACACCGATCTACGGCAAGCTGTCCGACGTGCTCGGGCGCCGCTCGGTGCTGACATTCTCGATCGTGCTGTTCCTGCTGGCATCGATTGCTTGTGCGATGGCCACCACGATGCCGATGCTGATCATCGCCCGCATCCTGCAGGGATTGGGCGGCGGCGGCCTGATCTCGGTATCGCAGGCCACCATTGCCGATGTGGTGCCGCTGCGCGAGCGCGGCAAGTACCAGGGCTACGTGAGCGGCGTCTGGGCTGTGGCCAGCATGGCGGGTCCGGTGATCGGCGGCTATCTGGCGCACTTCCTGTCATGGCGCTGGATTTTCTGGATCAACATTCCGCTGTCGCTGATTGCATTGGTGGTGGTGCGACGCGCGCTGCGGCATCTGCCGGTCAGCGGCCGCCGGCACAAGATCGACTACCTGGGCTCGCTGCTGTTTGGCGGCGGACTGTCGGGCGTGCTGGTGTTCCTGACACGACTGGGCCAGGGCCACTCGCCGCTGGAGCCGCAGACGATTGGCCTGCTGGTGGCTGGCCTGGTTGGTCTGGTGTTGTTTGTCTGGCAGGAACGCCGCGCCAGCGATCCCGTGATTCCGCTGAGCATGCTCGGCGTACCCACGGTGGCCATCTGCTGCCTGACGCTGTTCCTGTGCTTCTTCCAGTTGATTGCGATGTCTGTGTTGCTGCCGCTGCGTTTTCAGGTAGTGGGAGGCGCGCACGCCGATACCGCCGCGTTGCGTCTGGTGCCGCTGACACTGGCGATTCCGTTCGGCGCCTATATCTCGGGCCGCCTGATGACATGGAGCGGCCGCTACAAGCCACTGCAGATGATCGGCTGCCTGGTGGCACCGGTGGCCATCGTGGCGCTGGCATTCACGCCACCGCACGCGGTAATGCTCGCCGCGCTGGTGATGATCGTGCTGGGTCTGGCAATTGGCCTGCAGCTGCCTAGCGGCCTCGTGGCAACGCAGAATGCCGTACCGCATCAGCAGGTGGGCATTGCCACCGCGCTGACTGCGTTCTCGCGCATGCTGGGTGGCGCGGTGGGTGTGGCCGTGCTGACCACGGTGCTGATCGCGCTGTTGCGCCATAGCGGCGTGTCACTGGCCAATGCCGGTGGCGGCGAGGATGTGCTCATGAGCATGTTCCGCCGCGCCATCTCGGCGGGTGACCAGGCCGATGCCGTCGCCGTGCGCGTGGCCGCCGAGCAAGCGTTCAGGGTTCTGTTCCTGCTGAGCGCCGGTGTATCGCTGATCGCGCCGTTCTTTGTGATCCGCCTGAAAGAAACCACATTGCGGGGCAGTTCTGCCGCGGCCGCAAACGCCGCGGCCGTGGCGGAGTAGAACGCAAGGTCGTGGCGGTGTTGTGCGCGTAGCGCGTAGGGGTTCAGGAACTCTGCCGTACGCTGATGGGTCATCTGTGGGACGATTGAACCGCCGTCCACCTCCGCCCCGACCATGCCCAAACTTTCCCGCCTGCTTTTCACCGCGCTCGCGCTGACCACTTCGCTTGCTTGTGCGGCCGATGATGGCCCGGCCTACGGCCCCGAGCTCGAAGGCTTCGACTACCCCTACCCGGTTCAGCGCTACAAGTTCTCGTCGCAAGGCCAGCCGCTCGACATGGCCTTCATGGATATCAAACCCGAAAAGCCAAATGGCCGCGCCGTGGTCCTGCTGCACGGCAAGAATTTCTGCGGCGCCACCTGGCAGGAAACCATCCGCCAGCTCACCGGCGCCGGCTACCGCGTGGTGGCGCCGGACCAGATCGGATTCTGCAAATCGACCAAACCCGCGCATTACCAGTACACCTTCCAGCAATTGGCCCGCAATACGCACGCGCTGCTGGCATCGATCGGCATCACCGACGTGACCGTGATGGGCCACTCCACCGGTGGCATGCTTGCCATGCGCTACGCGCTGATGTATCCGCAGGAAACGAAACAGCTGGTACTGGTGAATCCGATCGGACTGGAGGACTGGAAGGCCAAAGGTGTGCCATCACTCTCGGTCGACCAGTGGTACGCGCGTGAACTGAATACCACCGCCGACAGGATTCGCAACTACGAAAAGTCCACGTATTACGTGAACCAGTGGAAGCCCGACTACGAGCCATGGGTGCAGATGCTGGCCGGCATGTACCGTGGCCCCGGCAAGCAGATCGTGGCATGGAACTCGGCCCTGCTCTACGACATGATCTACACGCAGCCCGTGGTCTACGAAATGGGCGCCATCCAGGCCCCGACGCTGCTGATGATCGGTGACAAGGACACCACGGCAATCGGCAAGGATGCCGCGCCGGCCGACATCCAGCCAAAACTCGGCCGTTATCCAGAGCTGGCCAAACTCACGGCCAAGGCCATCCCGAACACGACGCTGGTGGAGTTCCCCGAACTGGGCCACGCGCCTCAGATGCAGGACCCACAGGGATTTCACAAGGCGTTGCTGGAGGGAATGGGGAAGGTGCGGTAACCCGACGTCTCGGGCCACTTCAGAACGCTACAGGACGCTTTTGAACGCGGATAGCAGATTGCGCTTCCATTCCTCATGAATCTGCTGCGTCCATCGCGCGCGAAAACGGCCGGACATGCCAAGCCATACGAGCAGATCCCGTAGCGGCGCGGGGTAGAGGACACATGCGTCATAGACAGCGGTAAACGTGGAGCATCTCATTCGTAGCCCATGCCCAGCGCCTGGGCCTGGCGTGCCAACTCTTCCATCGCCTGCTCACTGAGTTTGTCGCGCGCTGCCTTGTAGGCCATCAGGTCCACGACGCGAACCCGCCGATGCTTGCCAGTCTTGTGGAAAGGCAATTCACCGTCTTCGAGCAGTTTGACAAGATAGGGTCTGGACACATTAAGCAAGTCCGCAGCTTCCTGGGTCGTAAGTTCGGCGTGGACCGGCACGACCTGCACGGCATTGCCGGCTGCCAGTTCCGCCAGGATATCGAGCAACAAGCGTAGGGCAGTGGTCGGCAACTCTATTTGATGCGCCTCATCCTTCTCATCGAAAATCTGGATGCGTTGCGTGTCAGTGTGTGTCCGAAGGTAGGCGGCGAGGTCTCGCTGCCCGCGCATCGCAGCCTGGACCTCCTGCTCCACCGGGAGCGCAATCTGGGACTGAACCTGGTTGTTCATGACGAAACTCCGATTAGTTCGTCGAGCCTAAACGAAATAAACGAAATCAAGGTCTTAGCCGAGCCATTACGCCGAAATCAGGCAGGCCTTGTATCATCGGTCAGCAACCATGACCTTCGATCTCTTCGACGCCCTCCCCGCCGACCCCGATGCCTCTTTAGCCACTGAAACATTGGCACCCGGAGCCATGGTGTTGCGTGGCATTGCACGCGACCCAGGCCCCCAGTTGTTGGCATCTGTGGCCGAAGTCAGCGCCGGCTCACCGTTTCGGCATCTGATTACGCCGGGTGGGCTGCGCATGTCGGTAGCCATGACCAACTGTGGGGAGTGGGGCTGGGTGTCGGATCGCACGGGGTATCGGTATGACCCGCTCGATCCCGACTCCGGGCTGCCGTGGCCGGCCATGCCTGACGTGTTCCGCAAGCTCGCCGCCGATGCCGCAGCCGCAGCCGGGTATCCCGGCTTTGCTCCCGATGCCTGTCTGATCAACCGCTACCTGCCCGGCACGCGCCTGTCACTGCATCAGGATCGTGATGAACTCGATCTGCGCGCGCCGATCGTGTCGGTGTCGCTTGGGTTGCCGGCCATCTTTTTGTGGGGTGGCTTGCGCCGCGCCGACCGGCCTGACCGCGTGCGGCTTGCACATGGCGATGTGGTGGTCTGGGGCGGCCCGTCGCGGCTGGTGTTCCATGGCATTGCACCGCTGGCCGCAGGTGACCACGCACTCACTGGCAGCGAACGCATCAACCTGACCTTCCGCAAGACGCGCTAGCCCGTGGCGCCGCGGAGCCGTGCTGCGCAACAGTTGCCTGCAAAGTAATACAACTCTACGATAGCGGCTCAGTCCATCCGCTCATAAAAAGCCGGCGCCTCGACGCGACCGGATCTCCGCGAGACAAGTCCCGATGTCAGCCTCCTCCGGCCCAGCCGCAACACGCCCCGACACCCCCAGCCCCAAACCTGCTCCGCTGGCAGGCCGCCCTGCCGATTCGATCCGTGCCGCGCTGCTGATCGGCGCATGCATCAGCGCCGTGTGGATCGCGGGCAGCGCCTTGCATGCGCCGCCCGCCCTGATCTGGGCCGGCGCCCTGGTGCTCTCGACGGTCAGTTGCTGGGCGGTTGGCGTGCTGCCGGAACCCACCGCCACGCTGCTGTTCTTCCTCAGTGCCGTGGTATTTCATATTGCGCCACCGACGGTGGTGTTCTCGGGTTTTACGTCAACGGCGTGGTGGCTGATGTTCGGTGGCGCCGTCACCGGCGTAGCCCTGCGCAGCACGGGCCTGGCGCTACGGCTGGCGGACATCATCTTCCACAAGCGCGTGGGCACGTATCCGCAGGTCATCACCACTGTGGCGCTCAGCGCTGTCGGGCTGGCCTTCCTGATGCCGTCCACCACGGGACGTGTGCTGTTGCTGATGCCGATCGTGCTGGCGCTGGCGGACCGGCTTGGCTTTGCGCCGGGTTCGAATGGCCGCATCGGCATGGTCATGACCGTGGCCGCCGCCAGCTACATGCCACCGACGACGATCCTGCCGGCGAATATTCCGAACAGTGTGCTGCTGGGCGCGGCCAGTTCGCTCTACAACATCAACCTGAGCTACGGCAGCTACCTGTTGCTGCATTTCCCGGTGCTGGGCGCGCTGAAAACGGTGGTGCTGATCTGGGTCGTCTGCAAGCTGTTTCCGCATAGCGGCCCGATGGCGCCACAACCGGCGGCAACGCGTAGCGCGATGGGTTCACAGGAACGCGTGCTGGCGATCATCCTGGCGCTGGCGGTTGCGGGGTTCGCCACCGATGCGTGGCACGGCATCTCACCCGCCTGGATCTCGCTGGCCGCTTGCATTATCTGCCTGCTGCCCGGTATCGGGCTGGTGTCTCCGAAAGCATTGGCCGAACAGGTGCATCTGGTGCCGCTGATCTATGTGGCCGGGTTTCTCGGGCTCGGGGCAGTGGTCGAATCCACCGGCCTTGGCAGCGCGATCAGCGCGGGGCTGCTGCATGTACTACCGCTGACACCCGGTCACACCGCCGCCAATGTCGGCACGATTGGGGCCATGGGCGCGGTGCTGGGAATGATGTCGACACTGCCCGCGCTGCCTGCGGTGCTGACGCCGCTGGCACGTGATCTGGCCAATGCCACGGGCTTGCCGCTGGAGACGGTACTGATGCTGCAGGTACCCGTGTTCTCGACGGTGTTCTTCCCGTACCAGTCGCCGCCGATCGTGATTGCGATGCAGCTTGGTGGGGTGGGCTTGCGCCACGGCACGCGGCTGTGCCTGGCAATCGCGGCCATCACGATCGTCGTGCTGCTGCCGCTGGATTTCCTATGGTGGCGAGTGCTCGGCTATCTGCCTTGATGCTGGCAGTTACCACTCAAGCTTTTCCAGCAACTCGTCGCGGACCGCGCGGGGCTCGATCACCAGGTCCATCTCGTAGGCGCCGAGCAGGGCCAGCAATTGCGCCACGCTGATGGTTTCGGGATTCAGTTCCATGTGCGAAACGCGACTCTGGCTGATGGCCAGGCGCGCTGCGGCTTCGGCCTGGGTCAGGCCCGCGACCTTGCGCGCACCCTGGAGCACCTGCCCTAATTGGTCGCTGCTGGTAATCATGACTCTGGCGGACATCGCGGGCTACCTGAAAGGAGATATCTGAAATCTATCAATCTCCGCCGCTTATCGACAGATTCTTCGTATTCGATGAATCCGATCGCCACCAAACAAGCCCAGATTACCCATGTAATGGGTAGATCACAGCCAGGCGCGTTGTCAAAAACAAACGCATGCGCGTAGATCAGCGCAGGTAGTCGCGAAAGCGGCCGCGGATTTCCTCGATATTGGCGAGTGTTCCGGTCAGGTGCTGGCGCAAGGCGCCTTCGGCGCCGGCAACATCGCCGGCTGCAATCGCGTCGATGATTGCCAGGTGGTCACGCAACACGGCGTTGGCCTTGCCCGGAATCGGCAGATGCAGGCGACGCAGGCGATCCAGATGGCCACTCTGCCGACGCACCAGCCCGAACAGGTCCGGTACGGCGGCGGCGTCATACAACTGGCGATGGAAATACTGGTCGTTGGCCGTGAACTCGGCCAGATCGTCGAGTTCCAGCATGCGCTGCTGACGTGCCACTGTGGCGCGCAAGCGCTCGACCAGCGCCGCATCGGGCGCGCTCGCCAACGTGCGGACAATCTCGAACTCTACCGACCGGCGCAGGAAATGCGCCTGCCGCGCCAACGCCACATCGATGCGGCTTACGCGCGTGGCATGCTGCGGGAACACATCGACGAGGCCCTCCTCCGCCAGGCGCATCAATGCATCGCGCACCGGCGTCTGGCTGATGCCGTACTGCACCGCCAATTCGGGGCGCGACAGCACCGTACCCGGTGGCAGCACCATCGAGATGATCTGTTCGCGCATATGTTCGAACACCTGCGGCGCCGCCTGGCGCGTGCGGTCGAACTGGAATTGCAATGTCGGAGCGGGAAGGATGGCGGCCATTGGATCAGGGCAAGTACTCAGGGCGCGATTCTAGCTGAACGAATCCGGGCTGAACCTCGTTGACGTACTAATATATTAGTGCTTTAATGCAGAAAACAAGGTCATCGTACAACTGACCGATCAACGATTTCATGGTGGAAGAGACAAACATGACGGCACGGAAAATAACGCCGGACCAGTTGCGCAGCGCGCGCTGGTTCGCGCCCGACGACTTGCGCTCGTCCGGGCATCGCTCACGGATCATGCAGATGGGCTACGCGCCCGACGAATGGATGGGCAAGCCGCTGATTGCCATCATCAACACGTGGTCCGACATCAATCCGTGCCATTCGCATTTCAAGCAGCGCGTTGAGGACGTGAAGCGCGGCATCCTGCAGGCCGGTGGTTTCCCCGTGGAGCTTCCGGCCATTTCCTTGTCCGAAAGCTCGGTCAAGCCGACCACGATGCTGTACCGCAACCTGCTGGCCATCGAGACCGAGGAACTGATCCGCTCACATCCGATCGGCGGGGCGGTAGTGATGGGCGGCGGCGACAAGACCGCCCCCGTTTTGCTGAG
>VFQP010002585.1_pt1 | contig 19888 bp, 22 predicted proteins | sample 3512351 | NCBI WGS metagenome assembly VFQP01 (sample SAMN10412372, study PRJNA504923) | tailings metagenome | isolation source: Relicate 1 Philex TSF1 revegetated site | place: Philippines: Tuba, Benguet | collected 2017-08-29
CAACGGGAGGCGGCGGCAGCGGCGGTGTTGGGGCGGGGGGAACGGGCGTGGTGGCGGCGGCGCCGTTGCTACCACGCGTTGGGGCCGCGGGGCCTGGGTTGCCAGCCCGGGGGGGCGCGGCTTGCGGGGCAGGGCTCTGGGGAGGCGAGGCAACGCTGCTGTTCTGTGGCGGCGCTGCGACCACGGCTGTGGGGGGCGCGCTCGGCGGCGCCGGGACGGCTGCGGGCGGTGGCGACACCACGGGCGGCGCGAGGGTGGTGGCGGCGGGGGGCGCTGGGCTTGGCGAGGGCTTGTCCCCGCCGCGGTGGCTGCCGTTGGAGAGCGTGTGGGGCCGCGGCCCGGGGCCGCTGTGCATCACCGTGGCGTAGCCTCCAGTGCTGCCTCCGCTGTTGCCGCCGCTGCCGGTGCCCGCATCAACGCTGCCGGTCCTGCGTGGCGGGCTGGCGCTGGGCGCCCTGCTGCTGCCGCCGCCGCTGCCGGGCCCGCGCGGCGGGGGGCTGGTGTGGCGCTGCGCCGCGCCCGTCAGCTGCTCGAGCGCGCTGGTGAAGGCGCTGCGCAGCGCGCCCAGAACGTCGTTGCCTTTCTTGGGCTGCGGCTTTGGCCTCGGCCGCGCGTCTGCGGCGGGGGGCACCCACGCGGTCGCTCGGGTCAGGGCGGCCTCGGCTGCGCTCGCAGCTTGGCCTGGCAAGGGCGGTTGATAGGAGCAAAGACGAGAAGCTATTGCTCACTTGCGATGAGCACGATGGGCCAGTGCGCCTGGCACTCAATGACGAGCGGCGCGCCGTCGGAGACGGCCGGCGTGGTGGGCAGCAGCCTCCTGGCGCCGTCCTCAATCAGGATCTGGCCGTTGGCGCGCCTCAGCACGAACTGCGCATGTTCGAGAGCGCGAGCAGCAAGCGTCTGCTCGCGCCCCCGCCCCACCCGATGTGGCAGCATGCCGAGCGCGCAGCGACCACCCCCCTACAGAGCCCCAAGTCCAAGCCTGACCTTGTACTCGAGCGTGGAGCGGCGGCTGAGCTGCGCGCCGTCGAGCTTGAACTGCGCCTTGAAGGGCGCCTCGCCGTCGCCGCCGCGCGTGGTGGGCACGGCGCGGCCGACGCTCCACCCGCCGAGCTCGGGCGCGCCGCCGACGATGAGGATGGCGTCGCCGTCGCTCACGCCCACGGCGCTGCGCACGCGCACCTCGTAGCTGAGGCTGGAGGGCGGCGGCGAGCACTGGTGCTGCTGCACGCGGCCCACCGACGGGTCCGAGCGGTGCTGGGAGCACGCCGCAGCGACGTCCCTCCGGGGCGCTGACTGCGCGCAAGCAGACGGCCACGTGCTGCTCAAGTGAGCGCCTGCACGAGGCGCCTCGCTGGGCCGCTTGAAGCTACTGCGCTCAGAGTTGCGGGCGGCCGCACCAGGTGGTTGGCGTTGCCCCGTGCGTTTGACGCAGGCGCGCGCCGGGCGGAACAGCTGGCCGCCGTCGCCTGTTGATGCCTCGCGTGATTGCTGCTGCTGGGCGCTGTGACGCCCGCTCGCCCTGCGCGCAAAGGGGAGGCACTTTTCGTGCTGCCGAACGCTTGCACTGCCAGGGCATGCTCCACCGCGCCTGCCAGCTGACGAGCACACGATCACGATGCATTGGCACACCAGTGGTGCGCGGTCGCTGCTGCAGAGGCCGCGCGTGGGGCGCTGCAGACATGGCTCGCGACAGGTGTGGCGGCACGCACCACCTGCAGCGGCGCCGAGCGATCCATTGCTGGCTGGAGCAGCAGCGCCGGGTGTACTGGCACTCCTGCTGCTCACTGCCGCGCCCGCAGCGCTCATCCTCCTCCCTTGTCCTCCTCCTCGCCTGGACGTGAAACCCGAGTCAGCGCGTGAAGCAGAGAGGGGAGGGAGATTGAGCTTAGGGAACTGCGAGGACGTCACTGTGGCGTTGCAGATGTGCTCCTCTGGTCAGCAACTGCACAGCCTTCACGCACGCACGATCGCCATGCACGTGCCCTGCGCGCACCCTCGGTCGACGCAAGCAGATGGGAGGGTGCGGGCTCCTGATGCTCTCCTCCATACTGCACAAGCCGTTTACAAGCTCTAGCGCCGGACCAGGGGCAGCGCGGCGACCACGGCCATCACCAGCCAGGGCGCACCGGACCGCGCAGTGTCGACCTTTTGGTGCCGCGCGCTCACGCCAGCAGGAACAACAAGCTCGCCAACCCCTTGGGATGCTGCTGCTGCTGCCGATTCCTCCTGACCGTCGTCCTCCTCGCACGCGAACGCGTGGCTGCGCAACGGCGCTGCTGCGTGTGCTGTGGGTGCCGGCTCCGCCGCCGGCGCACCACCCTCCTCCGCCGCCTCGTCCTCATCCTCGTCCTCCTCCTCGCTCAGCACGTCAATGGGGACGGCCGCCAGCTGCGCTGCTGGCCGCCGCCCCGGCGGCGCTGCCGCCCAAGCCCGCCGCCGCCCCGCGCCGCCAGCTCCGCCCCGCCCACACCACCCCCTTCTCGCCGCACCCACGCCCTCCTCCTCCTCTGCTGCCGCCGCCTGCTGCTGCTCCTGCTGCCGCCATGGAAACTGCTCCGCGCCTGCCCGCGGCACTGGCTCTGACTGCGTCGCCGCCAACGGCGCCCCCTGCTCCTCCAGCTCCGCCAGCGCGGCCTCCCACGCCCCGTCCGTGGCCGCCGAGGAGGAGCAAGCCCCGCCGTCGCCCTCGCTGCCAGCGCTGCAGTCGGCGCCCCCGCCGCCGCCGCCGCCGCCGCCGCCGCACCCGTCCCAGCGCAGCGCGCGGCCCCGCCACCGACCCTCGCCGCTGCGCGTGCGGGGGGGCGTGGGCGGGCGGCACGAGTGCCAGGCGTGGCTCTGCTCCTCCCACAGCACCACCAGGTCGGGCACAGGGCTGATGCTCGACTGCAGCACCTGCGGCGCACAACGTCATGAGGGCGGGCAAGCTGGGCGGGCGGGCAGGCGCCACGCTTGGCACGACTATACACGACAACGGCTCACACCTGTGGTGCGCCAGGGGCGCGCGCGCGCCGGTCCTTCTTCACCTCCAGCTGGCCCTTGCACGGCGGCAGCGCCGGCCGGGGCTGCGCCACGCAAGCCGCCGCCGCCGCCGCCGCCGCCGCCGCCGCCGTGAAGGGGCTGCGCACCGGTGCCCCCGGCGGCGGCGGCGTGGGGCAGGAGGCGGCGGAGGCCAGCCGCGGCTGCTGGCTGGCTTGGGGGCTGGCCTTGCTGCCGCTGTTGCTGCTGCAGGCGGCGGCCGTGGGGACGCAGCGGGCCACGACCGTGACGGTGGCGTCCGTGGCGCTGTACTGCCTCACCAGGTGCGGCACGACACGGGGCGTGCCGCCGCCGTCCGCCTGCGCCGCCGCCTGCTGCTGCTGCGGCTGCTGAGAGAGGCCTGGAGCGCCGGCATCTCGGCATGGCGAGGAGGTTGAGGGAGGGCGCTGCGCTGTGGATTGGATGGCGCGGCGGAGCTCGGCGCGCGAGTCCGGGTCGAGCTGCAGGTCCTGGTCCAGGATCATGGGTGCTGCGGCGCCTGGCGACTGCCGCGCTGCTCGGCCGCTGCTCCACCACGGCGTGGCCGGCGCGGAGTGGGCGCTGTCTGCGTCTGGTTGGGGGTGCTCTTGAGGCTGAGCACGGCGCAGCGCCTGGAGAAGCGCCGCCTGCGGAGGCTGGGGTGGCGGATCCGATCGAGAAGGAGGCGGGAAAAGCACCAGCTGCTGCTGCGTGTCGTCCTCCTGCTGGGCCTGCTGCACCGGGGCGCCTGCTAGCGGTGGGCGCCGACCGCCGGCCTCGGCCATTTGGCGCCGCCGCCGCTGGCCCGCGGCCAGCAGCTGCTGGAGCAAGTCGGTCGCACGCTGCGGAGGCCCCTCGAGAGGCTCTTGTCCGGCCCTCTGTGCCAAGGCTGATGCTGGTCCCGGAAGCTCCTGCCGCCGGCCACTCGTGAGCGCCAGCCTCACCGGCTCAGCCGCTGTGGCCACCACAGGGGTGCTGCTGCTGTCCTTGGCTGCTGCGCTGTCCGCGGTGCTGACACTGCTCTCTGAGGAGCTCACGCCGCACACGGAGCGAGGACTGGACTGCTCTGCCGACGAGCGGCGCGCGGCGCCGGGGGGTGGGGCGGCCTCACGAGAGCTCCCCATGTCGCTGCGCGTCAGCCAGCTCCCAAAAGCGCTCCGGGGGGAAGCGGCGCGGATGGAGCGATGCGCGCGGCAATTAGCGCGATGGCTGTGTGTGTCCCCTCGCGCGCGATGGTCTGCACGCGCTTCTGCGCTGAGCTCGATCGAGTAAGATCTCGTGATGGTGACCTGGCACGCACGAAATCTTTGACCAGACGACAGAACGCGACAGCTAAATCAAGCGGCAAGCGCGAAGGAGGAAGACACAACGGACGACTCTACAACAGCATTTTGTTGCTGACGGCAAGCACTCTTTCAAAGGAACAGCACCATGCCAAGCTCGACGAGGTTGTTGCAGGGGACGCGCCAGCTCTCGGCCTCGGCGTACGCCAGCTGCATCATGGTCCGGTAGATGGTGTCGTACTGCAGGGCAGCGGCACAGCGGCACAGCAGCGCGTCACAGGGCGACTCGTGCAGCGCGTGCAGCGCGTGCAGCATGTGACGCGTCACGGTGCGGCATCGCCAGGTCCTCACCAGCACGGCGTGCACAATGTTGGAGCCCGGCTTCATGCGCAGGGTGGTACGGCCTGCGGGTTGCCACGATCGTTCCTGGTTTCAGCGTCAGACAGGGCACAGGACCCTTGGCGGCGCCTCAAAAGGTGCGTTGGTGGACGGCTCACCAAAGTAGAAGACGACGCCCTCCTCGGCGGCGTTCAGGAGCGCAGACACGCGCAGGGCGGCGTCCTCCAGCCTCGCCGACACCTCGACATCTGCGCCCGCACAACGTGCACCAGCGGTGTGACGCGCCGCCCTCGCAGCCCGTGAGCTCCCGCGTGTCCAAGTGCTGCACGGCGTGATCCACGCACCTCCCTTCTGCAGGCTCTCTGCAATCATGGTAAGCCTCTCAAAGCCCTTTTGCTCGTCGTGCATGGCCCCGTCCTGCACGCCCAGGGCGACCAGCCGCTGCGAGAGCACCGTGCCCAGGCTGGTGGACCGCAGCGTCTGCGACAGGCCGCTCACGTCCACCGCCAGGCGGGGCTGGTTGGGCACCTGTGCAGGCACGGGCGTGCACAAACGCGTTGCCGTTGAGACGCCGCTGGCGCGGGGCGAATCGCCAAGCTGCCATTGCTCTGGCACCGTCTGGTGCCTCGCTGCTGGCGCTGCTGGAGCGGTGGCCCGTGCCGTTGATGCAAGAGTGTGCACGCACCATGAGCGCGGGCACGACGACGGACTTGCTGGACTGCAGCCCGGTGGAGGAGATCTCCCGCAGCTCCACAGACGTGTGGGGCTGCGCGCACACGCATACACATAGACACACGCGCACAGGTGGGCACGCAGGCGTGGCGCGGACGCGCACAGCGTCACGTCGGAGAAACAGCGGCCTGCTCGGCACTGCTATGTGTAGATGGACGAGACTCACTCACCACCGAGCCGTTGACGGACCGCTGCCTGCTCAAGGTGCGCTGCGGCGAGGACGACGGGATCTGCTGCAGCAGCGCCGACACGTGCGGGTGGTCCATGAGGTGTGCGCGGCCCTCGGCCACCGGGCCCGCCGGCGCGCGGCGGGACGGCCTGTCCTGCGACGCGCGCGGCTGCTGCGGCTGCTGCCTGGCCTGGGTGGCCGAAAAGGGCGAGTCCAGCGAGATGGTGGCGTCCTGGAGCGCATCCAACGTGCCCTGCGCGCCATGGACGTTCGTGTGGAAAGGGGGTCGCGCCTGTTGGTGTTGGAGGGGGCCGGCACGCAGCAAGTCGAGAGGGCGAGAGGAGAGACGAAGCGCCGGCCGGGCGCACCTCGGTCGCGTCGAGGCCGGCCCGGACCTCGAGCAGGTGCACGATGGCCGAGATGAGCTCATTGACGAACGCCTTGCCGTGGTCAATGTGCTCCAGGTAGCCGTACCTGCGCGACAAGATGGGCCGCGCACGCGCACACGCCGGCTCGCTGACGGTTCGCCGTGCCAGCTGCTGGGGGAGAGAGGAAGGGTAGTTGGGCAGGGGCTCACCTCGTGATGCACTGGTACATGTTTGGCACGTTTGGCACGCAGCGGACCAGCAGGCGGTCCTCGGGGTCGACGTGCGGGATGGGCAGGTGCCGCACGCACACGAAAATGTTGATCTGCGCACCGCCGCAGCAGTTTTGTGCTTGTGTTTAGTCTTTGCAGAGCGCTTTGAACAGAGCTGCACCACGCCAATGACGCAGCACGGCGCACCTTGTGCACGGCCTCGAGGTTGCGCATGGCGTTGCAGAGCACCGGCGGCACGATGGAGGCGTTGTTGGCGTAGTAGAGGCCGATGCCCGGCAGGAGGTTCTGCGCGTCGCGCGCGCACGTGTGGATGGGCGCCGAGTGAGTCGCTGGTCCACCGGTCTGCCCCGCGACCGGCCCTCGATGCTGCACACAGCACCACTCACCAGCGGCTTGCTCGTCGCGCCCGGCACCTTGAGCGCCAGGTTGAACTCGCCGCGCAGCAGCGCGAGCTCCTCGCGCGTCGGCTCGGGCCCTCACACGAGCGTGGTCCCGCGTTGCAGTTGCTCCACGGAGCCGCGGTGGTACGTCGACGACTCGGCCACCGGCCCCGCCTCCACCGCCTCGCCCAGGGGCTGACCGGCGCTGGGCTTGCGGCGGTGCGCCGGCAGGCCCGAGCTGCTCTGCGACAGCGACGCCGCGGCGGCCGCCGTCTGTCGCGGCGACGCCGAGTCCGCCGCCGTCGCAATGGTGGCGCTGGAGCTCCCGAGCGCGCCCCCGCCGTTGGTGCTCTTGCCGCGGGGGCTGTAGGGGGCCTCGACCTTGAGCTTGCGCTTGGCGCCCACCGTGGTGAAGGTGAAGAGGTCCTCGGGCATGATGTGCCCGTGCGCCACCTCCTCGAGCCGGCGCTTGCGCTGGCCGGCCCACCAGACCAGCATCACGGTGGACGCCGCCGCGGTGATGGCGATGGCCACCCACCCACCGTTCGGCACCTGCACACGTGGAGGGAGCAGAGGGGCAGCGTGCAGGACAGGTGGGCCATCCGCGCGTCATTGCGCGTCTTGCGCCTGGGGCAGCAGAGACGGCTGCTGTCCCGCCGGCAGCCAAGGAGTAAGCACCTTGGTGAAGTTTGCGCAGACGAAGGTGAGGTCGATGGTGCCGAACAGCACGAGGAAGAGCGCCACCAGCCCCACGTTGAGCTTCCAGTGCACCAGCATCACCACCACGATCAGGATGTCCGTGATGAGCATCACCACGGAGATGGTTAGCCCTGCGGGCGCATGCACCAACAGGCACCAGCCGGGCGCTCGCGATGAGATTGCAACGCCAGGTACGCAGCAGCGCCAGCGCGGCAGTGTGGGCTTACGCAGGGCGCTGCGCGCTCACCGTAGGCGAGCGCCAGGCTGACGGGGTTGGCCTGGAAGCCCGCCGTGACGGCCACGGTGAGCAGCATGAGGATCCAGTTGACGGCCGCCACGTAAATCTGGCCGTCGCGGTCGTCGCTGGTGTGCGTGATCTTGAGCTTGGGCATGAAGCCCAGCACCTTGGCCTGCGCCCCGCATCAGCAGTCAATGAACGTGCGCCCAGCATGAGCAGTCCATGAACGTGCTTGGCGTGCACGTGTGCGGTCGGTCGCTCTCCGCCCATGAGCGCGGGACACCAGTGCCAGGCGAGGGCAGGTCGCGCCGCCCGCACCACCGCCAAACCAAAGGCGCAGGCAAGGGGAGGCGCCGCACCCCCGCGCCCACCTGCTTGGTGATGGAGAAGCAGGCCGAGATGAGCGCCTGCGACGCGACAATGGTGGCGGCCGTGGCCAGCACCAGCATGGGCCAGGCCACGCTGTCGGGCACAAAGGACCAGTAGGCCGTCGTGACGTCCTCCAGGTTGTCCAGCAGGTAGGCGCCCTGGCCCATGTACGTCAGGATGAGGCACGGGTAGACAAAGCCCGTGAAGCTCAGCTGCGAGCGCGCAGTGCAGGTTCCCGCCGTCGTCAATTGGCAGGCACAGAGGTGGCAACGTTGCGAAGGGGGGTGCTGCTTTGCTCTCCTGCCGCCCATGGGTGGCGGCTGGGCGACGCTTGCTGTGGCCGGGGCTGCCGCGTGAATCGCCTCGCTGCCGTTTTGACGCACACGGTGGCCCGTTCCGCCGGTGCAAGACGCTGCACACGCACGCACCACCACCGCGCCGTCCCCTCCACCACGGCAGGCACGCGCCCCCGCCACGGGAGGCGCGCGTGCCGGCACGCCTCACCATGGTGCTGGGCTTGTCGAAGTGGCCCAGGTCCGAGTACATGGCCTCAGCGCCCGTCACGCACAGCATGATGCTGCCCATCATGATCCAGCCCTGCAGCCCAAACTCGGCAAAGTAGCGGCCGATCCAGTGCGGGGAGAAGGCCTGCGCGCGCGCGCGCGGCAAGTTTCTTGGGGGGCGCTCTGACCTCAGCGCCTGGCGGCAGCAAGGGACGACGCAGAAAGGTTCATGGGCGCACCTTGAAGATCTCGGGTCCCTTGTCCACCAGCTGCCAGATGCCAATGGCCGTGTTGGCCAGGAGCCAGAGGATCACGATGGGCGAGAAGGCGATGGAGATGGCGCGCGTGCCCTTGTACTGGAACGTGAAGAGCAGCACCAGGATGGCGCAGCTGACGCCGATCACCACGTCGCGGTGCAGGTCGTCCACGGCCACCTCCAGGCCGGCGATCGCCGACACCACTGTGTGTATGAGCAGGAGCATGTGGAAGAGGTTCGATGGGCGCGGGGAAGCGTGGCGAGGTGCGGCGAGGGGTGTGGTGACGGCGCAGTGGGCCCTTCACTCAGTCCACCCACCTGAGAGGGCGGGCGTGAAGACGCCGTCGCCGATGACCATGGACGTGGAGATGATGGCCACGACCAGCAGCACCCGCTGCGCCAGCACGTTGCCGTGGAACCAGCTGCGGGACGGCGGCAAGCACGCTCGCGCGCGACAGTGTGCCCTGCATCACGCTGGGCTAAGCTGAGCCCAGACAACGCCAAGACCGTGGAAGGCTCTCACTGCTTGATGGGCTCGGGGTCGAACGAGCCCTTTTGGAACCAGCGCGGCTTGACCTGCTCCACCTCGTCCTCGTGCTGCGCCTGCTCCGCCCGAGCCACCAGCGTGGCGCGCCAGACCTGCTCCTGCAGCCGCTGGTCCGCCTGGGTGCGCGCGCTGCGTGCAGGAGAACCACGCCGCGCGCAGCGAATGAGCGCGTCCCGAGCCCCGCCGTCTGCGCACTTGGCGAGGCGCCAGCCACACCTCTGCCCAACGAGCCCCACTCACGCAGGGTGGGTCGTGGTGGGGACGCGGTGGATGCCCGTCCTGCGGTTGCGAGACACGGAGGCAGCGTGGAGCAGGATGAGCTGTGTGCAGAGCGCGCTGCGCCAGAGGAGAGCGGCACGTCACGAGGACCCCGCCACCCCACGGCGCGCCCGCCGCCGGCACACACCGCGCCAAGGTGGGGCGCTTGGACATGTTGAGCAGCTGTGCGTGTTCCTTCTTTTGCAGCGCGCCGTACGGCGAGATGCCCAGCGTGCGGCTGCGCAACCAGGTGGGCGGCGGCACCACGTCGTCACGGGGCGGGGCAGGGCGGCCAAGAACCGCCACCAGAGTGCTGCTGTCGAGCGAGCGCGAACCCCCCTCCCTCCTCCCTCACCAGATGAGCGTGTAGAGCGCGAAGGTGCCGCCCTCGCCGCGGTCGTCCGCTTGCAGCACCACCAGCACGTACTTGAACAGCACGACGAGCGTCAGCGTCCAGAAGATCATCGAGATGACCTGCGGAGCAGGGGTGTGCGCAGCGGTCGCCAGGGCGGACGTGCTGGAGGGCGCGCTGCTGCCGACGCTGGGCGGTCCTCGCTGAACTGCCCGCTCAGACGCTCAGACGCCCTGGCCCCTAGCGACGCCCCCACCATGAGGATGTGATTGTGCTCCACCACGTCGACGTTGGAGAAGACGGTCTGCACTGTGTACAACGGGCTCGTGCCGATGTCTCCATAGATGACGCCTGCGCGCAATGGTGGGGGATCGCCACGGGGCCAGCGTGGTGCGTGCGGTCTCGCCGCACGCGGGCGCGCTGTGTGGTGTCCCCCCAAACCGGCAGGCTGGCTGCAGCAACGGGACGCACCGATGGCGGAGTAGGAGAGGCCCAGCGTGACCAGCCACGTTGGCCGCTGCGATGGGGCACGACGAAATACGGCGTGGTCAACGACTCGTCCAGCGAGCGAAGCGGCGCAGACACGGCGACGCCGATGCGCGACGACGCGCGGCACCTGCTCATCGCATCATCCCCTGCTGCTGTGCGCGTGGTGATGGCTCCAGTGCGTGAAGCGGCCGGCGATGCCAGCGTGCCCCCGGCACATCAGCGAGAGCATCATCAGAGGCCACGGCACGAAAACGACATCTGCAAAAGCATCGACTACTCACTGGCCGCTTGTGCTTCTGCCGCAAGTCCGCATCGTGCGCCCACGCGTGGGCGTCCGGCTCGACTTGCGGATGCGGGTTGTCAGGACAGGCCGGCCGCCCACTGGCCGCCCCGTTGTTGTTCGTGGGCTCCATCTGAACAGGGCTGGTGCTGCGGCGCCGGTTCTCTCGTGTTGTGCTGCCCGAGGGCTTGCGCGCATGCATCGAGTTCGGCAGCTCGAAGGGGCAGCGCGATCGGGCGCTGCGGATGCGGATTGCCCAGCGTCTGAACGCAAGCGCACGAGCCCACCTGCTCAGGTTGCGCAGTCCCCTCCCGTGCTCCTCGTCCAGGGCTCCCGCACCTGCGCCCAGCTCGCGCTTCACGCAGGCTTCTGCAGCAGCAGCAGCAGCAGCAGCAGCAGCAGCGGCGATGGCTCCATCAAAGCTGGACGCGTGCTCGCTGAGCAACCCTGAGCAGGCCCGCGTGACGCACGTGGCGCTGCAGCTGGACGTGGACTTCACCAAGCACCTCATTGAAGGCTTCGCAGAGGCAAGCGCTAGCGCCATCAGCACCCAGGCAGCAGCAAATGCGCACATGGCGTCAATGGCTCTGGCTCGCCGGGGCGACGCACGAGCGCGATCGCGCTCACTTCGGATCACGCGATCGCGCCCGCCCTATCGTTCTGCTGCAGTATTCAGTGGCGGTGGAGGAGGCAGGCGCCCCGCAGCTGGTGCTGGACACGAGCAGCGGCCTGGCCGTCCACTCGGCGCACCTGGTGGCCAGCGGCGACGCCGCCCCCACACCCCTCGCCTTCTCCTGGGGCCCAGAGCACAAGGTGCGCCGGCGCGGCGGCGCCCCATCCCCCCCTCGCAGAGCAGCAAGATGCCGAGGCGTCCAGGGCAGCGATGCGGTGCCCGCGGCGGGGGGCTCCGGCCGTGCCGAGGCGTCCACACAGGTCCACGCACGCATGCAATCCACGCACGCACACACGCGCGCCCGTGGTGCTCAGCTCTCCCTGGGTCTCCCTGAGGCTGTTGCGCACGTGCACCTTCAAGGCATGTCAGCCCCAGCAGCGCGCCACGCGCGCGCGCGCCACGCAGGTGCTGGGCCGGCCGCTGCAGCTGCCGCTGCCGGCGGCGCTGCCGGCGGGCGCCCAGGTCAAGGTGGGCGTGCGCTTCACCGTGGCGCCCGAGAGCAGCGCCGTGCAGTGGCTCACGCCCGAGCAGACGGCCGCCAAGACGCACCCCTACCTCTTCACGCAGTGCCAGGCCATCCACGCCCGCGCGCTGCTGCCCTGCCAGGTGCGCGCGCGCACGTCGAGCTCTGCGCCGCTTGATAGTGCCGCAGGCGGGGGGGGGCATGCCCTCTGCGCTCGTTCCGACGCGTCCCGCTGGTGCGCGTGGGGCGGTGCGCGCACGCAAGCGCATCGCGCAGCCGCCTGCTCCGTGCCGCCGCGCTTCCACACGCCAGGATTGCCACAAGGTGCCGCATGCCAGCGACCGTTTGCGTGCCGCTGCAACGCCGGCTGCAGGACACGCCGTCAGTCAAGGCGTCGTACGAGGCGGCCGTGCGCGTGCCCCAGGACCTCACCGCGCTCATGAGCGCCGTGCCGGTGCAGCCGCAGGACGACCCTGGTGGCAGCGCCGCCGCCCTCGCCGGTGAGAGCAGCCGCCGCGCCTAACCTTCACCATTCTGCACAGTACGGGCGCAGAACGTCCCTTGCAAGGGGAGTGGCTCGGGGCGTGTGCGGGGCCCTGACGGTCGCCAAGCGGTTGCCCTGCGCTGTGGTGCGTGTCGACTCTCTCCGCAGGCCTGCCGCAGCTGTCGGACGTTCCCGCCGACCCCGCCGGCAGTCGCACCTTCCTCTTTTCTCAAAAGGTGCGTGTGTCCCCTAAGGCTGCGCCAATGAGGCCGCTCGGCAAGTTGGCGCACCCGGGCTGCCTGACCAGGACCCCGGCGTGGGCCCATGCGTGCCCGTGCTCAGGTGCCGGTGCCCAGCTACCTCATTGCGCTGGCCGTGGGGCTGCTGGAGAGCCGGGAGCTTAGCAGCAGGTGCGCTGACCCTGCATGGGCGCCCTGCCGCTTTCCTGGGCGGCATGCGGGGGCTCGCTACTGCACGCGGGCACGCGGTTGGCGCCGGAGCGCTGTCCCGGGCGCATCAGACGTTCCGAATCGCGGAAGCGCTCGTGGCGGGGCACGGGTCCCGCCGCGCGTGCAGCGTCCCGCAGCGCGAAGGGCGACGCCGTCACGCTTTGCCGTGCTGCGCAGGTCCCGGGTGTGGAGCGAGCCGAGCCAGGTGGACGCCGCCGCCTACGAGTTCGCAGAGACGGCCCGCTACCTCGACACGGGTGTGTGCCGCCCGCCTGCCCATCAGCGCCACTGCTCTGGCGATGGCGTGCTGCAGCTCATCATCAGCGCGTGCGGGAGGCGCCGCCTGCCTGCCCATCAGCGCCCCTGCCCTGGCCACGGTGCATGCGGCTTGGCATCGACGCACGTGGGAAGCGCCGCCTGCCTGCCTGCCCATCAAGCCCCTGCCCAGGCCCACGGCACGCTGCAGTCACACCACGCCATCAGCACATGTGGGAAGCGCAGGTTCCCACGCCAGGCCAAGCGCGCAAACGCTGTGTGTTGCGTTGCTGCTCGCAGCCGAGGAGATCGCCGGGCCGTACGTGTGGGGCCGCTACGACCTGCTGCTGCTGCCACCCTCCTTCCCCTACGGCGTGAGTGAGCGCGCCTCGCCCGCCCCGGCCACCCACCGGCCAGTCATCGACCCGTGCAGGAGGCGGCAGCACAGCACACGCGCGCGCGGTTTTTGCCGCGGCCTTTGGAAAGGCCCCAGGCGCCGACTGTGCACGTTGTGCATGTGGTGCGGTGTTCGGGTGTGTGCTGCACCGCTGCAGGGCATGGAGAACCCCTGCCTCACCTTTGTGACGCCCACGCTGCTGGCCGGCGACCGCTCGCTGACCAACGTGGTGGTGAGTGCCCCTGCTCCGCCATGACATGACATCAGGGCGCTGCTGGCACCTCGAGCAGCCGCCCGCGGTCATGATCGCACCGCACCCTCCCAGGGACCAGGGAGCTTGAGCGCGCCGCGCGCGCGCGAGGCAGGCAGACTTAAGTCCTGTGCCGTCGCCAGCAGCTCGGCAGGCGGCCAGCAGGCCCCTGGCCGGCAGCAGCTCCTCCCGTTGCTGCTGCGGCACAACGCCGTGTGGTGTCCATGGTGCGTGCACACTGTGAACGCCTCTGTTGCCCTGGTTCAGGCGCACGAGATCGCGCACAGCTGGACCGGGAACCTGGTCACCAACAGCAGCTGGGCGCACTTTTGGCTCAACGAAGGTGCGCTTCACCCCCCACCCCCAATCCGCCGGCGTGAGGGACCCGTCCACGACTTGTTTCGGAGCGGCCGTCCTGCAGGGCGAGGGTGACCTCTTGCTGCCCAGCACCTCGCACGCGCGCAGGCTTCACGGTCTTCCTGGAGCGCAAGATCCTGGGCCGCCTGCACGGCGACGCCACACTGCAGGTGCGCGGCGGATTTGACGCCTCTGCGTTGACGCGCAGGGACGGCGGCGCGTCCGTGCGTATGCGCGGGGTCCCGCGGCGACGACTCACGCCCCGGCCGCGTGCTGCGGTGTTGCGCGCGTGCGCCCGCAGCTGCACGCGTCCAACGGCGCCATTGCCCTGGAGGACGACGTCAAGCGCTTTGGCGTCGGCCACCCCTACACGCGCCTGGTTCCTGACCTCGAGGGAGGCGTCGACCCCGACGACGTCTTCAGCCGCGTGCCGTATGTGAGTACGCTTTGGGCGTCCAGCGGCTCCGTGACGCTGCAAACAGCCAGTTGGCGCAAGCGAGTGCCCCTAGGGGAGCAGCGCTGTGTCGGGGCCGCAGGACGTTGTGGCGTGGAGGGCGGAGGTTGGTCAGCGTCCTCGCCCGCTCATCGGACCCGCGCCGGATTCCCTGGGACTGCCCTGTGTGCTCCGCAGGAGAAGGGCTTCGCGTTCCTCTACTACCTGCAGGTGAGCGTCGTGCATGCGTTTGGCCCGCCCGCGCCAAGCAGCTGTGCGCCGGGCTGGGCGTTTGGCGTTTGCAGGGTGCAGCGGTGGTCGCGCGCACGCTTGGCCCGCCCGCGCCAATCAGCTGCGTGCCGGGCTGGGCGTTCGGAGCCGAGACAGGGCGCGGTTCTACACAGTGCTGCCTCTCCGGTTGCCTCCTGCGCAGGACTTGGTGGGCGGCCCTGCCAAGTTCGAGCCCTTCTTCAGGTGCTGCACTGTCAGCCAGCCTCCACCGGTACCTCTGCCGGCAGAGCTGGCAGCAAGTGCCAACACGTGCAACGCTCGAGGCGGGAGGGCGTGCGTCTTCAGCATCCCTGTCCCGCGGTGTCCCGCGGTCGCCCTGGCTGCAGGCACTGGCTGGAGGAGAACAAGTTCAAGACGGTCACCAGCGACCTGTTCAAGAGCACCTTCAACATCTACTTCAAGGACGTGCCGGCGGCGCAGCAGGTGCGTCCCCCTACCTGGACCCCGAGCGCACGTGGAGCAGCAGTGGGGCGAGGCGGCGAGGCCCCAGGATGGTCCTGTCGCTTGCCGGCTGGGCCACGTGCTGCATCGTGGTCGTGGTGTCGCAGGTGGACTGGGACGCGTGGTACTTCGGCCCAGGCATGCCGCCGGTGCGTCGCTTGGGTAGAGGGTGGCATCCCTGGCACAGCTGCCGCGTCGTGCACAACGCGCGCCGCCCTGCCGCACCGCGGCGCTTGAGCCGCGCCCCTCAGCGGCAACGGCAACGGCGGCGACGGGCCCCGGCACGCTGCACGCGCGCTGTGCGTGCTGTGCGCAGGTGGCCAACAGCTACGACGCCTCGCTGGCGCACAAGGCGTACGACCTGGCGACCAAGTGGCACACGGCGGACGTCATGGGCATCGGAAGTGAGCGCCGCCGCACGCCGCAGGCGGCAACCGCGCAGCGCGCTCGCCCCCCCATGCCACTTGATCATGCCTCTCAATAGGGGGCAAGCGTTCGCGAGCAACGTCCTCGTGGTTGGTGTGGACGCAGGCGACGGGCCGGCGGGCGCCAGCCCTGACGACGTGGCCGGCTGGGGCACCGAGCAGGTGACTCAGCGGCGCCCTGGCTGTGCGCTGAGCCAAACTTGCTTGGTGCGTGGACCAGCGGTCTCTGGCCCGCCGCCTGGCCTCCCTTTCCACGCAGGTGGTGACGTTCCTGGAGCGGCTGGGGCAGTTCCGCGCGCTGCAGCCCATGCACGCCAGCATGACCGCCAAGTGAGCGGTTCCGAGGGAGTGCTGCGGGGCGCGGCCGGCACGCAGCTCTGGAGCAACGGAGGGTGCCGCCCACCGTAAACGCCGGGCCCTAGCTCTGACCCTGAACCGTTGCACACGGTCCAAACCTGCGAACACAGGCTGGCCAAACTGTACGGGTTCTACACGACCAAGAATGCGGAAATCAGGTGTGGCCTTGCCTCTTAGGGCGCAGCCGGAGAAACCGCTGAGCACTCGCACGGGCTCTGAGTCAGAGCGTTGCTCAACCAGTGTGCACCGCACTCTCACACGCACGCACACGCGCAGGCTGAGCTTCCTCAAGCTGGCCATCCCCGCCGAGGACCCCGAGGCGATTGAGGCGGCGCTCAGCTTCGTCACCCAGCAGGGCCGCATGAAGTTCGTCAGGTGGGCGCCGCGCCTCGCCTCGCTCCGCCGGCCGCTTTGCGGCTCCAGTGTGGCCTGCACAACTGCAGCGTGCACAGCAGCTGTGGCTCGTGTCGTGCTTCCTTGGGGGCGGGGTGCGTGCCGCGCGCGCAGGCCACTGTACCGCGCGCTCTTCCGGTCCCGCGCCGGCAAGCAGCGGGCCGTCGACACCTTCCTCAAGCACAGGGTGCGCGAGGAGGGGCGAGCGTCACCTGTGGGGAGCTGCACCGGTGCGCGCCCAACACGTGCGCTGCCTCTGCCCGGCTCTTCTGCACGTGCCGCAGGCGGCCTACCACCCCATCGCGCAGAAGATGCTCAGCGCAGACCTGGGCGTCGACGCCGCCGAGACCTGACGTTCGCCCTCGCGTTTACTGTTCCTCTCTCTGCTGCCGTGTGTCTGCTGTGCTTCTGCTGCGTGCTTCTGCTGCAAGTTCCGGCTGGCCGCGCTGCACTGCATCAACAAAAGTCTTTCCGAGCGTGGTGGTGTTGCATATGGACAGGTCGCTCCCCAGACCCTGTCAGTCCACGCGGGAGGGGGCGCACGCACACACGACACACAGACACAAAGTCCTCAAATGCCTCCAGGCGCGCATCCATTGACTTGATCTCAAGCGCTCGCTCGCTGCGTTGGCCTGTGCACGGCCAACCAAAGCTGTGGTGCCAGAGACGCGGAGCTTTCGCTGGGCCCGCAAGGATGCCTCAGCAGCAGCACGTCGTCTTTTCACCAACGCCAGGGGGGGAGAATGCGCGCACGTCAACCGAGATGCCATCCACACCGTCGTGTCTGCTCCACCACCGCGCAGACAGAGAAAGGAGTCTCCGGGGCCTCTAAGAAATTGACATCACACGGCACGACTACTGCTCGCCTGCTGCTGCGCGCGCGCGCTGCCCTCTGCCCAGGAGCCGCCTGCGAGCCTCCCAATTGGGGCCGGCTGCAGCAGGTGGCCGGCGCGGGAGGCAATCAAACCCCCGCCTGGGCACGGACAGCCCCATCCTGCGCGGCGATGCACTGGAAAGCCGAGAAAGAGCAGTCCCCCGCACGCATAGGAGGAAAAACCGCACGCACCATCCTGCACGCACAATCGCGCGCCCATCCCCGCCTGCGCAAGGCGCGATCTCCCGCCTGCATGCAGGCGAGTTGGGAGGCCTCCGGCAACCTCGGAGCAATCAGCGCCGCAAGCGAGGGGGGGGGGGGACAGTAAAACGCGTCGGGGTTGGGGCGAACCGCTGCCCTGTCCAGTTGCGTCCTGCCGGCCGTGGCGGCGTCCATCCGCGCAGTCCGACACCCGTCCTGGGCAGCCAGTCCCCGCAGGTGCGTCCTCGTCCTCGTCTTCTCGTCACGCACGCAGCGTGGCCGCCCCGGAACACGGGGACGGAGTTGGGGCGCAGTGCGTCCGCACCGGGCCCCCCCTCCCTCCTCCGAGGTGCACATGCACATGCTGCTGCCATTGAGAAAGCGCACGTGCGGAGAAGCGGCCGCTCCGGTGCAGGAAGCGAGCACAGGTGCCCGGCCACCGGCCCACGTCCCACAGAGACACCCGCCAGGACGTGGTCAGCCAGCGCCACCAGCCAGCATTGCGCCGCGATGCTGGCGGGTGGTCACACGTCCCACCACATTGACAGGGGCACATCACACCGCCACCGCAGAGAAACGCGACACGGGTCTTGGTCCTGGGTGGGAAGCGAGAGAGGCACGTGTAGAAAAAAGAGCGCACGCCATTGTCCTAGAGGGCCCTGCACCGCCCCCAGCCGTCCAAACCACAAAAAGGGAAAGACAGCAAGGTCCGGGCCGCCGACCAGACACGCGGGACGCGCTTCGCCCCCCCGGCACGAGCGCACCAAACACAACCACACGTGTCGTGTCCGGCCCCGCACAGCAAGGGAGGGTGGCCGCCCACCTCTCCTCGCGGCGCGGTGCGTTTGCGCTGGCGGGTGGCGGGTGCGGTGGGTCCTGAGGCTGTCACTCGCACCGCCCTCGTTGGTCACAGGGTAGGCAGGCCGGCGCCATCCGAAAGGGGCAACGGTGCCCCCTCAACGCGGCGCGGCGGCGGTCACGAGATGCAGCCGCGCAGGGCCGCGTTCAAAAGAATCGGGGCGCGATGGAAGCGCGAGGCGGCAGCCACATGGCCCGCCGCCGGCCTCTGCCTCGCCGCCAGCCGCACGCTCCCCAGCTCGGCGCGTTGGCCTCCGAAGCGGCGGCGGCGGCGGCCAATGGTCAGCCTGGCGGCGCTTAGAAGAGGAGAGCGCTGGCCAGCAGGCACACGACGGCCACGGCAGCCTGGAGCGCGAGGTTGGCGGCCGAGAGCGTGGCGCTGGAGCCGGGGCTGGGGGGCGGCCTGGGGGGGTAGACGCCGGGGGGCGGGTAGACGCCGGGGGGGTAGACGGGGGGGTAGGCGGGCACGATGCTGGGCGAGGGGGGCAGGAACTCGGCCGAGGACTCCTCGCCCGACGTCTCGGAGGAGGGGGGGATGTCGTCGGGCACGGCGGGCGAGGGGCTGGAGCCAGGGGGCGAGAAGAGGGCCGGGCAGTATGCGCCCAGGCCTGCGCGCGCGAGGTGGGGCGTGGGCAGAGAGTTAAGGGGCGGGCGGTGCGGTAGCTGGGAAACTGCCTGGGAAACAACCGCGTCGCGGCGGGCCGGAGCGGCGGGCCCAGGTTGCACTCACTGGTGGCGTTGTTGTTGAGCTGGCTCTGGAAGGTGGCGTCGCTCAGGCAGGCGCTGACGCCGGCCTGCGCCGAGGGCACGTCCGAGAACGACTCGTTGTTGGCGCGCAGGCACGTGTTGATGTAGTCGGTGAGCGTGGCAAAGCCGCCCGTGGCCAGGTCCGTCGCGTTGGGCTCAATGCTGCGCGGGGCGCAAGCAGGAAAGCATGCACAAGCAAGTAGTTGAGGCGCCGCTCTCTCTCACCCGCCTGTGTGTGCGCTTGCAGAAGGAGCAGCGCCCGTCCACTTTTTCTGTCGCAGAGCCGGGGAGAAGAGTGTGGAGCCCGCCGTCCACCCACTCACGCCGTGTCGAGGCCGCTCTGGAAGAGGCCCAGGTTGGAGCAGACGCACTGCGAGCAGGTCGTCACGCTCACGGCGCCCGCAGCCGCTGCGAGCAGGCAGGGGGGCAGCGGGGCAACGAGGTGCAATACTTGAGCCAGAGGGAGGTGAGGGAGGTGCGGCGTGACCGCGCTCGCGAGGCCCCGCGGGCCGTGATCCCGCGCGCGGCTGGGCGCCGATTCCCCGCCCACGCGCGAAACTGTGGCCTGCGGCTGGCCACGGCGCTGGGCGCCGGTCTGCGCCGGGCTGCTGGCAAAACACCGGGAGCGCCCAGAAAGAGAGGGAGCCGCAACCAGGCCGCGCGGCTCCCCTCCGGTTGCAGGATTTGCGGCTCCAGGCTGCCCGCTGCCCAGGATTGCGCCCGTCTCGGCCCCTGGGCCTCGCTGCGGCTGCAGGTGCGCAGCCCGCCACCTGGTCGGTGCTCAGCAACTGCGGCGCTCACCAGGGCACGCGGCGCCCACGCCCAGGAAGGCGATGGAGGCAATAGAGGTCGTCGCCCAGTTGTCGTCCAGGGCGCAGGTCTGCTGGGCGCTGGTGCCCGCGACGCCCAGGAGAAGCACCACAGCCAAGGCGGCCGCTCCCTTGGCGAGCATTCTTGCTGCTGTTGCTGCTGTGGTCGGAGGAGCTGAGTGCTGAACGCTTCACGACTGAGCGAACGAAATTGTATGCGCGAGGTGAGGCGCCGGGGGAGC
>VFQP010002586.1_pt1 | contig 19886 bp, 18 predicted proteins | sample 3512351 | NCBI WGS metagenome assembly VFQP01 (sample SAMN10412372, study PRJNA504923) | tailings metagenome | isolation source: Relicate 1 Philex TSF1 revegetated site | place: Philippines: Tuba, Benguet | collected 2017-08-29
GCCCATGGGCTTCGGGCTGCTTAACATCGTGTCGGTGGCAACGAGATATGCACAGCGCCACCAAGGGCTCGAGCGCGTGGTCATCTTTGGTGCGTGGGGCAGGGATGGTTCAGAGCAGCGCGAGGCGACCAGGCCCGCAAAGGCAGCTCGCCGCACCATCGCGTCACCGCCCCCGCAGACTACGACGTGCACCATGGCAACGGGACGATGGAGGTGTTCTACGAGGACGACTCCGTGCTCTACGTCTCGTGCCACCAGGTGCGCCGGCCATCAGCACGGGCAAAGCGTGGCGCGCGCTCAGCTCCACACCAAGTGCACCATTGGCAGGGCAACCCCAAACTTGACGGCATGCATGAGCGTCTCTACATGCACTGTCGCGTCCGCAGGCGAACCTGTGGCCCAACACCGGCAAGGAGACCAACCGCGGCGCGGGCAAGGCGCTCGGCTGCACCGTCAACGTGCCGCTGCCCGCCGGCGCGGGCGACGGGGCGGCGGCCCTGGTGGCGCGGCGCGTGCTGTGGCCGGCGGCGACGCGGTTCAAGCCGGACGCAATCGTCGTGAGCGCAGGTGCGGGCTGCCCTGCTTGGGCACCCTTGGTGGGGCCAGGTCCCCGCACCAGTGTGCGCCGTCACTGTCCATCACAAGCAGCGCTGGCCCAACCAGGCCTGCGCCCAGCTGTGCAGGGAGCCCGCTCGCTCGCTGCTTCCGCAATCTCTGCCGCGGGCACGCGACGCAAGCGCACTGACGCGGGCGCCGCGCCCGGTTGTCCTGCGCAGGGTACGACGCGCACGTGCGCGACCCGCTCGCCGCGCTCGAGTTCGGCACCGCCACGTACGGGCGCCTGGCCCGGCAGCTGGTGCACCTGGCGCGCGCGTGCAGCGGCGCGCCGCTGCTGCTCGTGCTGGAGGGCGGCTACGACGCGCCCTCGCTGGCCGACTCGGTGGTGGCCACCATGCAGGGCTTGGCGGACCAGCTAGCGGCCGCGGAGGAGGAGGAGCTGGGGGCAAGTGACGATGGTCCACTGCCGTGGTTTGCGCCTGGGGAGCCTGAGGAGGAGAACGGAGACGGTGAGGCACGCCTGGCTGAGCGGGTGCGGCAGGTGATCGATCGCGTTGCGAGGGACCACCGGCTGGAGCCTTAGCGTCTTTGATGCCCAGCCAATTTGCAATCTCAGTCTTGACAGGGAAGCAGGGAGGTCACGAGGCGAGAGACACGTCGACGCCCTGCGCGGGCGCGCCCGCCGCCGGCGCGCCCTGCTCCCCGCCGCGCCGCCACGGCCACCACCACCACCGCGCCGACGCCGCCGACGGCGCCGCCACGCCCTCCTCCTCCGCCCCCGCATGCTGCTGCGCCGCGCCCGCGCCGCCGGCAGCAGCGCTCGCAAACCTGCCCGCCAGCTCGCGCCGCGCCCGCCACCCTCCCTCCTGCTCCTCATCCCCCACCGCCTGCCAGCCGCCCGCCGGCCCCAGCAGTCCCTGGAACCACTCCGCCAGCGCCCCCTTGCGCGCGTAGTCGTCCGACCGAAGCAGCAGGTCGTGCAGGAACTGCAGCAGCGCCACCTGCTGCGTGCGCGACCGCCCCGCCGCCCGCACCACCTCGGCCAGCGCCGCCGCCACGCCCGGCACCTCGGGCCAATCCACCAGCAGCAGCAGCCCGCAGGCAATGCCCACCAGCTTTGCCGCTGGGCGCACTTTGTTGCTGCGCCGCTCCGCCCCCGGCGGCCCCGCCGGACCGCCGCCAGAGTAGAGCGCAGCAAAGTCGAGCGGCGGCGCCGTTGCCGCCGCGGCGGACTCGTAGAACCGCAGCGCGCACCACAGCACGTGCCGCGCGCACAGCCGCGCCTCGGCGGCTCCCGGCGGCAGCGCGCGCAGCACGGCCGGCAGCGCCTTTTCGAACGCCTCGAGCGTGGCGAGCCGCCAGGGCAGCTGGAGGCTCCGCTGCACCCAGTAGGGCACCGCCTGCGCCGCCAGGCGCGCCAGCTCCTCCTGTTGCTGCTGGACGGCGGGCGAGGAGGGGCCGCCGTTGCCGCCGCCATTGGCGAGGTGCGCGACGAGCGTGGCGAAGCAGGCGTGCGCCGACGCGCACAGCGCCGGCTGCGGGTGCCGCGCCAGCAGCAGCAGCAGCGGCAGCGCGGCGCCGCGGGCGGCGGCGGCGGGGTCGGGCGCGCGGCACGCCGCCGCCGTGGCCGCGGGCAGCAGGAACGCCAGCTCGGCCGCCAGGACGGCGTCGCGCTGCCACCTCGGGCCGTGCAGCACCACGGCGCCGGCTCCGCGCGGCCCCATCCCGCCAGCTCCCTCTCCTTCTCCTCTTCCAGCGCTGTCCAAGGCGAGCGCCGAGGGCGACGGGACCGCGACCGACCCCACCAGCTGCTCGTAGCAGGGCAGGGATGCCAGCAGGGATGCCGACGCCTCGGGGCTCGCAAGCACCTGCAGTAGAGAGAGCCACAGGAAAAGCGGATCTGACGCGTGGGTTGTGGGGGGTCCGTGCAGACCATGCCAGGAGGTCAGGAGGAGAGCCACAAGGCCGAATGGGTGCCGTGCGTCGCGCGCAGGACGCGTTCCGGAGCGTCAGGGTCGCCGCCCCCGCAGCGCCTCCTCACCTGGGGAAGCAGCACGCGGAGCAGCTCCGCCACGGGCGGCAGCTGCACGGCGCAGAACTGCACGCGAGCCACCACGCCGACCACGCGCGCCGCCAGCAGCGCCCGGCGCGCCTCCAGCCGCCGCCGCTGGAGCTGCTCCGTCAACGCATTGGTGGTGCTCGCGCCAGTCGCGGCGGCGGCGGCGGCGGCAGCGTAGATGCCGGCTAGCGGCGTGCATACCACCACGTACACCTGCGGCAACCCAGTGGCAGCAAACCAGCACTTGAGGGCTCACCACCTGGCAGCTCGCTTGCCGTGCGCGCCGTGCGCGTAGCAAGGCCTTCTTTTCGCCCAAAACAGCCGTGCCGGCGGGAGGCACGCAACGTTGACGTCGACGTCACCCATGCTGCTGCAGCCTGCAAGCCCCTGGTTCGCCCATTAATCAAGTCACCTTTTCAAGCAGCTCCCTGAGGTGTGTGCTGTGCCTGCCGAGCTGCTCCAGCCACCCCGGCGGCGCGCCCAGCACCAGCGCCGCGTACGCCCGCGCCGCCGCCGCCGCGCCGCGGCCCAGCGCGCGCAGCACGCCCTCGAGCACCTGGCTCCCCGCGCCCGCCAGATCCTCCGCCTGCTCCTCCTCCTCCTCCGCTGCCAATGCGTCGATCCCGCCTCCGGGCGCCGCGACCGCACCGCCCGCCTGCTGCTGCTGCTGCGCCGCGCCGACGACGCACCGCGCCAGCGCCGCCAGCCGCAGCAGCGGCGCGTCCGCCGCCGCCTGCTCCCGCAGCCAGGCGGCCGCCGCGGCGGGCGGCACGCGGCGCAGCGCCAGCAGCAGCGGCGCGTCCACCGACAGCGTGGCCCCCAGGAGGAGGTCGACCACCATGGCCGGCAGGCACGCCGCCAGCGGCCCAGGCACCGCCACCAGGTGCTGCTGCCGCGAGGGCGCCAGCGCGTCCTGCAGGTCCCCGTGCACGAACCCGCAGCACCACCGCAGCAGCAGCTGCACGCCGCCCTCCCAGCCGCTCGCCGCCGACGCGCCGCCCTCCTCTCCGCCGGGCGGCGGCGCCCAGAGCGGCGGCCGCGAGGGGGAGGGAGGAGGAGCAGGCGAGAAGCTGCCGACGGGGCTGGGCAGAAGCTGCGCGCTGACCGCCGCCAGCGAGGACTGCACACACGCCGCCAGCGTGGTGACGGCGGGCTGGAGCCGCGAGGCGGCAGCCCTGCTCGTTGGCGCCGCTGCTGCCGCCGCCGCCGCGCCACCCATACCCGCCACCAGGCCCCGCAGCATGCCGGCGCTGCAGACCACCGCGCAGCAAAAGTGCGTCAGCGCCCGCAGGCCCTCGGCGCGCCGCCGCTCCCGCTCCCACCGCCGGCGCTGCTGCTCCTGGCGCTGCTGCGCCAGCGTGACCGCCGCCGCCGCCGCCGCCGCCGTCGCCGTCGCAGTGCCGCCGGGCGCCAGCGCGGCGGCCGCCGCCAGCGCCTCCGCCGCGGCCTACCACAGCGGGACGCCGCCGGCGGGGAGCGGTTGCTGGGCGACGGCGGCGGGCGCCCAGAAGAGCCCCGCTCGCAGCGCCTGGCTGCACGTGAGCTGCAGGTGCTGCGCCACCTGGTGCAGCACCGCCGCCGCCTCGCCCGCCTGTGCCGCTGGAAGACCTGCTCGCAGACGGGCGCAAGCGGCGCCGGGCGGTCGTTTTGCGTGCGAGGATGTCCTCGCGCGCGAAACAGGTGGCAACGCAAGCGACTCACCTGCGGCGCGGCGCGCGACGTCGGCGGCCCAGCCCTGCAGCGCGCCGGCGGCGGCGTTCAAGATGCGCAGCGACAGCTGCGCGGCCACGCGCGCCGCCAGCTCGGACGGCTCCACCAGCCGCGCCGGCGCGCCGGCGCCCTGCTGCTCGCCCTCGGGCGCCGTCGGCAGCCCGTCCTCCTCCGAGCCGTCCACCAGCTCCGCCATCCCCGCATCGTCCTCCTCCCCCTCCTCCTCTCCCCACTCGCCCCCCTGTCCCCGACGCGCCTCTGCCAATGCTTGCTGCCACAGCGGCGGCGCCGGCGTGGCGGGCGAGGCGGCATGCGGCGGTGATTGGGCGCTGGGGAGGGCGTGGGCGGCCGTGGCGGAGGCGCTGAGGTGCGCGAGGAGGTCGGGTGCGTGGCCGTCGGCGGCCGAGGTGAGTAGCTGCTCGACGGCGTGGCAGGCGGAGCGGTGAAGCTCCTGCACGACGGAGAGCGCCGCGCCTGTTCTACTTGGCGCCTGCGGCCCCCCGGCTGCTGCCGGCCCCGTCGTCACCTGCGAAACGAAACGTGCGACGAGCGCGCGAGTGGGCGATGAAGGAGGGAGCGCGACGGAGTCAAGGTGTGAGCGAGTTCTCCTGTTGGTTTGCCAGGGAGGTAGTCCCACTGACCTGTGAGAGGAGGAGCTCGCAGGCCATGCTGGCGTCGTGGGCTGCGGGCAGCGTGCCCATGGGGTTGCTCGCGTGGGCGTGCGGCTGCGCGTCGCGTCCGGAGGGGAGCAGGTCCACGCACGCGGCGGCCAGCACCCGAGGCCGTTGCTGCGCCGAGCACCCTGCGGTGGCGGGCGTCATGGCGGGTGGAGTGGGGCGCCGAGGGCGCGGTGGCAGCGAGGGCGTTGCGAAAGCGGGCGAGGTGAAAGGGCGGCCCCGCACCTGGGTAGGCTGTGGCGAGGAAGAGCAGGGCAGCCGAGGTGGTGCTGGGGTCGCACAGCACGGTGCCGTGCGCCTGCTGCGTGCGGCTGCTGCTGGCGAGCTGCAGCACCAGGTCCACCGCCGCGTGCAGCGTTCCCTGCGCCCTGGCGTCCGGGCGGCCGCGCTGCAGCTGCAGCGCCCATCGCGCCAAGAGCGTGAGCGCTGCGGCCACGATGGCCACTTGTTGCTGCTGCTGCCCGAGGACTAGGGCTGCGCAGGGTGCGGAAGCAGAGGCTGTGCGAGCCAAGGCCTGTGAGAGCAGCTCAGCGTGGTGCTGCGCCAGGCTGCCGAGCGCCTGGCGGTCGCGGACCAGCAGGCCCAGGGCGGCGCACGCGCGTGAGGTGTCACCCGTCTGCAGCGCCGCGTGCAGGTCGTCCCAGGCCGGGTGCTGCTGCTGCAGAGCTCTGACATGGCCACCACCACCAGGGCCCTGCGCTGATGGCTGCTGATGCGCTCCTCCTGGGCGCTGCAGCCACGGCTTCACGGGCTGATGCGCGGCCATCCCCGCCGGGGTGCGCGCAGGACGCACGCACAGTATGCGAGAGACAGCGTCGCTGCTGCTGCTGCAGGACGCTGCTCGTTGGCACGAGGTGGCTCTGGCCCTCGGAGGCTTGCGGCCCATGTCGGCCCATGAAGCTCTGCGGCGAGAGCTTCCCAGCGTCGCAGGCACGCACGCACCCACGTCCAGCACTCACTGAGCACCTGTCTCAGCACCTTTCCAGAAGCGTCCCGCCCACCCAGGAGAGAGGTGCCTCAAGGCGGAGCGGGGAATCAGCACGATGGCGCTGCGGATGCGCTCTGCGGGCGTGGCAGGCGGCAGGCCGGCGGTGCGCAACGCCCCAGCTGGCATCGCCGCCCCACGCGTGATGAGACCTGTGGTCGGTCTGCCACTACTTGGAGGCAGGAGGGGCGGCCTGGTCCTCCTGCGCGAGGTGCGCGAGCCTGCGTGTGACGCGTGGGGCTGCCCGTGAATCCGCCGCACGCCTTGGCCCTGGCTCGCTGCGGCCTCTCGCGTCGCGGGGACTGGCGTTGCTCCCTGAGGCGCCTCAGGCCAAGGATCAAGGCCAGGCTGCACCCAGCCTCCACCAGCGTGGATCCGCGCGGCGAGGCCACACACACGCGCACCTGGGCCCAGCAGCCACTGGATTCACACGTGCACCGCCGGCACGGCGCCCGGCGAGCGAGCGGCCTGCTCACCGCATGTCGCGGCCACTACGCACCCGCGCAGGCCACCGCCACCGAGACCATCGAGGTGGAGGCCAGGGTGCTGCCTGACAAGAACAGCAGCAACGGCAACGGCAACGGGGCCCACCACGCCGACGCCTCTGCCAACGGCAACGGCGCCGTGCCCAGCCCGCCCCGCATCGTGCCCTCCAAGGCCGCCGTCGAGGTGGCCACCGCCGTGGCCGCCGCCACCGTGGTCACCAACGCCGCCAACGCGGCCGCCAACGGCGCCAGCAGCAGCAACGGCAACGGCGCCAGCAGCAACGGCAACGGCGCGAGCAGCAGCAACGGCAACGGCACCGCCGCCTCCGCCAAGGCCAAGTCGCCCTCACCGCCTCCCTCCTCGTTCAAGGCGCTTTCCACGCAGTCGCTGGATGAGGCGCTGGACCCGCAGGCGGCGGGCCAGGTGGAGACGGTGGCGGCCACGGGCGGCGCCACGCGCGTCAACCGCACGGCGGCGGGCACGCCGTACGCCAACCCGGGAGGCCGCTGGAGCAAGTTCAAGTCCTACTCCACCTTCCAGGTGCGCGGCGGGGCTTTGGGAATGCCAGCGGTGCGTGCGCCGCAGGGAGCGTGACCCCGCACACGCTCGCTTTGGGGGCACTTCGATGCGGCTCGGCACGCGTACGCTCTCGTTTTCCGGCTGGTGCTTCGGCTCGTGCAGAGGACGCTCGAGGTGTGGACGTTTGCCATCCAGTTCGCCTTCAAGTACTTTTTGCTGAACCAAAAGTGGACGTACGGCAAGCAGGGCATGACCAAGGTGAGCCCCCGACGAGGTGGAGCAGCCTGGCGGCTGGGCGCCCCAACCGCACACAGGACGGCTCACCCAGCCGGCCGGACCTCAGCGCACAACAGCCGTCGCGCGTGCAGCGTGCGCGGGAGGCCGGCCTGGGCGTCGCTGCCGGCTCAGCCGGGCACGCGCGATCGCTTGTCCTGGTTCTGCCCTGGGCCGCGCGCACGCTTACTCGCTGGTTTGGCGGGCATTGTGCAGACGTGGCTGGCCGTGAAGGGAAGGAAGCTTAGGGCACTCGGAGGCAGGTGGCGGCGTGTGCGCGGCGGCTCAGGCTGCCGGCCGTGCTGTCACGGCGCCGCGCCTCTTCGCGTGCAGGAGGCGGTGTCGGCGCGCAAGAGCGAGCTGGCCGTGTGGCTGCGCGAGGGCCTGGTGCGGCTGGGCCCCACCTTCATCAAGGTGGGACAGCAGTTCAGCACGCGCGTGGACGTGCTGGCGCCAGAGTTCATCAAGGAGCTGGAGAAGCTGCAGGTGAGCCCTCGGTGGCAGCGGCGGCGGCGGCGGTGGCGGCGGGGGATGGCAGCCGCAGCAGCAGCAGCAGGGCGTGCCACGCCCCGCACCTCCCCCTCAAAAAGCGTAGCAGCACTGGGAGTGCCAGCACCAGCACCAGCAGCGGCAGCGGCATCGGCAGCGCGGCGCAGCATCGGCAGCAGCACCAGCCTGCGCTGCAGGAGGGCGTGGCGGGCCACGCACACACCCCAACCCAAAGCGTAGCAGCATTGGGCGCACCAGCAGCAGGCAGTAGGCTGTGCGCCGCGAAGCCCCGCAAGGGCAGCACGGGCGTATGCGAGGTCGAGACGCGGCATGTGCAAGGTGGCAAGGCGGCAGCTCGGAGGGGTGGCGGGGGCGAACACAGGACGGACTGCGGCATGAGCCACTGAGCGGGCGGGCGCGGCGTGTGCGTGTGTGCGTGCGCCCGGGGGGCCCGCAGGACAACGTGCCGCCGTTTGACAGCAAGACGGCGCTGGAGATTGTGGAGCAGTCGCTGGGCCGGCCCGTCGGGCAGGTGTTTGAGTCGTTCGACTCCACGCCCATCGCCGCCGCCTCGCTGGGCCAGGTGCACCTGGCGCGCCTCAACGGCCAAAAGGTCAGTGTGTGTGCGTGTGTTGGATTTGCATCTGTTTTGGACCGTGTCAGCGGGGCCGGAGCCCTGCTGCCGGGCGTATCGAGAGTGTGTGGCGCAGGCTCGCCCTCCTGCCCACCACCCCTGAAACCTGCTTGCGACTGGCGGCAAGGGCAGGAAGTGGCAAGGGACGTGCTGGCGAGAGCGCGGTGGTGGAGCGTGATCGTTACTCAGGCGTGTGCGTGCCTGGCGTGTGACCACCTGGCATGTCGCAGGTGGTGGTCAAGGTGCAGCGCCCGGGCCTCAAGGAGCTGTTTGACATCGACCTCAAGAACATCCGCGCGCTGGTGAGCAGGCCCTCCTCTGCACAGCTCCTGCCGTCTGTGCGTTCTTGGGAGCTGGCGCTGGATTCACAGCGATCAGTCTGCCTGGTGTGCCTGGTGTGTGTTGAGCTCAACATCTGGTGGAGCCATCTCTTGCAAGCAGATGGCTTGCCGCAAGAACATGCCAAGCGACCCTGTCGGGTCCCAGGCAAACCAATCGCACGGAAGCACGCGCACGCCACCAGGCACCAGGCCCCAACAACGTCTGTTTCTGTGTGCTTGCCTGGGTGGTGCAGGCGGTGTGGCTGCAAAAGGTGGACCCCAAGACGGACGGCGCGGCGCGCGACTGGGTGGCCATCTACGACGAGTGCAGCCGCATCCTGTACGAGGAGATTGACTACACGCTCGAGGGCAAGAACGCCGACCAGTGAGCGCCCTCCTTCTCCTCCTCCCTTTTCTCCGCACAACAACGCAGCGTTGCGCAGCGAGCGTCGAGATGCGCGGCATGACGCGCGCTGGAGCGCGGGGCGGCGGCGAGCGGGGGGCGAAAGGGGAGAGAGAGAGAGAGAGCGGCGCGCTCATGGTGAGCGCGACCTTGCTGCCTTGCAGGTTCCGCGAGAACTTCAAGAACACGTCGTGGGTCAAGGTGCCAAAGGTGCTGTGGGAGTACAGCTCGCCGGAGGTGCTCACGCTCGAGTACGTGCCAGGTGAGCCGCCGCCGCTGCGGCGCTGCTGCGCCGGCCCTTGCGGTTTTCGCAGCCTTGGAGGGCGGAGGGAAGCTGGGCGGTGCAGCTGCGCAGGCCGACCTTTCAGCCCACGCGGGCGGCGCTTTTTGTCCGCAGGCGTCAAGATCAACGACGCAGCGGCGCTCGACCGCATGGGCCTGGACCGCAAGCGCCTGGCGCGCCTCAGCGTCGAGTCGTACCTGCAGCAGATCCTGCGCCACGGCTTCTTCCACGCCGACCCGTGAGTGCTGCGCCGCGCCACTCCCCACCCGTAGTGTTTTCGATGGATTGCCACGGGCTCTGGGGCTCACGACTGCTGCTCTGTCGTGCGGTCGTTCCTCCTTGACCTGTCTATTCCTGGCAGGCACCCCGGCAACGTCGCGGTGGACGCCGAGAACGGCGGCCGCCTCATCTACTACGACTTTGGCATGATGGGCTCCATCAAGCGTGAGTGGTGGCGACGCAGCAGGCACTGACCCAAGCGCACCATGCTCAGGGCGTGTCGCCAAGGCGTTGCCATGGGCGCGTGTGCCGCGCGCAGCCAACGTCAAGGCGGGTTTGCTGGACCTGTTCTACGGCGTGTACAACCGCGACTCGGACCGCTGCCTCGAGGCGCTGCAGACCATGGGCGTCTACCTGCCCACGGGCGACAAGGTGGCGGTGCGCCGCACGGCCGACTTTTTCCTCAAGGCGTTCGGCGACCGGCTCGAGGAGCAGCGCAAGGAGCGCGAGGCCAAGGGCGCGGAGTACGACTCGACGTTCAAGCCGCAGCGCACCAAGGACGAGGCCAAGGCGCGCCGCCGCCAGATCCTCACGTCCATCGGCGAGGACCTGCTGCTCGCGGCCAACGACCAGCCGTTCCGCTTCCCGGCCACCTTCACCTTTGTCGTGCGCTCCTTCACGGTGCTCGACGGCATCGGCAAGTCGCTCGACGCGCGGTTCGACATCAGCGAGATCTCGGCGCCCTACGCGCGCGAGCTGCTTCTCGACAGCCAGCCCCAGGTGCGACGCTCTCCCCTCATGTCGGTGCCGCTCCTTCGCTCGCAACCAGCGCCCGACCGCCCCATGCTCCCCTCGCTCCCCTCGCGCTCGCCTTCCCACCCTGTGCAGGCGGCTCGGTTCCAGAAGGCCTTGACCAAGGGCCTGCAGAACCAGAACCGCGCCGTGGCCAACCTCTTCCGCGCGCCCAACCAGATCGAGGACGTGGCCACCACGCTGCTCAAGCTCGAGCGCGGCGACATCAAGCTTCGAGTCAGGGCGCTCGAGGCCGAGCGCGCGCTCACGCGCGTCCAGGTGCGCACTCGCACGAAGATCCTCGGTCCCTCTCACTCGCTCCTGTTCGCACGCCATGGAAGTCCAGCCGCGCTCGACTTGAACCGTGCTCGCGCCGCGCACCGTGGCTGGCGCGCAGGCCTGGCAGGGCGTCATCGCCGCGGCGCTCTTCGCCTCGACCCTCGTCAACGTCGGCACGGTGCTGAGCGTCAGCGCCATCAGCACGGGCGCCACGGCCGCCTTCGTGGGCGCCGCCTTCTTCGCGCTGCAGACCCTCAAGGGCTACCTCAAGGTGGTGCAGCTCGAGCGCAAGGAGCAGCAGCTGGCGGGCGCCGTTTGAGCGCGCAGGGAGAAGCGGTTGGCTGGCGGGCGCGGAAAGTTTCCAAGTCGGTTTTGGGGCAGGCACAGGGTGAGAAGACGACGTGTGCAGCGCCCAGCGGTGGCGCTGCGGTTGCGCTTTCTCGGCAGCTTCATTTGGCGGCAGCGGCTGTGCGGACGAGGCCCTTTCCTGCCCCTGTTCCTCCCTAGGGGGCGTGTGGGACGCGTGGGGCGCACCGGCGCGACAGCAGCAGCGCGCCGGCTGCGACGCTTGTGGTGGAGTTTTGCCGCCTGGGTAGGCGGCTGTGGGCGGCGGGGCGCCCCGCGCCCTCATTCTTGTGTGTGCTCTGGGGTGTGGGCGCGTGAGTGTACTGCGTGTGTGTGCGCGCTGCCCCCTCGCTCTCTTCGCGGGTTGCGGTGGTGTCGGGAGGGGTGGGTTGGGGTGGTGACGGGGAGACCAAAGAGACCATATCTTTGCGCCGGCGTCGACGCGGCAGTGAGAGTGCATGTCCCGTGTGCGCAAGTGTGGAGCGTCCTGCCGCCAGACAGGCGGCGCGCCTGACGCCTGCCGGCCTTTTCCGAGTGGTTTCCAGACGAGTGCGAGCGAGTGGGAGGGGAGGCGACTTGACGAGGTGCGCGCCCGCGTGGTGCCCAGCGGCGGCGCTGGCGCGTCGCCTCTCCCCCGCCCCCAGACGCTAACCCTGACGCCTCGTGTACAGGGGGGTTCATGACGCCGGTGTGTGCTTCTCGAGAGCAGGCCCAGCATTCACTTTTTGCCGCAAGCGGTGCCCTGCCTGCCAGGGGCGTGCTTCGGTGGTGCGTGGCCCGGGGGGGGTCTGGTGGCCGCGCTTTGGACGCCGTTTGCATCGTGTGGGCGACTGCAGAGTGTGCGCCCCTGCCTGAGGCTGGGTGCGCTCGCACGGCGTGTCGTCCTAGCTGGAGCCAACGGCCTGCCATGACTGCACTGCACCGGTGGCCACGTGGGGCACTGTGCTGGCAAGCGAGAGATTATTCGTTTTGGACAAACGCTACGGGTGCAAGCACACGCGCCCCGACAGCGCAAACACCTGCGTTGCAGAACGACCCTCAGACGCAGGGGACGATCAGCGTGACGGTGGGCAGCATGTCAGGGAGTCCACCAGAGGCGATGCCCAGCTCCTCAAAGCGCCCCGACAGGGCAAGGCCGCTGCGCGACGGCACCACCCGCCACTGCACCGCCGCCTGGCCCCCGTCCACCGGCCTGCGCACCCTGACGCGCGAATGGTACGCGCACGCGCCAAACGCCTGGCCCAGCCACACCCAGCCACCACCAGCCTGCTCCGCCTCACCGCCGGCAGCGGGCCCCAGGTCGCGCGGCCAGGTGCCAAACGCGCCCTGCTCGGCCTCGGCCGCGAACAACCGCCGCATGTCACGCGCCGGCGCCTGCCTGGCCGCCACTGCGACAGCTGCGTCGCTACTGGCCTCGGCACCGCTCCCGCCGCCGCCAGCACCACCCAGGCAAGCGCGCCACACGCATCGTGGGCCAGCCCTCCGCGCCTCTGCTGAGGAGCGGACGGCGCTCTCAGGCAGGGCACGCGCCCACACGTGGAAGCAGGCGATCGGCTCAGTGTCGTCTCTCTGCCACTGCACGTCACACACCACGACCACCGCCTGCTCCTCCTCCTCCTCATCCCCACCCTCCCGCTCGCCACCCTCGCCTGGCCCCAGCTCGCCCGCCTCCCCACCGCCGCGTGGGCGCGCCGCACCCGCCTGCGGCCGCTCCTCCGCGCAGCTCTCCCCTGACAGCCACACGTTGCTGATGGACACGTCCAACACGCGCTGCTCCTCCTGCCGCCCGCTGGCCTGGGCCGTCGCGCTCCCCGCCTCGCCCTCCGCATGGAGTGAGGGCACAAGCACCGCCTCCAAGTGCCCCAGCAGCCAACACACATCCCCTGAACCCGCCTCCGCCTCCACCGCCTCCGCCGCCTCGGCCGCAACCGGTGGCTTCCCGCCGGCAGCCAGGCCAGCATCCGAGGCTGCCTGGCAGGACGGAGCGCCGCCGCCGCCGCCGCCGCTAGGCAGCGCGACGGCCGCGACGCCCACCCCCACGACCACGCCTCCCGCAAAGCCCGCCGGCGGCGCCACCGCCATCATCGCCACGTTCCACTCCGGCGCACCTCCGCCGGGGTCCGCGTCCCCTCCACCTGGCTGCCCACCGCTGGGAACGCACGCGTGCCTGAGCCCGGCGCTGCAGTCCCAAGTCTGCACGCCCAAGTCTGCGGTGAGGAGGCTGAGGTCGGGGCGGTGGGTTGGCGGGTGCTGGCCTGTAGAACTGAGTAAGGGCAGCAGGAGGACGGGCTCCGGTGGCTGGCTGGTGCTGCTGCCGCTGCTGACCCACAGGACCGTGGCCAAGTGGTGGTCGTGGCACTGCTGCTGCTGCTGCTGTGGTGACGGTGGCGGCAGCACCGATGCCACCTCTGCCCCCTCCTCGCCCGCCTCCCACCGCCGAAACGAGCACGCCAAGGCCACGTGCAGCGCACCCTCCCCTGGCGCCGGCGACGGCGGCAGCGGCAGGCGCACGTCGAAGAGCCGGCAGAGCAGCCGCGCGCCGCCCAGCAACGCCCGCTCTGGCCCCGAGAACGCCGCGCAACCGCCGCCGTTGAACGCCGCGTCCGCGCAGGGCCGCACGCCCCAGCGCCGCGCGTCGCCGGCCACGTGCTGCGGAAGCCGCGACTCATCGCCGCCCCCGCTGGCGACGGTGAACGCGGCGGCGTCGGCGTGAGCCGTTGAGCGGCCGCTGCTGGCCCTGGTGGCGCCCAGGGTGGGGAGGATTGCAGGCGAGTGCGGCCAGGGCTGCTGGGCAGCCACGTGGTGCCAGGGCCGGGCGCAGACGCGCGCGCCGTCCACCCATGTGCCGCGGTGGCCAGCGCCGCCGCAGAAGGAAGTGACTAGCTGTACAATGTCTGCGTCGTCGTCCTGCTCCTGAAGGCATGACCGACAAGCTTACCAGCTTCCTTCGACTGAGGACGCAATGCTTCCGCTCCTCGCTGGCAACTGAGCAATTCGCCCCAAGAAGCAGCTGCAGCACGCAACTCTCACCACTGGCGACGGTGCTGCGAGTGCTGGCTGGTGGATGGCGGGGGTAGGTGGAAGGGAGGGGCGCTGCCAGGCGTCCGCCACGGCGTCCCACCAGCGCTGGGAGCGCTTGTGCAAGCCCTCCGTGGGGAAGGCCTCGTGCAGCCAACCCGGCGCAAACAGCGCCACCGACACGCCGGCGTCCCGCGCCGCGCGCACCGCCACGTGCGCTTGGTCCTGCGCTCAACAGCCGCCAAGAGGCACAGCGGTGGGCTGAAGCGCCGTCCCCTTTCCTTGACGGTGTGCATCTGTTGGCTGGCCGCTGCGCACCTGGCCGCCGCCGTAAGTGCCGCGGCCCCACACGTCCACACCCATGTACACGTCCGCCCGCCGCCGGCCCGCCGCCTGCGCCACCTCTGCCGGCGTGTGCGCTTTCCACCTGCCGGCATGTCACCGCCACGCGCAACCATACTGCTGCACGAAGAGACCTCGAGGGGCGTGGCGATGTGGCCTTTGCCGCGTGGGCCGTTCACCTCTGCAAAAGCTCCCAACAGCAAGCCCCCCAACCACCTCTCATGCCTAGCCACTCACGCGTAGTTGACGTAGAGGGCGTCGGCGCAGTCGAAGAAGGGCGCGTTGAGCGGCGTGAGTCGGTTCTGGTGCCGCAGCGCGCCGCGCGCCGTCACTGCGTCATACCTGCGAGCGGCGACGAACCACCCGCCCATGGATGCACAGTGTGGCGGCGCGCCCGGCCTGCACAAAACACGGCCGCCCCTGACGGCGCACCAGCAGCAGAGGACGCTGCGCCCAAGCGCCCGCCCGCGCCAATCCAGCTGCCCCAGACGGCGCGCAAGCGCACAGGATGCGACGCCCCGCTCACCAAATCACGAGCCCTTGGTCCCCCCTGAGCGCCTTCATGCATGCCCTCAGGTGCGACAGGAAGTGCATTACGTGGGGCACCAGCCCGCCCGGCAGGCTGTTCTCCAGGTTGACCAGCCACCCGTCCAGGGCGTGGTGCGCCGCCACGCGGGCCAGCTGCTCGGCGGCGCGCTGGCTGGAGGCCGCCGTGGCAACGAGCCGCTCGCAGCGCCGCCGGCCACGCACCCACTCCGTGATGAAGGTGCCTAGCACCTGCACGTGCAGGGCGCGGGGCGCGGCGACTGGCCCGGCTTGCTCTCTTGTACGTGCAGGTGTGGCGACCAATGGGACAGCCGGCGTGGCACGTCAGGACCCTCGGACGCTGGCAGCTTGCCTGCGTGCCGTTGCGGCGCGCCGCCTGGACCCAGCCCGGGGGCGGCACCGTGACGAGGTGGTGCGAGAAGTAGACGAGGACGTCGACGTGCGGGCTGCTGTGCCAGCGCGGGAGCGTGAAGCCGTCTGGGTCCGACGAGCCCTGCACCCACCTGCTTCAGCGCAAGTGGCAGCCGAGCAGGACGGCCCAGGCATCGTGCGGGCACATGCGGCGTGTGCCACGATGGGGACGGCACCGCAGCTGAGCACCGTCGTTGGATGCACACCTGTCGTGGCGCGTGTAGCCGTTCTTGAGGTCGTGGCACACGAGCAGCCGCGGAAGGTGGCCACTGGTGCTGCTGGCGGGTCCTGGTGGGCGGGGTGGCGACGAGCGCACGGCGCAAAAGGCCTGGAGGCGCCTCTGGTCTGGTGACGCGGATGACGCCTCTGGCGGCTGCCACTCGAGCAAGTCCCGCACGCTGCTGATGGGGCTGGCGAAGGGCATGCACGCCGCCCGAGCAAACGCCTGCCCCCGCTCGCCGCCGCCGTCGTGCACGTCCAGAGGACCCTGGTCGTCATCTCCGTCCTCCTCCTCGTCGTGCGCGCTGCCCCATCCGACGTGCTGCATGCACAGGGGACGAGCGGCAGGCACCCTCTGGGAGCTGCCGGACGCCTGGACTGGTGCTCCAGCTCTTGGCCACACACACTCACGCGCTCCCACCACTTGTGGACCAGCTGCAGCACGCGGTGGATCAGCTGCATCGACTCCGTGATGCTGCGCTGCGGGCCGCCGGCTGTTCCGCAGTCAGCCGTTTCCTCTTCGAAGCGTTCGAACGGTGTAGCTGTCAAGGTCAACAGCAACAAGAACAAGACAAGTGCACGGCACTGCAAGGACAAGCTGCGGCGCGCCTCACGCTACGCTATCACGCAGACACACGGGGGTCATGGAAAGAGAGGTCTGCGGTCGCTCCACGCCACGGTCGGGCGCGACCTTCAATCACACGAGCAAAGTCTGGAGCCCAGCGCCAACTGCTTATCTGATGATACATCGGGTGGACAGAGCCCACCCGCCCGCGCCCGCGCTCGCGCTCGCGTCCGCACCGACGCACGCGGCACGCACGCACGCCTCTGGGCGCTCGCTTACGCGGTACCGTCGCCGCCACGCCCCAGGCAACGAGGCCACCCAGGGGACCAACCCAGTCACGCTGTACACAAGTAGGTGGACGCCTCCACACAGAGACGGGCGCGATGGCGCCTGGTGCAGCAACAACAGCTCCCGCAACAGCAACGCAAAGCACTCACTTGCCCGGGCCATGGCCGCAACCTCCAGCGCACTCTTGAAATGTGGAGACGCGCACACCAGCTCAGCCCCCAACTGCCACCAAACTGCACACAAGGGATTGCCACGCACACGCACGCGCAAACGGAAGTGCACCTCCGTCCTGCCGCTGAACATCCATCCACACGTGCGGCACCCAACGACAATCTTGGCGCCACGGCGCCGCCTCCACCCGGGCAGCAGACGTTTTGCAGCCACTGCAGCAACTCCTCCCCACGCTACGCAGAGGAAGGCCTCCCTGACGCTGGTCTACTGGGCGGCCCAGGCGATTGCCTCGTTCTACAGGCCAGACTCTGCAAGCACGAGCGACCTTTCAGGCCCTTCCCGGCCATCCACCGATGCCGCCCACCGGCGGCACACACACGCACATGCCACGCGTGCGAGGGACGAGCGATGAAGGCGATGCGGCGGGAGCGGACGCGGCATGCGCACGCGGCACGCGCCAACCCGCGCGCATCTGGGCATGACGAGGCGCGCCAAGCACCCGAAAGCACACCACGCGCCGCTGGCGACCTCAATGCGAGGCGCACGCCGGGCACGGCTCTGCGAAACGAGCGAAGGCGAGGAGGGACACGCAAAGCACTAAATGCACGAGCAGGAGGGCTGGAAGAACCCCCCATCCGCAGACGCACGGCCGCACATGCCGCACACACACGCCCATGGCCATGGTCCGGGAGGCACGCCGCCGCCACCACCCCTGGCAATGCCCAGGGGGCCGCACCATCATATCCTTACCCATGGCACATGGTCCGGCGCCGAATCCGGCAGCACGACTAACGGGCGCGCGAGCTATACGTCATCCACAGGTCCGCCCTCGACGCCAACGCCCACACGCTGCACGCTGCCTCGTCCGCGCGCCACGCAGCGTCCGCCTCCACCTCGCAGGCCCCTCCTACATCAAACTGCACCTCGCCCCACGCACGAAACGAAAGACTGCTGGGAGCGTGCGCCCCGCACGCTAGAGGCTGCTCCTCATCAAACTCGCACCCACAGCACCAGAGCGCTACTCAAGGAGCGTGCCTTTGCGCGCAAAGCTGCTGCCGCACACCTTGCCTAACTCGTCCCAAATCAAGCAAGCCCAAGCTCCTTGAGACTTCAGACGCAACAGACCCACACCGCCCGCCGCCTCCCACGAGCGCTGCTGCTCCTCCCCCTCCTCGTCGTCCTCCTCCTCCTCAGTCGGCAGAGACGTCCAGCACGGACGTCCGTCCTGACGAGCCGGCCAGCAGGGCCACAGCACAACGCGCTGCACGCGGCGCGCAGCTCCTCCTCCTCCTCCTCCTCCTCCTCCTCCTCCTCCTCCTCCTCCTCCTCCTGTGGACAGACCTATCCAGGGCTGTGGCAGCAGGTACAGCTCCACGTGCCCATGGTGCTCGTCCTCCTTGTTGCTCAATCGGCAGAGATGTCCAAGTCGATGTCAATCAGCAAGTCCAGGCCAATCAGCTCAAAGTCGGGCATCTCGGCGTCGCCGCCAATCACCAGCGCGCCCGGCCGCTTGTGCGCCAGGTTCTGCTCCCAGTCGCCGCCCGCCGGCGCCGCCGGCGCCGGGCCCGCCGCGCCGCCGCCGGCCACCGCGCCGGGCCCCGCCGCCGCCGCCGGCGGCACCGGCGCCGCGCCCGGCAACCCGTCCGCCGGGCCAAGGGCCTCTGAGGCGGGCGGCACCACGCCTGCGCCGCCGCCGCCACCACCACCCAGCGCCTCTGGCGGGATGCCAGAGGGCAGCGGCGGCGGCGCCGGCGACGCGCAGCACAGCACGCCGGGCGCCGCGACGACGCTGCCCACCCGCCTCCTGGGCACCTTGATGGGGCCGCGGCGGGCCACCGTCGCGCCCTGCGGCTTGCCGGCCATGCAGACGCCAGGCGCGGTGGCCGCCGACCCCAGGCAGCTGTCGAGCGCCGCTGCTGGGCTGCCGGACGGCGCACCGCCCAGCCAGGACAGCGGCGCGGGCGGCGACGCAGCGGGGCCCATGGAGTCCGGCGCGCACGGCGTGGCTGCCGGTGCGATGGCGTCGCCGCCGCTGCAGGCCCGCCCCGCGTCGCGCGAGTCCCCTGCCGAGGGCAGCGCGTGCGCTAGGTTGCTGCCGCCGCCGATGCCGAGCCCAGGGGCGGAGAGCGGCTGCGACCGCTCCGGCGGCGGCGGCACCACGGCGGCCGCGGGCGGCGCCGCCGGCGGGCCGCCCGCCGCGGCGCGGCGGGAGCGCGCCGGCGGCGCGCCGCGCCCGGCGGGCGGAGCCTGCGCGCCCGTGCTGCCGCTGTCTGGCGCGTCAAAGCCGAGGGCGCCGGGCGCGGCGTCGCCGCCCCTGTCCGCGGCGGCCGGCTTGCCGCCAAGCGACGATGCGGCGCCGCGGCGGCCGCGCGCCGCCGCCGGGCGAAGTGCGGCGGCGGATGGCGTGGTGGTTGGCAGGCCGGCCACGTTGCTGCTCGCCACGCTCAGTGCGTCGTGCTCCTCCTCCACCACCTCGCCCTCCTGCTGCTCCTCTGCCGACGGCGCTTCTGCCGCGCCTCCAAACGGCGCGCCCTCCTCCTCGCCGCCGCCGCCGCGAGCCAGCGTGCCCTTCGTCGCCGCCCGCAGCGCCGCCGCCGCCGGCGACGGCGACGCCGACGCGCCGCCCTTGCGCCGCGACGCAAACTGCAGCGCCCCGCCGCCGCCGCCGCCGGCGACGCCCTCATGCGGGGCGCCGAAACCGCCGCCCTCGCCGCCGCCGCCAGAGCTCAGCGCGCTGGCGATGGCGCTGGCCTGCCGCACCACATACGACGGCGACGGTCGCGAACCCGGCGCCGCGCTGCTGCCGCCGCCGTCGCCCTCCGCCGCGCCGCCGCCGTACGCTGACGGCGACGGCGACTTGACCTCCGGCGACGCGCCGCCGCCGCCGCCGTTTGCAGAAGCGATGACGGGAGAGGCCGCGGCGCCGCTGGTGAGCGAGGCGGAGGAGGCGGGCACCGATGGGCTGCGGCTGGAGGACTGCTTGCGGCGGTTTTCCTCGCGGAGCAGGCGCTGCAGCCGCTGCTGGTGCTTGAGCAGCTCGGCGACTGGCTCTGGGAGCGGTTGCGCTGAGTCAGCGGCGGTTGCCGCCTCGGGGGATGCGGAGGGGGAGAGCGTGTTTGGGGCGCCGGGGCTGGCCGAGGGCGGCGAGGCGGAGGAAGGGCGGGCGCTGCGGGCGCTTCGGAGCGCGCGGGCCGCCTCGCGTGACTGGCGGGCGATGACGGCGGCGGCGGCAGCGGCGGCGAGCGGCAGCGGGCTGGCGGGGGGCGAGCTGGAGGAGGTTGCGGCGATGGTGAGG
>VFQP010006216.1_pt1 | contig 19885 bp, 10 predicted proteins | sample 3512351 | NCBI WGS metagenome assembly VFQP01 (sample SAMN10412372, study PRJNA504923) | tailings metagenome | isolation source: Relicate 1 Philex TSF1 revegetated site | place: Philippines: Tuba, Benguet | collected 2017-08-29
AGCAAAACCGCCAGCGCCTCCTTCGGTTTGGTGATGCCGTGGCCGAAGCCTTTGTAGACGATCATTTCGACGGGAACACCGCGATCCTCTAAACCCTGGCGCAATTCGTAGCCGTTGGCAATGGGTACGCGCTTATCGAACTCGCCATGCTGGATCAAGGTTGGGGTTTTGGCTTCCAGGATCTTGGTCATGGGCGACGTCTTCAGATAGATGGCCGGATCGTCCGCAGGGTCGTCGCCCAGGTAGCGCAGAGTAAAAGTGGTGATGTCGGTGTTGTAGTAGTACGTCGCCCAGTTCGAGATGCCGGCGCCGACGCTGACCGCGCGGAATCGTTTCGAGTGCGTGGTCAAGAAGGCCGAGATGTAGCCGCCCTGACTCCAACCCATGACGCCCACCTTGGCGGGCTCCACCCAGCCTTTGGCGATCAAATGGTCCACCCCGCTCTCCACATCCCAGGCGTCGCCGACGCCCAGATTACGGCGGTTCAATTTCCGGAAGGCTTCGCCATAGCCGGCGCTGCCACGATAGTTCACACGCAAGACGAGGGCTCCGCGCGCCGTCCACACATCGATTGGGTAATAGCGTGGGTGAACAAGCTGCGGGCGGTCGATGCCCGTCGGGCCTCCGTGGATCACGCAGAGCAGAGGATACTTCTTCGCAGGATCGAAATCGCGCGGTTTTGAAAGCACGCCTTCAATGAGCGTGCCGTCCTTGCTTTTCCAGGAGATTACTTCGTCGATGGGGAGTGTCCATCCCGCGGTTTGCGCCGTCGAATCCGTGAGCTTTTTGGGCCCCCAGTTTTCCAGGCCGCTTACGTAAACTTCGCTGAGAGAGTCCGCACCCGCAGCAGTGAACGTGGCGCGCTTGGCGTCTTCACTTAGGCTCAGGCCGCCGGCGATGGAGGTCGAAGAGACTTGGCGTATGGTGGCGCTTTGCGGGTCGACTCTATAGACGTGCGCCTGTGTGCGTTGCATACCCGTGAAGTAGATGCCGCCGACTTTCCAAGCCACCAAGTTTGGCTGCTCGTCGAAAGAATCGGATACGGAGCGAACTTTGCCGCCTTCCGCGGAAACGACTGCGATGCGCGCGTTGGCGATGGAATCGAGCGGATTGGCCATCGTGGATATGAACGCGATGGACTTGCCGTCGGGCGACCATGTTGGCGAACGGTCCGAGCCTTGCTGATCGACAATGCGGCGAAGCGATTTGGCGGCAACCTGGATCACAAAGATGTCCGAAGTGGATTGCTGAATCAGATCGGGATTCTTCGTCGCGGAAAACGCGATACGAGTTCCGTCAGGTGACCATTCCAGGGTGCCAAGGGAGAAGTCTTTGCCGTCGGTGAGCGCGGCGCCAGCCTGAGGCTCATCCATCAGAGGCACGATCCACAAGTGCGAATGCGCGTATTCGCGGCGAACCACATCGAAGTTTCCGAGCGCCTTCTGCCTCTCTTCGGGCGGCTTCGGCGTGGCTAGATAGGCGAAGCTCTTTCCATCCGGCGCCCACTCAAATTGCGAAATGGAAGTATCGGATTTTGTCGCTTGCCGCGCTTCGCCGCCGTTCGGCGCAATCAGGAAGATTTGATTCTTGCCGCCTTCGCGATCACTCAGGAAGGCGATCCATTGTGAATCCGGCGACCATTTGGGTTGGTCGGAGGATTTCTTGCCGCGTGTCAGTTGCCAGCGACGCCCCGTTGCTACTTCCGCCACGTGTATCTGTGTGACAAAGGCATTCTGCTCCATGTCGGCTTCGCTCTCGGTGTAGGCGACGTAGCGGCCATCCGGGGAAATTGTGGAGGACCCGATGGTGCGTACGCGGATGAGCTGCTCCAATGATGGCGGCGCCGCCATCAAGAGAGCACTCCAAACAAGCGGGAGCGTGAAGGCAAGGAGTCGCATGATGCGCAGTATAGCTATCCTGAAGTTTGCAATTACTTCCTTGGCGCCTGGTGGAAGATTACCACCGCCTCCCCTCCGATTTCTATACTTTGATGCAGCCAGAAGGCGTGGGCCGCGACCACGCCTTGATCCATGCGAATATAGCCTTGGCCAGCGATTTGGGTCTGGAATCTTCGACGGACTTCGCTAGATACTTCAACGGCCACGCGACCTTTCCAGGCTTCCGCCCGCTCGCCATGGTTTACGCAGGGCATCAATTCGGTAGCTACGTGCCACGGTTGGGAGATGGCCGCGCACTGCTTATCGCGCAAGTACGGGGCGTACGCGACGGGCTTTTCGACCTGCAATTAAAGGGCTCCGGGCGCACGCCCTATTCGCGATTCGGGGATGGCCGGGCGGTGCTGCGCTCCACGATCCGGGAATACTTAGCCGGAGAGGCGATGCACGCACTTGGCATCCCGACGTCGAGAGCGCTCTGTTGTGTTGCGACGCACGAGGGCGTCTTGCGTGAAAGGCTCGAGCCGGGCGCGATCCTAACGCGAGTCGCTCCATCGCATGTCCGCTTCGGGCACTTCGAATACTTTCATTACACGAGACGGCCCGACCTCGTAAAAACCTTGGCCGATTTCGTTATCGAGGGACATTTTCCAGAACTTGTAGGGCAGCCCTATGAGGAATGGTTCCGCGATATCGTGCGCCGCACCGCGCACCTGATTGCGTCGTGGCAGGCTGTTGGGTTCGCCCACGGCGTCATGAATACCGACAACATGTCGATCCTCGGGTTGACCTTGGACTATGGGCCCTATGGTTTCCTTGAGTCCTTCGACCCAGGTTTCATCTGCAATCACTCCGACGAAGGTGGCCGCTACTCTTTTGAACGCCAACCGGAGATCGCCAAGTGGAATCTATGGGCGCTGGCGAATGCCCTGGTAAGTCTGGCTCCCGTCGAAGCTTTAAGCGAAGTATTGCAGAGCTTCGATGGCGAATTTTATGAGCGCTACGTTGCGTTGATGCAAGGCAAGGTTGGGATTACAGATATGGGCCTGATCGCAGCCTTGTTGGAATTGATGCAAAAGGCCGCCGTGGACTATACGCTTTGCTTGCATCACCTCGGCGCTCCCGCGCAAGAATGGCTTCGTCTCTTTCCAGACTCGCATCGTGAAGCGGCTTTGGCGTGGCGCACTCGCTACGAGGCGATTCCAGACCGCGCACCACGGAATCCGAAATACATCTTGCGAAATTGGGTGGCGGAGACAGCCATTCGAGCGGTTGAGGATAAAGGCGATCTCGACACGATGGATCTCATTTTTCGTATGCTGCAGGCTCCCAACGTTGCGCAGGCCGAGTTCGAGCAGTACGCTACAGCCGCGCCCCTTCTGGCTTGGAGCTTCAGCGATAGATACGGAGAATTCCCCACAAGACCACTAGAGGTGGGCCCAAGAACAAGACGTGGGCCACAGCATGGATCATCGGACCGGGTTTCAGAAAGTAAAGAAGCCCCGCGGCGAATAGCGCTCCAATGCCCGTGCAAGCGCCAGCGAAGGCGGAGATGACGTTGGCGAAGTTGCCGGCAATGACGCCTACGGATTGTCCATGGGGGCGGAGGAGTGCGAAGCCTAGTAGCAGAAGAGTGGTCAAGACGCTGATGGCCGCAGAGACTTTTAGGCTGAGCGGCAACGATGTCATGCGTTTTCGCGGAGAAGATGTTCGCAACCGCGTACGGTGAGGGCCATCATCGTCAACGTCGGATGGTAGCTGCCGGTGGTGGGGAAAACGCCGCCGCCGAAGACATACAGGTTTTTGATGTCGTGAGTACGGCAGTATTGATCCACCACGCTTTGCTTCGGATCCGTGCCCATGCGGCAGGTGCCGACCTCGTGAATCAGGCCACCCGGAACGGACATATTCTTGCCCGTGCTGAGGATCTCGCCTCCCGCCGCGGTGAAGATCTCTTTCATCATTTCCGCGCCGTCTTGCCACACCGCTTTGTCGTTGTCGCCATGGGTGCAGGAAATGCGGAGCACTGGAATGCCCCAGGCGTCCTTCTTGTCGGGGTCGATGCGCACGTGATTTTCGTGGCGAGCCAACATCTCGCCCGCCGACATGTAGATGCGCGCATAGGCGGGGAAATTCTTGCGAATGGATTCCTTCAAGCTGTTGCCGAAGCCCGGCGTCGATAGCGCATAGCCGGGGCTAGAGGTCTGGCCGCCGCTCATGCTCATGCAGTAGCCGCGAATGAACTTCGGGTTTTTCTCTTTGAGATTGCGGAAGTTGGGAATGAAAGCACCGCTGGATTTGCCGTCGTCGTGCCTGGCCGCGGCGCCACGCATTTGTGGGAAGAAGCCGGTGACGCTAGCGCCGGCGAGTTGGTCCATGAGGTAATGGCCGAGTACGCCGCTGGAATTGGCCAGGCCTCCGTTTGCGGAATTCAGCAAGATGCGCGTGGACTCCAGCGTGGAAGCGGCTATGATGACGTACTTGGCGCGGGCTTCGTACTCTTGTTTGTTCTGCCGATCAATGTAAGCCACGCCGCGAGCGCGGCCGTCGTCGCCCATGAAGATGGAACGGACGATGGAGTCAGGGCGCAAGGTCATGCGATTGGATGCTTCCGCGTAAGGAAGCGTGGAAACGATGGAATTGAACATCGCGCCAACGTCGCAGCCTTGCACACATGCGCCGCAGAAATGGCAAGCGGCGCGTCCCTTATGTGGTCGAGTTAATTGCGCGAGACGGCGTTGTGTCACGGGTAGACCCATGCGCTGCGCGGTGCGCTTGAAGATCATCTCCGTGCAGTTGTAAGGCATGCCAGGCAGAAACTTGCCGTCGGGCAGTTGCGGGAAGCCTTCGACGTAACCAGAGACGCCGATGTGTTCTTCAACGTAGTCGTAATAGGGCGCGATGTCGGCATAGTTGATGGGCCAATCGGGGCCGTAGCCGTCGCGGGAGCCGGCCTTGAAATCGTAGTCGCTGAAGCGGTGTGAGGCGCGGGCCCAGTGCAGCGAGCGGCCGCCGACGATGCGCGAGCGCAGCCAGGAGAAGGGTTTGCCGGGATCTGTCGTGAAGGGATGGTCGGGGTGGTTGGTCCACATGAGGGGAAGGCGGTCGCCGCCCCGATCGGGACGGCGGCGTTCGGGCGCAAGGCCACGAGTTGGTTGTTGCCAAGGCCATTCATGGCGGGCGAAATCGCGGCCGACGACGGGCATCGGGCCGGCGTCGAGAACGAGCACCTTCATGCCACCTTCTGTTAATTGCTTGGCGGCGAAGCCTCCGCAGGGACCGGTGCCGATGATGATGGCGTCGAAGAGTTCCTTAGGGGTGTCGCGCGTAAACTTAGGCGTCTGCATGTTAGTTGGCTTCCTCACTCTGATGTTCCGGATGAGTGCAGGGCGGATAGTAGGGTTGCGGCACGATGCCCTTGTATTCGAGTTCTTTCAAAAGGCCGAGCGGCGAAGTGTAATAGCCGGAAATGGTTTGGGTTTTGAGCCGTGCAAAGAAACGGTGGAGTTCCGTTGTGGGGTTCTTCTCGCTTGCGGCCATCGCCGCCAGAATAGTTTCGCGTTGGGCTGGATTGCATTGGCTGAATGTCCGCTTGTGGAGGCGCTGGGCTTCGGCTTCGACGGCGTTTAAGCCTGAGGTCCAAGCCGCTTGTGTCGCGGCGCTAGCGTTAGCTACAAAGTCGTCAATGAAGGCTGGTACTTTCGCTTCGCGCGCGCCGCCGGAGTGAGCATCGGTGGGAAGAATCCGCTCGGAGAGGTCGTCGATGATAGCGAGCTGGGCGGGGTTGAAGAAGCGTTTCTGCCGCGCTGGGGTGGCGGGAGATGGATTGTGTTGGTGCTCCTGGGCGGCAAGCGGGACGGTGGAAATCGCGATTAACTCGACGGCTGTACGGCGCTGCATATGGGGAAGCTTATCGTAGTCGTTCACCCAAGGAGAAAAAATAATTCGTGCTGATTCGAAAGGGGTTAGTTAGGTTTGGCGTTACCCGAAGCCTTGCTGCGCGGGAAGTGACCGGTATAGTCGCTGGCGAAAGGATTTCCAATGCCTGAGATTTTGACGAAACTACAGCCGAACCGCACGATGCAATTGCGCGGCTTTGATGCGTTCGGTGCCGCCGCGGCGCTGCACAGCGCGACCGCCAATAGTTTTACCGTAAGCGGAGTGTTCCGCGATAGCGCCGATTTTGCGGTGCTTGTCTTGTACGATGCGGACAATTTTTACGAGCACGCGAGTTTGAAGTACTTGCCCGACTTCGACTTTTCACAACTGACTTTGAGTTTCGACGTGAAGTACACGGGCCTGCGGCCTATCGATTCCCCACGCTACGCCACGATCGACTGGCCTTATCTCGATGTGATTCGCGAGGATAACTCTACCGCGCGTATTCGGCTGAGCGATCACGCAACATTGGCTAACGGCAACTATACGAAGGCCTCCACGGCATTCACGATTGTGGACAACGACCTGAAGCAGTACGACCGCGTCACGCTTTGGTACATGAACTTCGCATTTGACTACCTGGTGCCGCAAGTGGAATGCGCATACGCGTTTGTGGGCGCGGGCACGGGAACAGTCCACAGCATCACCGTGAATGGCGTGGACTACACTCACGTGGAGACCGCGACTGAAACCAATACTTCGATTGCGGAGGCGTTGCGCGATCTTGTAAATGCCTCACCGTTATTGCAGGCGAACACCGAGCCCGCGAACCAAGTGAATCTGCGGGTGAAGACCGACAACGGGGCGGCGATCACGGTTACGAGTAGCGCCAGCACGGCGGAACATACTTTGTATGCCGTAGGGAAGCAGACGGTGGCGGCGAACCTCGCCAATCAGATCAACCTTGTGGATTGGAGCGGATTGCAGATCACGCTTCCTCTCGAGGCTACAGCGTCTAATGGCGTGCTCACTGTGAAATGCACCAAACCTGGAATCGATGGAAACGCGATCACAATGTATTCAGTGGCCAAAACCGCTTCCCTGCGAGCTGAAAGCGTGCTGTCGGCTTTTGAACCGAACTGCTGGCATGCCCCCTTTACAGGCGGATCGAGTGATGTGACATGGACGGTGAACCTGGGGTTCAACGCGCTGGGCGTGCCCGCGATTCGGCAGATGTGGCTGACTTTCGCACCGCCCTTGCCCGATGGCGAGGCGTTCGATTCCACCGAGTGGAAAGCCGAGTTTACGAACTGGAATGTGAGCGGACCAGCTTCGCAATGCGAATTGAAGGTAGCTGCGCCTGATAGCGTGCGAGTGGAGGAGAACTCGTCCTGGTGTAAGTACACGGGAAGCTGGAGTCAAATCGTGGGTTTCTATTCGGGTGGATTCTGCAAGAGAAGTTCCACGCCGGGAGACAAGGTAGAGATATTCTATTCTTCGAATTCCGTCCACGACCTGTACATTGGCACGACGCTATTCGCGGACCGCGGGCGCGTTGGCGTACGGTTGGATGGCGACGAGCGGACACTGCACAATTTCGCGGTTAGCGCGGAAGCGCCAATTTATGCAAGGCGGAAATTGCGGTCCAATGTCGCTCCCGGGCGGCATAATGTGGTGATCGATCTTGATAACGCCGCGACTTTCGACTTCGATTTCCTGGAGGCTGCGGTACCTGGCGATGTGCCCGCGCCCCTCCCAGCGCGTGACCATGCCAGCCCTGCGCTCGATTACTCCACGGACCACACCTACAAGCTGCCGCCCGCAAGGATTCATTGGATCTTCGATCAACTTGGATTCGCGGCCCCCATGAATGAATACCTCGGGGTCTTTTGGTGGAACGAGCGCATGCGGGTGGGTGGTGTGATTCCTTCCGCCACGATCAGCTTGAGCGGCGCCTTCACGGCGGGAGATCAGATCATCGTGGACATTGGCGGTAGCCCAGCCGGCAAGACTGTATTTCCGCATGAGAACTTTCATGTGATCGCCAAGCACCTCACCGCTTTCATCAATGAGAATCTTGTAGGCGTTTGGGCTTCCCATACGACCGATAGCATTACGATCACCGCGCGTTCTCCGCAGGCGGCGTATGCGTTCCCAATCTCCGTCGATGTTCAAAGTTCGGGTGGCGCGGCGACCTTGACAGGATCATTATCCGGCGGACAGATGGGCACTTGGACGGTGGATAGTAACGCAGCGAATCCGTTGAACCGGGCCGCCCGAGACTGGCACGCGGACTTTTTCGCAGGGGCGGCCTCGCGAAACAAAGAACTGGTGATTGCGTGCTCAATGGAATTGGTGAACCCGCCATCCGGTTTTGCGGCCGTTTTTCCCGACGGGCAGCCGGTCGTAACTGACGTAGGCTTTGCCAGCCTACACTCCACGCACTGCACCTTTAACACCGCCATGCGCGAGTTTCAGAAAAAGGTTTATCTGGCGCTCGCCAACTTGCAGGCGAACGCAGGGCTGACCCCCACGCTGCAATTCGGGGAATTCCTCTGGTGGTTCTTTACAAACGAACGGCCGACGAATCCCAACGGAGGAATGGGCTTCTACGATCCGGAAACCACCGCTGATGCCAACGCAACGCTGGGCAGGGCATTGCACGTCTTTCGCAAGCCCACCGATTCGCCCATGGTGAATGGCGGAGCCGATGCGGTCTTTTTGCGAAATAAGTTGCGAGACCATATCGCCGCATTGCGCGCGCACGTGTTGGCCACGCATCCTTCGGCACGATTCGAGTTGCTATATCCCTACGACGTAAATCATCCGGTTCCGGCGGGTGTGCATAGCCTCGGCGGAGCCTTGAACCGCTTCGTCAACTTTCCTGCCGAGTACGAATCGAAGGCTACCAGTGGACTGGACACGATCAAGATGGAGGCGCTCGACTTCGGAGCATGGACTCGTTCGCTAGATCTGGCAAGAACCGCGATTGAGTTTCCCTTGGTGCTCGGATGGCCTAAGGATTCGGTTCGTTATCTGGTTCCGGTTTTTCGCAGCGGAGGCGCTTGGGAAAAGGAATACTTGGAGGCGAAGGGACAAGGGATTCCGGTGATCAACTTCTGGGCGCACGACCATGTCAATCTCTATAGCCTGAACTGCCGGGAGCCGGTGGCGCAGACGGCCGTGCAGGCAGCTTAATCGCCTGATATGCAGGCTCACGGCGGGAAGCCCGTGGGCCTGCTTGTGGGAAGCTCAAGAAAGAAGCATGATTGCAATCGTTGGCGGTGGCTTGGTGGGTTTGTGCGCGGCGTGGGAGTTGGTACTCCGTGGGAAACAAGTCAGGATTTATGAGGGGCAAGACGCCCGGAAGAGTGCGCACATGCGTATGCGGTTGATGTCTGCGGCAAATTCAGGGGAGCAAGGGGTGAGCACTACTCTTGTTGCAAGCAGCCCTGCATCGAGGCATGGGGTGAGTTCTGAGGATGATGCTGCAGCTACACGACAAGGTAGATTGTTTTCATCTTGTTCACCTTGTTCATCTTGCTCACCGAAGGGGGGGAGGGTGTGTGATGGGATGGGTTGCTGTAGTGTACACATGATGATGTCAACACCACTGTGTGCGTGTGTGTGTGTGTGTGTGTGTGTGTGTGTGTGTGTGTGTATGAATATGTACATGTATGTAATGATACACACACACAGATGTATGTAATGATACACACACACAGATGATGGGAGTGAGTATGATGGCAGGGAAGATGATGAGAGTGACATCAGTGGGTTTAGTGATGAAGGAGCTGCACGCAAACGAAGAGCAATACGGTAAAGAGGGGGATGTGTTTTGCATGGGCATGTGTTTTGCATCAATACGTACATTCTATGCACACATGCACACACAATCTATATCTACATTCTATACACACCCATACTCACACACACGCTATACATACCTTCTACACACACATACTCACCTAGGCACTATATACACACACTCTCTATACACACCCACAGCAAGCGGTATAATCTGTTACCAGGGGCAAGAAGGAGCACAAGGGCCAATACACGTGATGATGGGTACTTGGTGTTGCCTGACACTCGCCGAACACGTCATGTTGCGGTAGGTGTGAGATGTGCAGTGCAGTGTATGGGGTAGTGTATGATTGTGTTGTGTATGGTGTGTGGTCTAGGGTGCACCATGCACTATGCACTGTAGTGTTTGGTATATAGCATTTTGTATAGTGCACAGCATTTGTATTGTACATAGCACGAGTTGTGTATGCTTGTGCAGCTATGCCTCTCACCCTATGGTGTTGCCACACGCATGAACATACAAGCATGAATGTACCCACTCATCACAAACCCTGTATTCCCAATCTCCCCTCCCCCCTCGAGATGTATCCCCACACATCCACATCCCCATTGCACTCTACACATTGCACTCTACACATCCACATCCACATTGCAACCACAACACTCATTGCACACAGGAATCTTCTGCGGCACATTCCCAAGATGCAACAGACCTACCTGCAAGTGACATGGATGTGGATGAGCAGGAGGGTGGTCAAAACGGTGTTGGGTATGACGATGATGAGATGACAATGGAGCGTCATGTGCCACAGGAGGAACAAGCTGCCATCATTGCTGAATTAGGTATTGGATCTGAGGAGCTGGGAAGGAGGGAGAGTGAGTGTAGTTTGTACATATGCATACCCCTCCTCCCCACAATACCACTTCCCCCACCACCGAAACCACTCCCTCCCCCACACCAAATCCTCCCCTCCCCCACACCAAATCCTCCCCCCCACCACACCAAAACCACTCCCCTGCACACAAACACACACAGAGTCAAGTTGGGAGTTGGCAGTTGTATTTGACTTCCTCCACCTGTTTCGGAAGCACCTCGGTGGTCTTGCCTCAGAGGACCTGTTGTTGCTGCCCAAGCAATTGACTGAGGAGCTGGTGACCTCAACTGGGAGTGAGGGGCTGCTGGCAATGATACACATGGTGGGTGTTGTTGTTCAGGGGGGGATATGTGTGCATGTGTGTGTGGAGGGGAAGAGTGGGGGGCGTGTGGGTGTGGGTGCGTATGTACACCGTGTGCGTGTTTCTACCAACACAATGCAAAACAACACATGATGCAATACACAACAACAACAACAATGTATTAGTGGTGTATTAGGAATGCAACATGCACAGACCATCATATTATTCTACAACTTGCACACACCATTGTATTCACGATATTCACACACCATTGTATACATGATAATACAACATGCACACACCATTGCATTCATTATAATACGACATGCACACAACATACCCATATTCCTGCAACCCCCAGGAGCTCCTCAATGGTGTTTCCCACAAGGGGGGCTTCACTGAGCTGACATGGCAGGCATACCTCGCGCTGAGGGCCCGGTATGAGAAGGTTCTAGTGGATGGTGAGCTGCAACCATTGTTTAAAGCACGCAAGGGCATGGAGGCATATGTGTATTGTCGGTTACCTGCCATGCACCGGTATGTTGGGGGGTGGGGTCCTGTGTGTGTAGGTTCATGTGTTTGTTTGCTTGTTTGTTTGTTTGTTCATGTGTAGGTGTATGTTCATGTTGTGTGAGTGTTTGTGTTTGTTCATGTGCATGTGTTTGTGCATGTGTTCATGCATCTTCATGTGTATGTGTTTGTGCATGTATGTGTGGATGTGTGCATGTGTTCATGCATAATCATGTGTATGTGTGTTTGTCCCCCCCCCCCACTCTTGGGCCCCTACTAAGCACACACACCCCTCTCTTTTCACATCCACACAGGCTCAAGTTGCTTCGGTTTGCATGTGAGTTACGTGCTGAGCGTGATGATATTCGTCAACGTATTGATGCCGCTGCAGAACCACCCAAGGTGTGTGTGGTTAGGTGTGCATATGTGTATGCATGGATGTGGGTGTTTGTTTTATATCTATGTTCCAACATGTGTGTTCCAACATGTGTGTTTGTTCATGTGTGTTTTACATGTGTATTGTGCAGTGTGCACTTGTGTACTTGTGTATATGTGCATTTATTGCTGCTGTCCATCATAGCACATGCATCCATGCCAACCCACAATCACCCTCTTGCAAACACCCTCTCACCAATACCCTCCCCCCTTTTCCCCCTTTGAACACAAACAGCCACCCAAGCAGGAGGGGCGCCCCAAACGAGGTGTTCCCCCACCCCCACCCATTGAAACCCTCGACACATTCCGGAAAGCACCTGTCGGCACTGATGCTCAGCTGCGTCGACACTACTTCATAGACTTTATGGAAAGTGCACATCATCCCCTGCTGTTTCGTGAGGGGAAGAGTAGGGCCCAGCCAATGCTGCCGGAGCCGGAGCCCCCTGCCCCTCATGAAGATGTGATGCCAAAGGCAAAGGGACGACAAAAGGTATGTGAGTGTGTGTGTGAGAGAGAGAGAGTGTGTGCGGTGGGGGAAAGGGGGGGGTTGTACGTATGTGTGGAGTGGGAGTGAGGATATGGCGTATATTGTGTAGTTGTTTTTCGTGTACATGTATGTATTGTATACGAATATGGCAGAGTGTACATATGTGTATATACAGATCATGATGACCCCACTCCTCCTCATACAACACCACCCACCACCCTATCACAGAAAAAACCACCACTCATCAAGCCTCAATTCACATTCAAAAAAGACAAGGGGGGCAGCCGCACCCAAGACGACACACATGGTGATTGGGAAATGGTGGCGCAGAGTGCAGAAGAATTTCGTCTCCTGGCCGACCAATGGGCAGCCAGTCGTAACCGAGGGGAAAAGGAAATGGCTGCATGGCTGCAAGAAAGCGTGCTACCCCTGCTGGAAGTGAGGGAGGCTGAGTTGGAAAGAAAACAGAGGCAACAGCAGCGGTTACGAAGGCAGATTGGGTCGTCGGCAGTGGTGGGGTTTGGGGGGGGCGGGGTTGCGGGGGAGCGACGGTATGTGTGGTGGTGGTTTGGGGGGGAGTGTATGCTGCATGAGGGAGATGGGAGTCGGTGTACACGCATGTGTACTTGATGTAAACCAGTGCACCAGTAATGCACCCACCATTCCAACAAACACACCATGATCACACACCATGATCACACACCACACCACCACGCACACAGTGCACGTCGCCCCACGATCAACTATGCACAAGATGATTACGATAGGCAAATTAAGCAAGCCATCAGGCAATCTGAACGTGAGGCTGAGGAACGATATCAAGCAAAACGTGCAGTGGCGGCAGCTGCCATGGCAGATGCTCATGCCCATCTGGTGGTTGCTGCTTCCGGATCCAAGGATGCCCAGGCGGTACATGGTGCAGCTACTGGACATCAGGCAGCAACAACGGGGTGGGCATCGGGAGGACGAGGGCGTGGTGGTGATGGTGGGCAGGGTGAGCATACCTCCATAATTTCGGATTGCTCAAACGGCAAACCCAAAGTAATATTATATTCGATGGTATTCTCAAAAATTTCGGGCTCTTGAGGAAACAATGTTACTGTTTCAGACAGTACGCCCAAGTCGTCGAGAGGCTTGCCATCCAGTACAATGCTTGTCCCTTTTTCGGCTTCATAAAGCCCCCGTAACAAAGCCAGCAAAGTACTTTTGCCTGACCCACTTTCTCCAATAAAAGCAATACGTTTACCTTTTTCGATATTCAACTGAAGATTATGCAATGCCTGCGACTGGCTATTGGCCTGATATACCTCGCGATGAGAAAAGTTCAAGTGTTTAATCTCCAATTTTTGCCAATGTTCAGGCAAAATATCAACGGCCTCGGGGCGATGTTGCTGACGATACGCCTCTGCAATACTCCTCGCTGTTTGAACATCGGTATTGTGTTGAATAATTTGAGTATACAGCCAAGCTACATCATGAAAAACACTCGTGAAGTTATTAACATAGCCCAATAGCGTTACTAATCCGCCCACCAAAAAGACTTTTCCTACCTCCCAATGCTGATAAACATAGCCTATCGTAATAACCACATAAATCAAGCCTACCAGCATATCAGCCACAAACCACTTCCATTCGTTTAATACTACTTGTTTTCTGAAAGGCTTAAATACAAAAGCTATTTTATCGGACAGGCTATTTTCCATACGCTTTTCTAGGCGTAAAGTAATTACCGTAATAATATTTGAAAGGCTATCAAATAAAGTTGACGACACAATATGCTCTCGCTCGTTGGTTTCGTCTAAGGCTTTGATAAAGGGCTTATCAAACTTTGTGATAATCCATATCGTGAGAATACCTAAGAGAATGCCTATAGCTCCAAACAATGGAGAAAAATAGAGCATAGCAATAAACGAGAAGAAAAATTTAGAAAAAGCATGAAGATACATAAAGCCATCTTGAAAAAACGTTTTCAGAGCTTCGTATGCTTTTCTGATACGGTTGATAGTAGCACCGCTGTGGTTATCCTGATGCCATTTTACGGGCAAATGCAAGGTTTGATGATAGAGTTCATGCAAAAAATTACGGCTTAGGTTAAAAGCCAATTCTCGCTCCATAACCCTAGCAATACCATGAAACGACCACTCAAATAAGCGTAAGCCCAAAAAACCCAAGCCATATAGCCATGCATCTTTTAGTACATCTACACCTTTGAGTTGTATCTTGTCGATAAACCAACCGTACCACAAAGGATTAAGAGAGAAAATGATATTGGCAACAATAAACATGGCATACACCAATATAAATCGTTTTTTTTCTTGTTGGGCATATTGCCATGCCGTTTTTAACAGAGAAATATAGGGATTCTTATTCATTGGATGATAGAGAAGATGTTCTTTTGTAGCATTGACCAACCTTTTACTTTGTAGCAATCATTGGCTTGGAACTTTACAAACTTCAAAGCAAAGTTACGATAGATTCCCTTTTTTCTAAATCGAAAAAAAATCTTAATATCAGCTTATTTCTAGTCTTTTAATCTAAGCTTATGCAGAATTTTATTCTAAAATACCTAATAAAAACCACACGCAATTAGACTATTTTTCTTTAAAAGTCCACTTTCAAAGGCTTTTTTTATTATCCAAAACCTATTCATACTTTTGGATAATCAATATTTTTTTATACATTTGAATTATGAAAAATAAATACACAAAAAACACTTTATTGATTATTCAACTCCTCGCACTTGTGTGAGATAAAGGATATTTTGCGTAATTCCAAAAGCCTTTTCTCACTTAGCATCTGAGAAAAGGTTTTTTTTTACCCATTGCAACTGATTTTGTAACCAAAGAAACAACGTAAATCATCAATTTCCCTAAAAAAATCATGAGTCACAAAATTCAAATATTCGACACAACCTTGCGTGATGGCGAGCAAGTACCTGGCTGTCAATTGAACACAGAAGAAAAATTGCAAGTTGCCGAACAGTTAGAGTTACTTGGCGTAGATATTATCGAAGCAGGTTTCCCTATTTCGTCACCAGGCGATTTTCGTTCAGTTGAAGAAATTGCCAAACTCGTTAAGAATGCTACCGTTTGCGGTTTGACTCGTGCTAAAAAAGAGGATATTGATGCAGCCGCAGCGGCTCTAAAACATGCTAAAAAACCACGTATTCATACAGGCATTGGCTCGTCGGATGTTCATATCAAATACAAGTTTAATTCAACTCGTGAAAAAATCATCGAGCAAGGTGTTTGGGCGGTAAAATATGCCAAAAGCTTTGTTGAAGATGTAGAGTTTTTTGCAGAAGATGCTGGCCGTGCAGATTTACAATTTTTGGCTCAATTAACCGAAGCTGTTATCAATGCAGGTGCAACTGTTGTCAACTTGCCCGACACTACGGGTTATTTGTTGCCTCAGCAAATGTTTGAGCGTATCAATTACCTATTTGAAAACGTTCCGAATATTGACAAAGCCATTATTTCGATGCACAACCACAACGACCTTGGCCTTGCTACTGCCAATACCATTGCAGGTATTCAGGCGGGGGCACGTCAGGTAGAGGTTACTATCAATGGTATCGGTGAAAGAGCCGGAAATACTTCGTTAGAGGAAGTAGCCATGATTTTGAATGTACACAAAGACTTAGGCTATACTTCTAATATCAACCCTCAGTATTTGTTTCCAACCTCACAATTGGTATCTAATTTGATGGGGATGAACGTACAAGCTAACAAGGCTATTGTAGGGGCAAATGCTTTTGCTCATTCGTCGGGTATTCACCAAGACGGTTTCTTGAAGCATGCTCAAAACTACGAAATCATGAATCCTGAAGATGTAGGTGTACCTTCATCAGCTATTGTATTAACATCACGTTCGGGGCGTGCGGCATTGCGTCATCGTTTACAATTATTAGGTTTTGATTTTGAAAAACCTGAATTGGATAAGTTATATACACGTTTCTTGTTGATGGCCGATGAGCGTAAACAATTAAACGACGAGGATTTGAAAGAATTAGTAGGGTAAACTATTACTTATCTCCCCAGAACTCAGTACTTCAACTTGTATCTTCCCCTAATTACTGAATAATTATTGACACAGAGTTACACTATAAAATACCTAGTGTAACTTTGTGTATTTTTATACCATTCTATCCAATATTAAGCATTTTTGAACTATATCTAAAAAGCATTTTATGCCCCAAGTCTGAAATGTTTCATTTTCTCTATTCAAGATTCACATTCACTCATAATTTGTAGACACAAAAAAGCCACTTCATACATTCCGAAGTGGCTTTTCCATAAACCCTAAACCAAACTAAATTTATCTATTTTATTATCTTGGCTTTAAGGCAACAAGGTTATTACCTTTTAGCTATTTTTTATCTTTTTTATCTTTATTCGGGTCTTTTTTCTGAACAAGTTCTCCGTCTTTTAATTTTTTAGAAACGGTTAAGTATGGCCCCGAAATAATTTGTTCTCCATCTGTTAAACCACTCAATATTTCGATATTTTCAAAATCTGAAATACCAGTAATTACTTCTCTTAACTTAGCGTGATTGTCTTTTGTTAAAACAAATACCACCTCTTTTACTTTATCTTTCTTAATAACCTTTGGTTCTTCGCTATTATTGCTCGACTCCTCGTCTTTTTTCTCATTTTCTTTTCCTTCAGCAGCTTTAGGATCACGGGTAGTTACAGAGGCTAAAGGTACAGATAACACGCCATTTTTACGGTCGGTAACAATTTCAACAGACGCTGTCATACCAGGCTTTAAAGGGTATGAACGCTTGCCTTTGATTAAGTCGGCATACGAGCTTCTTAAAACCCTAATTTTCACTTCAAATTCAGTAACGGCATCGGTAGAAACAGATGTAGCAGTAGAAGAAGAAAGTCCGTTAGCTGAGCTTGCAATTTCGTATACTAATCCTTTAAATTTACGACCAGAAGCACTATATGAATCGACATCTATAATAACGGTATCATTAAGGCTAACACGGGTAATATCATTTTCGTTCACATTGACACGAACTTCCATTTTGTTTAAATTGGCAATACGAAGCATCTCAGTACCAGCCATTTGAGATGTACCTACTACTCTTTCACCTAGTTCTACATTAAGTTTAGAGATTGTACCGCTTTGAGGAGCATAAATGGTTGTTTTGGTTAAGTTGGTACGAGCCTCTTTCAAGGCTGCCTCCGAGCTTCTTACATTAAATGCCGCAGCTTGTACACTAGCTTTTGCTGATTCCAAATCTTGTTTGGCTACTGCATATTGTGAGTTGAATTGGTCAAAATCTGCATCAGAAATAACTTTGTCGTCGTGTAGCTTTCTGTTACGGTCGTAATCTACTTTTGCTTTTAGCAAACGAGCTTCCGATTGAGATTGCATTGCTTTTGACTGTTCGAGCGATGCTTTGGCAGAGTTTACCTGAGCCTCGGCACGAGCCAATAGCGATTCGTAGTTATCTGGACGAATTTTCAATAACAACTGTCCAGCTACAACAGAGTCACCTTCGCTAATATACAGCCCTACGATTTCGCCCGAAACATCAGGTGATAACTTCACTTCTATTTCTGGCTGTACTTTTCCAGAAGCCGATACACGTTCGACGATATCAACTTTTTTAGCTTTGGCTAATTCTACTTCAGTAGCAGGCTCTTTTCCTATCCAGCCTTGTTTTTTTGCTAATATTAGCCCACCCACTACAACGACAACGAGTACAGCTAGTATTACCCAGATTTTGTTAGATTTTTTCATTATATTAAATGTTTTAATAATGGGCAAACACGTAGAAACATACCTAGTACCATTGAAGTACTAGTGCGTTTTTCGGTCATTTACACACTGTTTTGTTTGGTTAAAAAGTGAGCGGCTTGTTTTGGTAATAATCTAATATCTTGGTTCTAAAAATAAAGTCGTATTTGGCTTGAATCTGATTGGCTTTTGCTTTGTCTAAGTTGGTTTTTTGGAGGTTGTAACTCACAAAGTCGATAGCTCCTGCGTTAAATTTGCTTTCGGCAGCACGGAAAGACTCCTCCAAAGCCGTAACCTGAACCGTTAGGGCTTCGTAACGTTTGGCGGCATTATTCATATTGGTATACGCCTGTTCGATATTTTGACGAAGCGTCAACCTTGTTTTTTGGGCTTCTAGTTCAGCATTCGTTTTTTGTAATTTTGCCTGACTAACACGTGTTTTATTGGCAAAACGGCTAAATATTGGAATATTGGCATTTACACCAAAACCATAGTTGAGGGTATTTTCGAGCTGTTTAAAATAACCTACAGTACCCATTTCAACGGTGCGAGGTGTTTTTACAATCAAAGGAATATCCTGACCATTGAAGCTTACTGTTCCTAGGTTTTGTTCGTTTGTACCATCTACACGATATTCTTTTTGAGCATTTGATTGGTTAGCCCCAAACGTTCCAGAAAACGATATAGTAGGCAAATAGCCTGCTTTAGCAATAGCAATACCTCTATCGGCACTTTTTACACGAAAATCTGAAGCTTTTACAACTGGCTGGCTATCTTCTGCAATTTCGTAGATTTTATCAATAGGAGCTTCGTATAATGTGGTGGTTGGAGTTGGTACAGATATTCTATCCAAGTTGATATTTGAAATATCTTTATCGTTCAACAACTGTAAAAGTGTCAGCTTGGCCAAATCCAAAGTGCTTTGGCTATTTACAACGGTTGTTTCTTCGTTGGCAAGTTGGGCCTTTAGGTCTAGCAAGTTTGACTGAGCCAGCGACCCTGCTCGTACTAACTTATCAGTTCTTTCGATTTGAAGGCGTGTAATAGCAGTTTGGCTTTGTCCGATAGCCAGTTGGTCTTCTGCATTGAGAATATTCAAATAGGCTAATACTACCTGCATCGAAATATTTTCTTTCATGGCCTGCATATCCAACTGGTTAGCTTTTACCAACAGGTCGTTTTGTGCAATGGTATTTTTTAGCAAATAGCCATTAAACAACGTAACGCCTGCATTGACATTCAAGCTATTGTAGTTGATATTTCGGGCTACGTAAGTGTTGGTAAATGGGTCAAGGCTTCGACCAAAGTTGAAGAACTCACTCACTGTACCACTTGCTGTAGGCAAAAGATTATTTTTGGATTGTTGGTGATTCAACAAGGCGTTTTGTAGCTGAATTTCCGATTGTTTAACAGAGATATTATTTCTAAGAGCAATATCAACAGCTTGTTGAAGAGAGATTTTAGGAGCCTTAGTATTAGGAGCCTCCACAGCGTTTTGAGCATTAGCTTGAAGGCTCAAAACAACCATACTTCCCATTAATAGTTTGTAAATGCTTGATTTCATAATTGATAATTCGTTTGCTATAAATCATTCTCTGTTAAAACAGGCCAACAAGAGTTTTTTTGAATAATCAATGTTACGAATGAAAAATCAAGGCATGAAGAACTTTTGGATAAGTGGTTGGTCAATAGGGATTAGTGGTGTTTTTAGCACCAAGTATTTTTATAGCACATGATATGCCGTTGACAACGGCATATCATGATGATGACTTTATTGCCAATTTAAGATAACATTCTCGATAATTGAGCAAGCCTCATTCATTTGGCTCTCGGTAATTACCAATGGCGGAGCAAAGCGAATTTTGTTGCCATGCGTAGGCTTGGCCAATAGTCCTTTTTCTTTGAATGCCAGACATAAGTTCCAAGCGGTTTCGCTTTCTTCATC
>VFQP010002587.1_pt1 | contig 19875 bp, 20 predicted proteins | sample 3512351 | NCBI WGS metagenome assembly VFQP01 (sample SAMN10412372, study PRJNA504923) | tailings metagenome | isolation source: Relicate 1 Philex TSF1 revegetated site | place: Philippines: Tuba, Benguet | collected 2017-08-29
CCTCAGACGAGGTCGACGAGGTCCGCGACGGAGTCGACGACCTTGCTCGGCCGGAACGGGTAGCGGTCGACGTCGGACATCGTCGTGGACCCCGTCATGACGAGGTAGGTGTACAGGCCCGCCTCGATGCCCGCGACGACGTCGGTGTCCATCCGGTCGCCGATCATCGCGGTCGTCTCGGAGTGGGCGTCGATGCGGTTGAGCGCCGAGCGGAACATCATCGGGTTGGGCTTGCCGACGAAGTACGGCTTGCGGCCCGTCGCCGAGGTGATCATCGCCGCGACGGCGCCCGTGGCGGGCAGCGGGCCCTCCTGCGACGGCCCGGTCGTGTCGGGGTTGGTGCAGATGAACCGCGACCCGCCCAGCACGAGGCGGATCGCCTTGGTGATCGCCTCGAACGAGTACGTGCGCGTCTCGCCGAGCACCACGTAGTCCGGGTCGGACTCGGTGAGCGTGTAGCCGGCCTCGTAGAGCGCCGTCGTCAGCCCGGCCTCGCCCACGGCGTACGCGCTGCCCTGGGGGATCTGGTCGGTGAGGAACTGCGCGGTCGCGAGCGCCGACGTCCAGATCGACTCCTCCGGCACGTCGATGCCCGACGTCGCGAGGCGCGCCCGCAGGTCGCGCGCCGTGAAGATCGAGTTGTTCGTGAGGATGAGGAACGGCCGGCCCTTGTCGCGCAGCGCGCGCACGAACTCCGGGGCGCCGGGGATCGCGTGGCCCTCGTGGACGAGCACGCCGTCCATGTCGGTGAGCCAGCTCGTGATCTCTCGTGTCATGTCAGGCGTCCTTCCCGTCCGTGTCGGCCTGGCCGACGGCGGTCGCGTCCTCCGCGACCCCGTTCTGGTGGGCGTCGGCGGCGATCTGCGCCTTCAGCGCCGCGGCCCGCTTCTCCGCCCGCCGCCCGCGCCAGACCTCGATGACCATGGGCAGCACGGACAGGAGGACGATGAGGAGCACGAGCGCCTCGATGTTCTCCTTGACGAACGTGATGTTCCCCAGGAGGTAGCCGAGCCACGTGAGGCCGACGGCCCAGAGCAGGGCGCCGAGCGCGTTGAACCCGACGAAGTGCCGGTAGTGCATCTTGCCGACGCCCGCGGCGACGGGGGCGTACGTGCGCACGATGGGCACGAACCGCGCGATGACGATCGTCCGGCCGCCGTACTTCTCGAAGTAGGCGTTCGTCTGGTCGATGTACTTGCGCTTGAAGAACCGGGAGTCGGGCCGGTCGAACACCTTGGGCCCGACGGTGCGTCCGATGAGGTACGCCGTCTGGTCGCCGAGGAACGCCGCGGCGAACAGGAGGACGAGCAGCACAGGCAGGCTGATCTGCAGCGACTCCTGCGCGACGAGCGCGCCTGCGGTGAAGAGCAGCGAGTCGCCGGGCAGGATCGGGAAGAGCAGTCCCGTCTCGATGAAGATGACGACGACGATCCCGACGAGCGCCGCGTCACCGAAGCGCTCGATGAGCGTCATCGGGTCCATCCAGTCCGGGCCCAGGGCGGCGACCGGTCCGGCGGCGCCGAGGCCCGCAGCGTGCGCGGCCCCCGGGAGGGCGGAGGCGAGCTCGGCGAGGGTGTTCACGGGTCACCAGCGTAGCCGGGCGCGGCCGCGCGGCCCGGCGGTGGGTGTGCACCCGCCGTGGAGGTCCGGCGACGGCGGGCCTGCAGGTCCCGGCAGAATGTGCGCCATGGCGAGCAGCGCGGGCGAGTCGGGCGAGCGGGAGGCGGACGAGCGCGAGGTCGGCGTGGGCCCGTGGCCCGGCGGCCCGGAGTCGTGGCCCCGCGTCCCGGACCCCGCCGGACCGCCCGGGGCGACGCGGCTCGACCCCCGGTACGACCCCGAGCTGCTCGCGCACGGCGACCGCCGCAACGTCGTCGACGCCTACCGGTACTGGACGGTCGAGGCCGTCGTCGCCGACCTCGACGCGCGCCGCGACCCGGCCCGCCGGCTCCACGTCGCGATCGAGAACTGGGCGCACGACCTCAACATCGGCTCCGTCGTCCGCACCGCCAACGCGTTCAACGCGGCCGGGGTGCACGTCGTGGGGCGGCGGCGGTGGAACCGCCGCGGCGCCATGGTCACGGACCGCTACCTGCACGTGCACCACCACGCGTCGGTGGCGGAGCTCGCGGGCTGGGCCGCGGGGGAGGGCCTGCCGCTCCTCGGGGTCGACAACGTCCCGGGGTCGGTGCCGATCGAGGGCTACGCGCTGCCCGCGTCGTGCGTGCTGCTCCTCGGCCAGGAGTCGGCCGGGCTGACGCCCGAGGCGGTCGCGGCGTGCCGCGCGGTGCTCCACATCACGCAGCACGGGTCGACCCGCTCGATCAACGCCGGTGCCGCCGGCGCGATCGCCCTGCACGCGTGGGCGGCGCAGCACCTGGGGCCGGCCGGGCCGCCGAGGTAGAGGCGTGGTCATCGGGGGACCACAGGTCGAACGGCCCTGACCTCGCGCTGTCATCCATGCCAGACTTTGACCTGACAGTCCACCCCGCACGACTCCACAGGAGCTCCGCATGCCCATCGCAACCCCCGAGGTCTACGCCGAGATGATCGACCGGGCGAAGGCAGGCTCGTTCGCCTACCCGGCCGTCAACATCACCTCGTCGCAGACCATCACCGCCGCGCTCCAGGGCTTTGCCGAGGCCGAGTCCGACGGCATCATCCAGGTCTCCGTGGGCGGCGCCGAGTACGGCTCGGGTTCGACGGTCAAGGACCGCATCGCCGGTTCGCTCGCGCTCGCGGCGTACGCGCGCGAGGTCGCGAAGAACTACCCGGTGCAGATCGCGATCCACACCGACCACTGCGTCAAGAAGAACCTCGACTCCTGGGTCCGCCCGCTCCTCGCCATCGAGGCCGAGCAGGTGAAGAACGGCGGCCTGCCGACGTTCCAGTCGCACATGTACGACGGCTCGGACGTCCCGCTGGACGAGAACCTCACCATCGCGGCCGAGCTGCTCGAGCTCTCGCAGGCGGCGCGCACGATCCTCGAGATCGAGGTCGGCGTCGTCGGCGGCGAGGAGGACGGCCACGAGGCCGAGATCAACGAGAAGCTCTACACGACGGTCGAGGACGGCCTCGCGACGATCGAGGCGCTCGGCACGGGCGAGAAGGGCCGCTACCTGACGGCTCTCACGTTCGGCAACGTGCACGGCGTGTACAAGCCGGGTGCGGTCAAGCTCCGCCCGGAGATCCTCAAGGAGATCCAGGAGGCCGTCGGCGCGAAGGTCGGCAAGGAGAACCCGTTCGACCTGGTCTTCCACGGCGGCTCCGGCTCCACGGCCGAGGAGATCTCGGCGGCGGTGGACTTCGGCGTCATCAAGATGAACATCGACACCGACACGCAGTACGCGTTCACGCGCCCCGTCGTCGGCCACATGTTCTCGAACTACGACGGCGTCCTGAAGATCGACGGCGAGGTCGGCAACAAGAAGGCCTACGACCCGCGCGCCTGGGGCAAGCTGGCCGAGGCCGGCATGGCCGCGCGCATCGTCGAGGCGTCGCAGCAGCTGCGCTCCGCGGGCAACAAGATCCGCTGACGCCGCACGGCCCGGAGTCCGCTCCGGGCCCGCGTCGCACGAAGGCCCCCGGTCCGTGAGGACCGGGGGCCTTCGTCGTGCTGCGGCCGCGCGCGCCCGGCGACGGGCGTCAGGCGGCCACGAGCGTCAGTCGGTCGTGCCCGCGCCGTTGCCGGGAGGCTCGTCGAGGTCGAAGCCGGGGTCCACGTCGACGATGTCGAGCAGCTCGCCGATGCGGGTCACCTCGAGGAGGAACCGCACCGTGGGCGGGGCGCGGAGGACGCGCACGCGGTGCGGGCCGCGCGACGCGAGACGTGCGAGGAACGCCACACCCGACGAGTCCATGAAGGTCACGTGGTGGGCGTCGATCTCGACGGGCAGGCCGGAGTCCTCCGCCGCGGCGGTCGCCTCCTGGAGGTCGGCGCCGAGGTCGGCGTCGATCTCGCCCGAGAGCACGATGCGGGCTCGCGTCGTGCCCACGATGACGTGCACGCTCGCGGGGTCGCCCGCTCCTGCGGGGTCGCCGGCGACGCCGACCGGGCGGTCTGCGGCCGGGGGTGTACCTTCGCGCACCGGCGCTCCTCTCTGGCGTGGTCCGGACCGGTTCCGGTCTCGGGAAGCACCAATCTACGGTTGAATGTCCAGTCGGGACAGTAACGCGACCGTGGCGTCCGTTTCCAGACGATCGACGCTCGGACCGTCGGAGGTGACGATGGGCAGCTCGCCGGAGCTCGGCACCGACCTGCCCGCGCACGTCGAGGAGCTGTGCACGCGCGCGATGGACGCCACCGGGGTCGCGATGTTCGTCACGGGCCCGCGGTCGGCGGAGATGCCGATCGTCTGGGTCAACCGCGCGTTCGAGCGGCAGACCGGGTTCACCGCCGCCGAGGTGCTCGGCCGCAGCCCGCAGGTCCTGGAGTCGCTCCTCGCGAACCCCGTCGACGCGCAGCAGCTCCGCGCCGCCGTGGCCGACGAGCGCGAGCTCACCTACACCGTGCGCACGTTCCGGCGCGACGGGGTCGCGGTGTGGACGCAGCTCTCGCTCGCGCCCCTGACCGGCCCGGACGGTGCGGTGACCCACTGGGTCGGTGCGCAGGTCGACGTCTCCGAGCACCTCGACCGGTACGCCGCCCAGGTCGCGTCGCTCGCGCTCGAGCGGCGCGAGCGCGCGGTGCTCGACGTCGTCGCCCGCAGCTCCGACCTCCTCGCCGACCTCGACCAGCCGTACGCGCTGCGGGACATCACGGCGCTGCTCGCGGGGTACGTCGTCGACTGGGCGGGCTTCTACCTCAACGACGACGGGCTGCGGTACGCGGAGGGCGTCGACACGGCGGCGCCCCCGAGCGGGCGCGGCCAGCGGCACGGCCGCTACACGCCGGGCGTCCTGCCCCTGGCCCCGGGCGTGCACACGACCGACGCGCTCGGCGACTCGGCCTCCGTCACCGGCTCGGTGCCGCGCGTCCGCGTGGACGTGCCCGACCGCGTCCAGGACGTGCTCGACGGGCGCATCGAGGGGCCGGTGACGCTCGACCTCTCCGCCACGTACCCGCAGTGGTCCGCCTCGGGCTGGCTCCAGCGCGACCTCCACCACCGCCTCTCCGGGCTGCCACGGCGGCCGGGCTCCGTGACGGTGTCCGCCGTCCCGGGGCGCCGGCGCATCCTCGGCCTGCTCGTCACGGGCGACCTGCCCGACACGCCGCCGCAGGGGTTCGGCACCGACGCGGAGGCCCGCGAGGGCGTGCGCACGCTGCTGCAGGTCATCGCCCGCCGCGCCGGCACCGCGATCGACAACGTGCGCCTCTACGCGCGCGAGCACCGCCTCGCCGAGACGCTCCAGCGCGCGATGCTCCCCGAGCAGGCCGACGTCACGGGCCTCGACGTGTGGACGTACTACGCGCCGAACTCCGAGCACGCCCAGGTGGGCGGCGACTGGTACGACGTCCTGCAGATCGCGCCGGACGTCGTCGGCCTCGTCATCGGCGACGTCGTGGGGCACGACGTCGAGGCCGCGGCCGCCATGGGCCAGCTCCGCTCGGTGGTGCGCTCGTACGCGTACGAGCTCACGACGCCCGGCCCCGTGCTCGAGCGCGTCGACCAGCTCGTCCAGGGCATGCGCATCCCGCGCTCCGCGAGCCTCGTGTACGCGGCGCTCACGCAGCCGGACGCCGCGCAGCCCGAGGACGCGTGGCGGATCGAGTACTCGCGCGCCGGCCACCTGCCGCCGCTCCTGCTGCGCGACGGCACCGTGACGCAGCTCGACGACGCCGGGGGAGCGCTCGTCGGCTTCGGCGGCCGCAGCCGCTCGACGGGCGTCGCGACCCTCCTGCCGGGTGACACGCTCGTCTTCTACACCGACGGCCTCATCGAGCGCCGCGACCGCGCCCTGCGGGTCGGGCTGGAGGCGCTCGTCGCGGCGTCCGAGGCGGTCACCGCCGTCGACGCCGCGGGCGTGGGCGAGGAGCTGCTGTCGCGCCTGGCCGACGCCCCCGAGGACGACGTCGCGCTCGTCGTCGTGCGCATCCCCGACCCGCAGCGGGATGCGTCCGCCGTCGTGCTCAGCCCGCGCAGCCGCCGCTGGCTCCTGCCGAGCGAGCCGGCGTCGATCGGGCGGGCGCGGCACGCCGTCGTGCGCACGTGCCAGGCGTGGGGCGTGCGGGAGAGCGCCAACGCGGAGCTCGTCGTCTCGGAGCTCGTCGCGAACGGCGTGCTGCACGGCTGGGGCCACCTCGCGCTGCGCCTGTTCGACACGGGCGACGGCATCCGCGTCGAGGTCGAGGACTCCAACCCCGCGCCGCCCGTCCCGACGGACGGGCACCCGAACCGCATGGGCGGCTTCGGCATGCAGATCGTCGAGCGGCTCGCCGACTGGGGGTGGCGCCCGACGGCGTCGGGCAAGCTCGTGTGGGCGACCCTGCGGCCCTCGGGGCGCTAGGACGGCCCGCGGGCGTCAGGCCGGGGGCTCGACCTTGGCGAAGCCGGACGGCGGCGTCGCGGGCTCGCAGCGGTGGTCGTTGTCGATGCGGAACAGCTCGAGCGCGCCGCACACCTCGAGCACGAACAGGTCCCTGTCGTCGCAGCCGCGCAGCACCGTCGCACCGCCGCGCTTGCGACCGGCGTCGGCGAGCGAGATGAGGAACGCCGCGCCGGTGGAGTCCATGAACGTCACGCGGCACATGTCGATGACGAGGAGCTGACGGCGCAGCCCGACGACGCGTGCCGCGATCTCCGGGAACTGGTCGCGCTCGGCGAGATCGAGGTCTCCGGCGATGACGAGGGTCGTCGTCGCGGGGGACGTGGCGATCTCGATCATGCCCACGACTCTAGACGCCGCCCGGGTGCGTCGCGCGCCCACCCGGTGGTCGCCGGGCGGGCGCGCGGCCGGTCAGCGCAGCGCGCGCACCTCGTCGGCCGAGGTCCCGGAGTCGCGCAGGAACTGCTCGCAGCGTTCCGCCTCCTCGACCTCGCCGAGGTACGCGGCGCACTCGGCGAGGGCCAGGAGCGCGCGCAGGAAGCCCTGGTTCGGCACGTGGTCGGCCGGGATCGGTCCCTGGCCGCGCCAGCCGGCGCGCCGCAGGGAGTCCAGCCCGCGGTGGTAGCCGGTGCGCGCGAACGCGTAGGCCGTCACCGCGCCGCGCGAGCCGTTCTCGTGGAGGAAGTCCTCGGCGAGGTAGGCCCAGGCGAGCGAGCTCGCGGGCGAGCGGCCCGCGATCTCGTACGGGTCGCCGTCGGCCGCGATGGCGTCGCGGACGTGCGCGTAGTCGTCGGGGAGGCGGACGGGTGCGGGGCCGTCGAGGAGGTTCGGGTGGGTGTCGCTCATGAGGCCATTCTGCCCATCCCGGGCGTGACGCGGTCGATAGCCGCCTCAAGGTCAATTTCCGTCATCCGACCGGTAAACTCGGCGCCGGTCCCCGGGTCTCTGCCGCCCGGGTGACGCCTCGGGCCCGCGGGCCCGGCGCCGTCGGGCACGCCGTGCCCGCTCCGCTCCGGACGCCGGTGCGCGCCCACGACCATGACCGGCCCGAGGAACAGGCAGCGCGAAAGTGGGGATTCCATGCCAGGCGTGGTGCTCGTCGGTGCCCAGTGGGGCGATGAGGGCAAGGGCAAGGCGACCGACCTCCTCGGGTCCCGGGTCGACTACGTGGTCAAGTTCAACGGCGGCAACAACGCCGGCCACACGGTCGTCATCGGGGACGAGAAGTACGCGCTCCACCTGCTGCCGTCGGGCATCCTGTCCCCGGGGGTCACGCCGGTCATCGCGAACGGTGTCGTCGTCGACATCGAGGTGCTGTTCCAGGAGCTCGACGACCTGATCTCGCGCGGCGTGGACGTCTCGCGCCTGCTCGTCTCGGGCTCCGCGCACGTCATCGCGGGCTACCACCGCACGATCGACAAGGTGAGCGAGCGGTTCCTCGGCAAGCGCCGCATCGGCACGACGGGCCGCGGCATCGGGCCGGCGTACGCGGACAAGATCAACCGCGTCGGCATCCGCATCTGGGACCTGTTCGACGAGAAGATCCTCGCGGAGAAGATCGAGGGCTCGCTCGACCAGAAGAACCACCTGCTGGTGAAGGTCTACAACCGCCGTGCCATCACCGTGGACGAGACCGTGGCCGAGCTGCTGGAGTACGCCGACCGGCTCAAGCCGATGGTGGCGGACACGGCGCTCGAGCTGAACAAGGCGCTCGACGCGGGCAAGAACGTCCTCTTCGAGGGCGGGCAGGCCACGATGCTCGACGTCGACCACGGGACGTACCCGTTCGTCACGTCGTCCAACGCGACCGCGGGCGGCGCGCTCACGGGCTCGGGCGTCGGGCCGACGCGCATCAGCTCCGTGATCGGCGTCATCAAGGCGTACACGACGCGCGTGGGCGAGGGCCCGTTCCCGACCGAGCTGTTCGACGCGAACGGCGAGTACCTGCTCAAGCAGGGCGGCGAGTACGGCGTCACGACGGGCCGCGCGCGCCGCTGCGGCTGGTACGACTCGGTGATCGCGCGCTACGCGACCCGCGTCAACGGCATCACCGACATGGTGCTCACCAAGCTCGACATCCTCACCGGCTTCGAGAAGGTCCCGGTCTGCGTCGCGTACGACGTCGACGGCGTCCGGTACGACGAGATGCCGCTCGACCAGACCGCGTTCCACCACGCGAAGCCGATCTACGAGGAGCTCGACGGCTGGTGGGAGGACATCTCCGGCGCCCGCACGTTCGACGACCTGCCGGTCAACGCGCAGCGCTACGTGCACGCGCTGGAGGAGATGTCGGGCACGCGGATCTCCGCGATCGGCGTCGGCCCGAGCCGCGACGCGATCATCCCGCGCCACGACCTCATCCACTGAGCTGACGACGCCCGCCGACCACGGCCCGGACGCCCCGCGGGGCGTCCGGGCCGTCTCGGTAGACTCGGCGCCCGTGAAGATCCTCGTCGTCGGGACCGGTGCCCGCGAGCACGCCATCGTCCACGCCCTCGCGCACGAGGCCGACCGCCCGGGCGCGGAGCGCCACGAGCTGCACGCCGCCCCGGGGAACCCGGGCATCGGGGACCTCGCGACGCTGCACGCGGTGGACCAGAACGACGGCGCCGCGGTGGCCGCGCTCGCGACGGACCTGGGCGTCGACCTCGTCGTCGTCGGCCCGGAGGCGCCGCTCGTCGCCGGCGTCGGGGACGCGGTGCGCGAGGCCGGCGTCCCCGTGTTCGGGCCGAGCGCCGAGGCCGCGCGGCTCGAGGGCTCCAAGGCGTTCGCGAAGGACGTCATGGCTGCCGCGTCGGTCCCCACGGCGCTCGCGCACGTGTGCAGCGACGTCGACGAGGTCGCGGCCGCCGTCGACGCGTTCGGCGCGCCCTACGTCATCAAGGACGACGGCCTGGCCGCGGGCAAGGGCGTCGTCGTCACGGAGGACCGTCAGGCCGCGCTCGAGCACGCCGCCGCGTGCTTCGCGACGCCCCGCCGTGCGGCGGACGGCACGCCCGAGGACCCGTGCGTCGTCGTCGAGGAGTACCTCGACGGTCCCGAGGTCTCCCTCTTCTGCGTGAGCGACGGCGCGACGGTCGTGCCGCTCGCGCCCGCGCAGGACTTCAAGCGTGCGTTCGACGCCGACGCGGGCCCGAACACGGGCGGCATGGGCGCGTACAGCCCGCTGCCGTGGGCGCCCGACGGCCTGGTGGAGGAGGTCGTCACGCGCGTCGCGCAGCCGACGATCGACGAGATGGCGCGGCGCGGCACCCCGTTCGTCGGCGTGCTCTACGTGGGCCTCGCGCTGACGAGCCGCGGCACGCGCGTCGTCGAGTTCAACGCGCGCTTCGGCGACCCGGAGACGCAGTCCGTGCTCACGCGCCTCGCGACGCCGCTGTCCGCGGTCATGCTCGCGGCGGCCCAGGGGCGGCTCGCCGAGGTCGGCCCGCTGCGCTGGCACGACGACGCGTCGGTCACCGTCGTGGTCGCGGCGCACGGCTACCCGGGCGCCGTCCGCGGCGGCGACCCGATCACGGGGATCGACGCGGCGGAGGGCGTCGAGGGCGTGCACGTGCTGCACGCGGGCACGTCGCGCGCGGACGACGGCGGCCTGGTCGCCTCGGGCGGCCGCGTGCTGTCGGTCGTGGCGCGCGGCGCGGACCTGGCCGAGGCGCGCCGCCGGGCGTACGCCGCGGTCGACCGCATCGTGCTCCCGGGCTCGCACCACCGCACCGACATCGCGGCGCGGGCCGCCGCGGGCGAGGTCACGCTCGCGGGCTGACAACCCCGCCGTCGAGCACGGCACGGCGCTCGTTCTCCGCGGGGGAGCGACCGCCGTGCCGTGCTCAGCACCTCAGGGGCGAGGCGTCAGGCGCGGCGCCACTTCTGGGCCGCGGTGCCGTTGCACGTCCAGATCTGGAGCTTGGTGCCGTCGGCGCTGTTGCTGCTCGGCACGTCGACGCACTTGTTCGCCAGCACCGACACGAGGTCGCCCGCGCCGCTGAGCACGAACTTCTGGGCCGCGTTGCCGCTGCAGTTCGCGAGCTGGAGCGCCGTGCCGTCGGCCGTGGCCGCCCACGCGACGTCCATGCACTTGCCGCCCGCGCGGACGGTGCCGTCGGCCTCGAACGTCCAGCGCTGCGCGCTCGACCCGTTGCACGTCCACAGCTGGAGGCGCTTGCCGTCGCTGAAGTCGGACCCGGGGACGTCGATGCACTTGCCCGCGAGCCCGACGAGCGCGCTGCCCGACCCGCCGCCCGTGGTCACGAGCGACAGGCCGTAGGCCGACAGGATGGGGTTGACGGGCTGGTAGATGAACTTGCCGCCGTTCGAGCAGTCGTTGATGCGGCCCGACGTGACGCCCTGCGCCTGGTTGCCGGAGATCACCGACCCGCCCGAGTCGCCGCCCTCCGCGCACGCGCTGCCGCGCACGAGGCCGGGAACGTCGCCGTTGCCGTAGTTGACGGTGATGTTCTTCTGCTCGATGACGCCGCAGCGCCAGCCGGTCGTGGCGCCCGAGCGGCACACCGACGCACCCACGGGCGCCTCGGCCGAGCCGGCGACGTCGACGGTGCCGCCGGCGTAGTTGTTCACCCGCGGGACGGGGGAGAACCCGGCGTCGACGCGCACCCACGCGTAGTCGTGGCCGGGGAACGACGCCGCCTGGACCGTCCCCATCCGCGCCCAGCTCGCGGTGAGCACCTCTTTGCCCGCCGCGCCGCAGTGCCCCGCCGTGACGAAGCCGCCCTGGACGGCGAAGCCGATCGAGCAGGCCGACCCCGACGACGCGCCCGGGTCCCGGGTGATGTAGCGGTCGCCGCCGCGCACGTCGGCCGTGAGCTCGTACGGCGCCGCGAGGACCTCGGTGCGCACCGCGGCGGCGTCGACCCCGGACGCGGCGACGAACGCCTGCGCTGCCGCGGGGTCGAGCGACTCGACGACCACCTCGTTCGTGGTGACGTCGACGTACCAGGCCTGGACGGCGTCGGGGGTGGTGGTCGCGTCGAGCCGGGCCGCGACGTCGTCGAGCTCGGCCAGGCCGTGCTCCACGACGACGGCCGTCGCACCGGCCGCCTCGACGTCGGCGACCGCCGCCGGGTCGGTCACGGCGACGACGGGGGCGCCCGCCTCGGCGTCGACCCACGTGCCGGCGTACGCCGTCCCGAGCCCGTCGCTGAGCGCGCGCTCGACGGTGGCCGTCGCGGCGTCGAGCGCGAGCCGGTCGGCGACGCCTGCGGCATCGAGCCCCAGGTCGCGCTCGAAGGCGCGGAGCTGCCCCTCCGACAGGTCGTCGGGGCCGGGGACGGCGGCGCCCGCGGTCGTCGGTGACGGGGTCGGGCTCGGTGCGGACAGGGGCGCGCCCGCGGCACCGAGAGCGCCCGCGTGCGCGGTCGTCGCGAGGCCCACGCTCGCGACGACCACCCCCACTCCGGCCGCTAGCGCTGTCAGGCGATGGTGCATCGTGCGGTGGTGCATCGTTGCCTCCTCCGTGCGGATGGGGGCCCGCCGCCGTCGGCAGGCCCGGACAGCAGCGCACGCGCCCCCGCAGGAGTCGCTCCGGTGCGGCCCCCTGACGGCGGGAGAGCGCTCCCACGGCCGTCCTGACGAGCAGGCTAGCGGCACGCCGGTCGATCGGCACGCGCGACGGGTGTGGTGCGGAGGACGTCCGGCGCGGGGAGCGCCGGGCTGGTGCCCGATCAGGGCTCGAACGTCTCCGCGTCGAGGAGGTCCGGCGACGAGCCGAGCAGCGAGCGCGTGATGCGCTCGGCGTCGGCGGTCATCTCGTGCACGGCGGACCCGAGGTCCTCGTCTCCCACGTCGTGCCCCGCCTCGACCGCGCGCAGGACGGCGCGCCGGACCACTTCCTTGACGAACGAGGCGGTCACGCCGTCCGTGCGGTCGGCGGCGTCGGCGAGCGCACCGGAGGTGAACGGCAGCTCGCCGCGGTAGAGCTCGAACAGCCGGAGCCGCGCCGACGCGTCGGGCAGGGGGATCTCGACCGCGAGGTCGACCCGGCCGGGGCGCTGCGCGAGCGCGCGCTCCAGGAGGTCGGCGCGGTTCGTCGTCAGGACGAACGCGACGTCGGAGTCGCTGCCGAGGCCGTCCATGGCGTCCAGCACCTCGAACAGCAGGGGCTGCGGGCCGTCGTGGAACGAGCGGTCCTCGGCGATGAGGTCGCAGTCCTCGAGCACGATGATCGCGGGCTGGAGCGCGCGGGCCGTCTCCGCGGCGAGCCGGACGAGCCGGAGCGCACCCCCTGCGAGGACGATCACCGTCGTGCCCGGGCTCTCGCCGACGAGGTGGCGGACGGTGTGGGTCTTGCCCGTCCCCGGCGGACCGTAGAGCAGGACGCCGCGCTTGAGGTGCTGACCCGCCGCGAGGAGCTCCGTGCGGTGCCGCGCGACGCCGAGCACCTGACGCTCGATCCTGCTCAGCGTGCCGTCCGGGAGCACCACGTCGGTCGCCGGGACCCGGTCCCGCGGCAGGAACGTCATGCCGCCGGCCTGCGCGCCGTAGTCCGACGCCGTGAACGTCACGACCTGGCCGCGCAGCACGCTGTGCTCGACCATGGCCGCCCGGAGCTCTGCGAGGAGCGACAGGGCGGCGTCCTCCTGGGGACACATGACCTCGACGCTGCCCTCGTCGCCGTGCCGCGGGTTCGCCGCGCGCTGCAGGAGCGCGACGGGCGTGCCCGCGTACGCGAAGAGGTGCAGACCGAAGGAGACGGTGCGGCGCTCGCTCTCGGGGCCCGTCGCCGCGCGCGCGTAGTCCACCGCGCCGACGGGAAACTGGCGCCACAGGGCGGAGTGCTCGACGATCTCGGAGAAGGACGTGTGCATCCGCTGCTCGCCGCCACCGACGCCGACGACGCGGCCACCGCCGTGGCGGGCGACGACGGCCTCGATCGCGACGTCCGCGTCGACGCCGCGCAGAGCGGACACCGTCTCGGTGACGACCGCGATCGAGCGCGGGTCGGTGCCGAGGTGCTCGCGCAGCACGTCCGCGACGGACGGCCCGGCGTCGGTCCGCTGCCGCTGGGCCTGCTCGTTGGCGGTCTCCATGAAGGCCGAGAAGGTGGCGAGGAAGTCGCGCACCCCCGGGTCGTGCGTCGCGCGCTCGGCGTCCTCGCCCTGGTCGAGCGTGCCGTCGAGCGCGCCGCCGGGGGCGGCTCCCGAGATGGACGAGGGGCCGGGTTCGAGTCGCATGGTGCGACACTAGGGGCCGTGACCCACACCCCGCAGGACCCCGGCTCGGCCCTCTCGCTCGGCGAGGCCGACGCCCTCGACACGGCCGCGCTCGACCTGCCCGGCTGGACGCACGCGTACTCCGGCAAGGTGCGCGACCTGTACACGCCGGACCTGCCGGCCGTCGGGGGCGTGCACCCCCTGGGCGACGTCGTGCTCGTCGTCGCGAGCGACCGGGTGAGCGCCTACGACCACGTGCTGTCGCCCGGTATCCCGGACAAGGGCGTCGTGCTCACGCAGCTCAGCCTGTGGTGGTTCGAGCAGCTCGCCGACCTCGTGCCGAACCACGTCGTCTCGACCGCCGTCTCGGCGGTGCCGGGCGACGGCCTCGTGCCCGACGTCGTCGCCGGCCGCGCGATGATCTGCCGCCGCCTCGACATGTTCCCGGTCGAGTGCGTGGCGCGCGGGTACCTGACGGGCTCCGGCCTCGTGGAGTACCGCGCGGGCGGCGAGGTCTGCGGCGTGCAGCTGCCCGACGGCCTCGTCGACGGGTCGCGCCTGCCCGAGCCGATCTTCACGCCGGCGACGAAGGCTGCCGTGGGCGAGCACGACGAGAACGTCTCGTTCGACGTCGTGGCCGAGCAGATCGGCATCGACGACGCCACGCGCCTGCGCGACCTCACGCTCGCCGTCTACGCGCGCGCCGAGGAGATCGCGCGCGAGCGCGGCGTGATCCTCGCGGACACCAAGCTCGAGTTCGGCGTGGACCCGGCGACGGGGGAGACCGTGCTCGGCGACGAGGTGCTCACGCCCGACTCGTCGCGCTTCTGGCCCGCGGACCAGTGGGAGCCGGGCCGCGCGCAGCTGAGCTTCGACAAGCAGTTCGTGCGCGACTGGCTCACGTCGCCCGCGTCGGGCTGGGACCGCGCCGCGGACACCCCGCCGCCGTCGATCCCGGCCGACGTCGTCGCGCGCACCCGCGCGCGCTACCTCGAGGCGTACGAGCGGCTCACCGGGTCGACGCTCGCCTGAGGCCTGACGCTTCTCTCCTGACGCCTCTCCTCACGCCTCACGCGGTCCGGAGGGTGCCGGGCCGGAGGTAGGTGTGCCCGCTCGGCGCGGTCCACCGTACCGACCCGTCGGCGAGCAGCGCCGGGCGCCAGCCGTCGCGTGCGCGGACGACCCGGTGGTGGCGGCACAGGGCGACGAGGTTGTCGGCCCCGTGCGCGGACTCCGCGTCGTCGTCCATCCCGGTGCCGGTGCCCGTGCCTGTGACCGGCCGCGGGGCGACCACGTGGTCGAGGTCGCAGCGGAACGCCGGTACGCGGCAGCCCGGGAAGACGCACGTCCCGTCGCGCGCGAGGACGCGGGCCACGGTGGCCGGCGCGGGCCGTGAACGGCCGCGGTCGATCGTCGGGACGGGTGCTGCCGGTGCGTCCATGGGGAGCCTCCGTGCGTCGTCGGGCGAGGTGTCGTGCGAGGGCGGGGAAGGGGCAGGACCCCGCCCTCGCACCGTGCTCGAGCGTGCGTCTCGAACACGTGTTCGAGACTAGCCCCACCCTCCGACACGCGCCGGGCGCTTGCGCGCATAGGTCGCCGAGCGATATATATCGACCATGGTCTCCTCGGCCCCGTTCCGCATGACGGAGCAGGCGTACCTCGTGCTCCTCGCCCTCAGCGGGGAGCCGCTCCACGGCTACGCCGTCATCCGGTCGGTGCGCGACCTCTCCGACGGCCGTACCCGCCTCGGCGCGGGCACCCTCTACGGGAACCTCGACCGTCTCGTCGCGGCCGGTCTCGTCGAGCCGACGGGCGAGGAGGTCGTCGACGGCCGGCTGCGTCGCTACTACCGCGCGACCGACGACGGGCGCCGCGCAGCCCGCGCCGAGACCCTCCGCCTCGCCGAGCTCGCGGAGCGCGCGCGCCGGTCGCTCACCCGCGGTGCCGGTCGGGGTGCCGCCGACGGTCTCGCCGGGAGCGGCGCGTGACCGGGCGGCGGGCCGCCGCCGACGGCGCGCAGCCCGGCCGCCTTGCCCGCGGGGCGCGCGGCGCCGACCGGTACGAGCGGTCCGCACGGTTCTGGCTGCGCGCCTACCCCCGGCGCTGGCGCGACCTGCACGGGGACGAGGCGCTCGCCGTCCTGCTCGACCTGGCGCCCGAGCCGGACGCCGGCGCCGCTCCCCGCGGCATCGGCGCCCGCGAGGCGTGGGGCCTCGTGCGCGCAGGGTGGGCGCTGCGGTGGCGCGAGCACCCGCCGCTCGGGCGCTGGCTGCTCTACCGGTGGTTCGACCTGCGGCTCCCCGCGCGGTACTGGTGGTGGGTCGCCGACGACATCCACGGGGCGCTCTACCCGTGGCGCGTCACCCTGGGCAGCGTGGGGACCGCCCTGGCGGTGTTCTATGGGTGGCCCGTCCTGGGCCATGCGCTGTTCTCGTACGACGTCACCCGGCCGGACCTGTGGATGGGTGCGCTGTGGTGCGCGGCTGCGCTCGTGAGCGGTTTCCTGTTCCGGCGGTCCCACGTCGACCGGGCCTGGCGCAAGCACGTGCTCGACGGCAACATCCCGGTCGACACCCCGGACCGGCGCCGCGCCGCGGGCGGCTGAGCACGCCCGCTCACCGTGCGGACGCCCGACCGGGCGGGTGCGCGCGCCCGCTAGACTGAGCGCGGAATCCCGCCGTCGGCTCCCGCTCGTCCCGTCCCCCGGGCGTCCTCGACGCCCGTGACGTGGCCGGGATCCCGGAGCCCCGGCCCTCCCAACACTCTCGCCAAGGAGCCCCCGTGGGACGCGTCGTCGTCGAGGTCATGCCCAAGCCCGAGATCCTGGACCCGCAGGGCAAGGCCGTCGTCGGGGCGCTGCCGCGCCTCGGCTTCACCCAGTTCACGTCCGTCCGCCAGGGCAAGCGGTTCGAGCTCGAGGTCGAGGGCCCGGTGACGCCGGAGGTCCTGGCCGCCGCCGAGGAGGCCGCGGTGAAGCTCCTGTCGAACCCCGTCATCGAGGACGTCGTGCGCGTCGCCGACATCGAGACGGACGCCGCCGCGACGATCACGTCGCAGGGTCTCGCCTGATGACCGCCTCGGCGCTCGCGACGGCCAGGGTCGGCGTCGTCACCTTCCCCGGCACGCTCGACGACCGCGACGCCGCGCGCGCGGTGCGCCTCGCGGGCGGCGAGGCCGTGTCGCTCTGGCACGCCGACGCCGACCTCCACGGCGTGGACGCGGTCGTCCTGCCCGGCGGCTTCTCCTACGGCGACTACCTGCGCGCGGGCGCGATCAGCCGCTTCGCGCCGGTCATGGAGTCGATCGTGGACGCCGCGAAGGGCGGCATGCCCGTGCTCGGCATCTGCAACGGCTTCCAGATCCTCACCGAGGCACACCTGCTCCCGGGATCGATGGTCAAGAACGACGACCTGCACTTCGTGTGCCGCGAGCAGGTCCTCGTGGTCGAGAACGCCGACACCGCCTGGACGCGCGACTACACGGCCGGCCAGCGCATCACGATCCCGCTGAAGAACCAGGACGGGCAGTTCGTCGCCGACGAGCGGACGCTCGACGAGCTCGAGGCCGAGGGCCGCGTCGTCTTCCGCTACGACGGCTGGAACCCGAACGGGTCGCGCCGCGGCATCGCGGGCATCTCGAACGCGGCGGGCAACGTCGTCGGCCTCATGCCCCACCCGGAGCACGCCGTCGAGCCCGGCTTCGGCCCGGCCGCCGAGGCCGGCCCGCGCGCCGGCACCGACGGCCTCGGGTTCTTCACGTCCGTCCTGGGCGCGCTCGTCCGCGCGTGACGCTCCCGCGCGTCCTGCCCGACGCCGTCGGGCGCCCCGGGACCGGGGTCGTCACCGTGGCGACGGTCCCGGCGGACGACGCCGCGGCCGAGCGGCTGCGGTCGCGGCAGCAGGCGGAGCTCGCGGTGCGCTACGGCGAGCCCGACGCCGGCGCGTTCGCCCCAGAGGCGGCGCTCGCGAACGTCGTGGTCCGGGAGGACGGCGAGCCGGTCGCGTTCGTCGCGCTGCGCGACGTCTCCGGCACGCCCGACGGACGCGGCGGCGCGCATCCCGCGCGGACCGGCGAGGTGAAGCGCCTGTACGTCGAGCCAGCCCACCGGGGTCGCGGGCACGCACGCACCGCGATGCGCGCGCTGCACGAGCGCGCGGTCGCCGCGGGCCTCGACCGGCTCGTGCTCGAGACGGGCACGCTCCAGCCGGAGTCCATCGACCTCTACCTCGCGCTCGGGTACGTGCCGATCGAGTCGTACGGCCACTACGCCGGGCAGCCGCTGTCGCGCTGCTTCGCGCTCGACCTGCGCGTGTCGCCCGCCGCTGCGTCGGATGCCGCCGGAGCGCGGACCGCCGCGCCGGATGCCACCGGACCGCGGGGCGCTGCGCCGGACGGCGCGGGGTCAGGGTCCGGCACCGCGGCGGGCGGCCCGGTCGTCGGGGGAGCCGCGGTCGAGCTCCGTGCCGTCCCGTGGGACGACCCCGACGCGGCCGCGCTGCGCCGCGAGATGCACGAGACGTCGTCCGCCGTCCTGTACCCGGAGCTCTTCGGCAGCCTCGACTCCGCCGGAGGCTTCGAGGCCGTGGACGCGCGCCTGGGAGCGGACGTCGTGGTCACCCTCGTGGCGTACCGGGACGGCGAGGCGCTCGGGTGCGCGTCGCTGCGACGGCCCGAGCCCGGCGCGCCGCAGGACGCGCTCGAGGTGAAGAAGGTGTTCGTGCGCGAGAGCGCGCGCCGCACGGGGACCGCGCGTCGGCTCCTCGACGGGCTGGAGACGGCGGCGCGTGAGCGCGGGACCTCCACGCTCTTGCTCGAGACGGGCATCCGCCAGCCCGGCGCCATCGCGCTCTACCGCTCGCTCGGCTTCCGTGCCGTCGCGCACTTCCCGCCCTACGACGGCGACAACCACGTCGCGCTGTGCTTCGCCAAGCCGCTGACCTGAGGCGATACCCCGCCGTGCCGCATATGACCGCGCTGTCCGGTTCCGCTAGGGTGGACCGGTGATCCCCCTCGCGTCCGGCGCCCACTCCGTGGCCTCCGTCGTCCTCGAGCTGCTCGGGTGGGTCTCCGCAGCCGTGACGCGGGTGCCCGGACGGATCGGTGCGCTCGCGGCGGAAGTGCGGGAGACCGCGGCGGGCTGGGGCCTCCCGGTCGGCGAGGTCACCGACCTCTACGCCGACTTCCCCGTCCGCCTCGCGCTCGCCGTCGGCGCCGTCGCTCTGGTGTGCGCGGTGGTCGCCCTCGTCCACGGCCTGCGGCAGCGGCCCGGCGCCGCGGGCACCGAGGGCGACACCGGGCGCGTCACCGAGAGCTGAGCAGCGGCGCGACCTCGTGGCCGAGGAAGCGCACGAACGTCTCGACGTCGGGCTCGTCCGCGGTCGGCTGGACCGCCACGGCCGTCGCGCCCGCCTCCGCGAGAGCCAGGACTCCCGCCGCCACCGCGTGGGCGTCGCCCGCGGCGCCGATGCCCCGACCGGGCTCCGCGCCCCACACCGGCAGCTCGCGGTCGACCCGTGCCTGCGCGTCCGGCCCCGTCGCGGCGATGAGCGTCGCGTGGACGTCGAACCCGGGGCCCGCGCCGCCCTCGCGCGCGACGGCCGCCGCACCCCGCACGTCTTCGGGGGTCAGCGCGTTCGTGAGGATGAGACCGTCGCCGAGCTCGCCGGCCAGCGCGAGCGTCCGCGGCCCCGACCCGCCCAGCCACAGCGGGGCCGGCTCCGTGGGCGGCCAGTCGAGCCGGACGGCGTCGAGCGTGACGTACCGGCCGTCCGTCGTGACCTCCTCGCCCGCGAGCAGGCTCCGCAGCGCCGTCGCGTGCTCGCGCAGGAGCGTCAGCGGCGACGCGACGCGCACCCCCGCCTGCCCCATCCACTCCTGGACGCCGTGCCCGACCCCCGCGACGAGGCGACCGGGGAACATCCGCGCGAGCGTCGCGACCTCCATCGCCGTGATCGCCGTGCTGCGCAGCGGGGCGGGCATGAGCCCGATGCCGACGCGCACGCGGTCGGTCCACGCCAGGGCAGCGGCCGCCGAGGCGAGGCCGGACTGCTTGAAGCAGTCCTCCCACACCCAGAGGTCGTCGAGGCCGGCGTCCTCCGCCGTCGTCGCGAGCCGCCGCAGGCTCTCGGGTGCGTGGGTGGGCACGAACGCGATACCGAGCCGTGGTGTCGTCATCCCGTCATCGTGCACCGTGGCACCGACAGTCAGCCGTCGCGGCTCGGGG